>Ga0182011_10002458_pt1 | contig 15569 bp, 18 predicted proteins | sample 711E1DmetaG_FD_120481 | JGI IMG/M metagenome (GOLD analysis project Ga0182011, IMG submission 120481) | Permafrost microbial communities from Stordalen Mire, Sweden - 711E1D metaG | ecosystem: Environmental > Terrestrial > Soil > Wetlands > Permafrost | place: Sweden: Stordalen | collected... | reverse complement strand
GATCACTAAATCGACGTTCATCACAGCTTTTACGCAGTTCTCCCACTTGAGCAAGTCCAGTTCTGCGCTCCGGGGAGTTCTGATTCGAGAGATTTGGGCACCTTCATCCAGAATTCTTCTTACCAGGTAGGAACCCAGGAATCCAGCACCACCAGTCACAAGGATATCTTTGTCAGACCAATAGCTCACAGCACAGCCTCTCCTATTGCATCCACTGCCTGGGTCAATCCGTCATCCTTGAACCTAGCTTCGAGTCCATCGAACTTCAAACGATACTGTTCTAGATTGTCCAGCTCCTCGATCCATTCCAAGTTCAAGAACTGCTCCCCTGAGATCTCTTTGCCTATACCCATGGACTCGACGCCCCCGGCGATCAGCTTGTCCTCCTCGTAACCAGCTCTTCGAAAGATGAACATGGGAACCCCGGCCTTGATGGCTTCCGAAGCGGTGCTGTAACCGGCCTTGGACACAACCAGGTCGCACATGGCAATGTAGTTCTGAGTTTCGATCTCGCCATCAGGTATATGGATTACATTCTTGTGTGGAAGCTGGATTCCGGAGGCGACTAGAAACCTGATGTCTGGAGCATCGATATCCTTCAGGTGACGGAGGAAGGCAGAGCCCAGGGATTTTCCAAGGCCCAGATAGACCACTAGGTCGCTATCTGGAATTCCGTGCTTCGTCCTGAGGCTGGCTTTTGGCTTGGTTATTTCCCTGGATATCAGGTTTATCTTTCTTCTGCTTCTAAAGAGGCCCATCTCCTCGTTGAAAGGCAGGACCAGAGCGTTTTCTCCGGCTCTGTAAGCCTCTGCCAGCAATTCGACTGACTCGGTCTCGCCTAGCAAGTTGGAGTAAATGTAATGCCAAGTGAAATTCGAAATGCCTATGGCCGGAATGCCCAGCTCCTGGGCCACCAAAAAGGCCTGGGGGACTATATCCGAGAGGATAAGATCAATGCCCTCCGCCTTGCAGAAGGCCTTTTCTTCCCGGATGAAGGTTTCCCACGACTCCACCCAGTCATCCACGATCTGGCCGGTCTTTGCTGCATCGGCCACGGAAGACTCTCCGATCATGAATACTCCCATATCGTTCCTTTTCCGGATTACCTGTGCGAAGGGCAGGGAGTGATTCATGAACTCGAAGGGCACATCTGTCTTGACGTAGACCCTGACATCAAGTTGCTTGCAGATGCCCCTTATTATGGCAATGTCCCTGGCGGCATGTCCATATCCATGATCGCTTGTGTAGAAGCAGATTCTCTTCAATCAGCTCTCCACCACCGCTCAGGAAACTTATTCTCTAGTATGCGGTCCCCCTCGCCGATAGGCTCGAGACCAATAGCTCGCATGTCTGCATCGACCATTATCTTAACCAAGTCATCGAATTTGATCTTGGGGTCCCAACCGAGGACCTTTTTGGCCTTTCTTGCATCAGCTATTAGAGAATCGACCTCGGTCGGCCTGAAGTACTTTGGATCGATTTTGACGTGTTTTTCCTTGTCCAGTCCTGCATAAGCAAAGACCTTTTCGAGAAACTCTTCGACCGAATGTGCCTCGCCCGTCCCTAGAACATAGTCCTCCGGTGGGTCGCTCTGGAGCATCCGCCACATGCACTCAACGTATTCCGGAGAGAATCCCCAGTCCCTTTTGGCATTCAAGTTGCCCAAATAGATATTTTTTTCTTTCTTGGCCAGAATTCTTGATATGCCGCGAGTTATCTTTCTCGTCACGAAGGTCTCGCCCCTCCTAGGCGACTCGTGGTTGAAGAGTATCCCGTTACAAGCAAAAATCCTGTAACCTTCTCTGTAATTCCTGGTTATCCAGTAGGCATAGACCTTAGCACATGCATAGGGACTTCTCGGCCGCAAAGGAGTCTCCTCATTCTGGGGAGGAGATGCATCTCCAAACATCTCGCTGCTTGAAGCCTGGTAGAACTTTATGCCGTTTCCGCTTCTTCTGACTGCCTCAAGTATCCTGGTTGTGCCTAAGGCAGTTATATCCCCCGAGTACTCCGGTATATCAAAGCTCACCCGTACATGGCTTTGAGCCCCTAAATGATAAATTTCATCCGGTTTTATATTATAAATAATGTTTGATATCTGTCCAGAATCTGAGAGATCGCCATAGTGAAGATACATTTTTGCATCTGTGCTGTGAGGGTCGATGTATATGCTGTCTATTCTGCTGGTATTGAAGGTCGACGATCTGCGGATGATACCATGCACCTCGTATCCCTTAGATAACAGCAACTCCGCCAAGTAGGAGCCGTCCTGACCAGTGATGCCAGTAATTAATGCTTTTTTCATTGAACCACAGCTTCACTTTATGATATTAGCATAATGATTATAGTAATTATTATAGTTATAATAGTATATAAATTTAATTTTACACTATACGCCTCTGAATACCAGTCCTCTTATCACCAATCAATTCAGCACTGGTAAACGCTTGCTATCAGCTTATAACCTTGAATCCTCTGACCACTCGCGTTCGAAGATATTTTCCTCGGCTGATGGGTTCGCTTATTGTATAAATGTTCCAGCCTTGGTTCACGGCATTTATTCTATTTATACCAATCGAACTGGCAAATAAGTCGGGAAAGAATATCCGTTGACCGATTTCGCGCAGTCATGGCTCGTCCTGATCGACAGAAAGAGCTATACATGTCTGTATGCTATCCTGAACCATATGTCGATGCTCGAGGTAAAGAGCGTATCCAAGCTCTTCAATGTAAACGGAAAGCAGATGGAAGCGTTGCACGACATAAACCTCGACATAAGTGAGAATGAGTTCGTCTGCTTCATCGGCCCATCAGGCTGTGGCAAGACCACTCTCCTGAGAGTGATCGCCGGCCTGGAAGAGCCATCCAGTGGGGAGATCCGCCTAGAAGGCCTGCCAATAAAAGGGCCTGGTCCTGAGAGGGGGATGGTGTTCCAGGAGTACTCGCTATTCCCTTGGAGAACGGTGCTGGACAACGTCGCGTTCGGCCCGGAGTTGAAGGGCATCAGCAAAGATGAAAGGTACAGAAAAGCAAGACAATACATCAAGATGGTAGGTCTCGAACGCTTTGAAGAAAGATATCCTCACGAGCTTTCAGGGGGAATGAAACAGCGGGTGGCCATTGTCCGTGCCCTGGTGAACGAGCCAAAGGCGTTGCTCATGGACGAGCCTTTTGGAGCTTTAGACGCCCAGACAAGGAACATAATGCAGTCCGAGCTACTGCGAATATGGGAAGAAGAGAAGAAGACGGTGGTCTTTGTAACTCACAGCGTCGATGAGGCCATCTACCTGGCGGACAGAATCGTCATAATGTCGGCCCGTCCGGGGAAGATCAAGGATGTCATAAAGATCGACCTGCCTAGGCCCAGGAACAGAACTAGCCCGCAGGTCAATATGATAAGGGACCGAATACTTTGTGACCTTAGATCGGAGATTCTGGCCTGCTAGGGAGGCTGTTTAGGAATAACTTTTATACTCTGCAGTGGACCCTAGTAATTGGAGTTTTGGATAGCGAGATGGTGAGGCCTTGAGATCCCGGTGGATGGAGCTTCCGTGCAGGGTCGTGGTCGGTAGTGGCGCCGTATCGGAGATACCGGAGATTTGTGATGATCTCAAGCTCAAGAGCCGCTCCCTGATTATAACCGGTCCCAACACTCTGGACGTTATGGGAAAGGAGATCTCTCAGCTCCTGGAAAGGTTCGAGCCAGAGATCATGGTCTCCAAAGCCTCAAGGATGGATGAGGTAGACCGTGCAGAGGGCTTGGCGAGCGAAGTTGGAGCAGGCTTTGTCATAGGCGTAGGCGGTGGCAGGTCGATAGATATTGCCAAGCTGGCATCGCTACGTAGAGACGTACCATTTTTGAGCGTGCCCACAGCCGCGTCTCACGACGGGATATGCTCTGCCCAAGCTAGTATCACAGTTAACGGCGAAACCACGTCTATCTCTGCTCATTCTCCTATGGCAATCATAGCAGACACCGGGATCATCTCCAATGCCCCACCAAGGCTCCTTTCTGCCGGTTGCGGCGATATAATTTCAAATTATACCGCCTTGCTAGACTGGCAGCTAGCTCACAGACTGCGTAACGAGGAGTACAGCGAGTATGCGGCTGCATTATCCGACATGACGGCCAAGATGGTGGTAGCCCAGGCGCCGACCATAAGACCCGGACTGGAAGAGTCCGCCGGAGTGGTTGTCAAAGCACTCATATCCAGTGGAGTTGCCATGAGCATAGCGGGCTCGTCCCGGCCGGCCAGCGGCTCAGAGCACAAGTTTGCTCATGCCGTAAACAGAATAGCCCCTGGCAGAGCGTTGCATGGAGAGCTGTGCGGTATAGGAACCATTGTAATGATGTATTTGCATGGCGGAGATTGGCGGATGATAAGAGATGCATTGCGCTATACCGGTGCTCCTACCTCGGCCCATGAAGTGGGTTTAGACCGAGATACTGTAATCGAGGCCCTCACCAGTGCACACAAGATCCGTCCCGAACGCTATACTATCCTGGATGCCGGCCTCGCCAAGAAAGCAGCAATTAAGGCTGCAGAGGCAACGGAAATAGTTTGAAATATAATGATTATCAATAACGATGGAGGAAAGAAAGATGTCTGAAGCTTCTACCCAGATCACACTGATAGGAATAAAGCTTGCAACCATAGGAATGGAGTTCACCTTCAACGGTCCCACGCCGGATTGCGATACCTGCAAGCTTCGAAACACCTGCATGAACCTTGAGCCAGCCAGGAGATACCGAGTTTTAGGAACGCGAGGAGAGCTGATTCATGAATGCCCCATCCACGAGGCTGGTGTGCGCGCAGTCGAGGTTACCGAGAGCCCCATAATAGCAGCCCTTGATGCTAGAAAGGCATTTCCTGGATCAAAGATAGTTTTTGATCCGGTGAGATGCGACCAGTCAGACTGCAGAATGTTCGAGATCTGTCACCCCGTAGGCATGAAGGACGGAGAGAGGCTGACGATTGTGGATGTTGTGGGCGAATCTCCTGAGGATTGCGCGCACGGCTACTCCCTCAAGCTTGTGGAGCTCAAGCGCTAATGAGGGTTCTGACCTATTCGCGAAACGTGTTCATTCCAGTTACTGATCTTTGCAGCAACAGATGCGGTTACTGCTCCTTCCGGCGTGATCCCGATAGAGCGAGGATAATCCGCAGATCTGAGGCATCTCGCCTGATTTCCCAGGGCTCCGAAGCGGGATGTTCGGAAGCTCTGCTCTGCATGGGCGATAGTCCCTGGAAGGTCCCAGGATTCGACAGGATCATGGCAAGTTCAGGTTTGGCTGGGATATCCAGGTCCGATTTTATAGATTATCTTATCGAACTCTGTGAAATGTCCCTAGCGGCTGGCCTCTTGCCTCACACAAACGCTGGTCTGCTAAGCGAAGACGAAATGAAGAGGATAGCTCCCTACAACGCAAGCATGGGACTCATGCTGGAGACTACGGCAGATGTATCCGCCCACGCGCAGTCTCCGGATAAGAACCCTGCGCGGAGAATATCTCACATAGCCCAGGCTGGGAAGCTGAAGATCCCTTTCACCACTGGTATCCTCATCGGTATAGGAGAAAGCCGAGCCGACAGGCTGACATCCCTGAAGGCGATATCGAAATTGCACAAGGATTACGGTCACATCCAGGAGGTGATCGTTCAGCCTCTGAATCCCAAACCAGGAACTTCTATGTCGACTTCTCAACCCCCCATGGCCTCAGAGGTTGAGGACACAGTCAGGTTGGCAAAGAAGATTCTTCCCGGTGGGGTGGCCATACAGGTTCCGCCTAACCTTATAGAGCCTAGATTGCTAGTAGAGGCTGGTGCTGACGATCTGGGGGGAATAAGTCCTGTGACTCCTGACTGGATAAATCCGGAGCGACCCTGGCCAGAGCTGGAAGGACTTCACTTGAAAGGCTATTGTCTAAGGGAACGGCTGCCAGTTTATCCACGATACATTCTCCGAGGCTGGTACGGGAACAAAACCAAAAGACTCGTAAACGCCTTGGCAGGTCACGACGGTTTAAGGTGCAGAACAGAGTTAAAGGTGATCAACGATGGAAAAGAAGCATCTTGAGATAGGCATAAGTGCGGGGCTGGTCGCCATGATGATCACCCTCATGTTGATTGTGCAGATTGCGGCGCCGCAAGGAGTAAGGTCGGCGGGTTTTGCAATCGTAATGCTGCTGTTCATGACAGCGATGGGTTTGGCCGGAGTGAGGCTACTGGACATGTAGAACGTCAGATATAAATATAATAATACATGCTATCATCTAGGGGTTTAAGATGGCTAATTTTCTGGATAAGCTGAAGATCTTGGGAAGACCAGGAGAGGACGATTATACAGAGGTAGACCTGGGTCAGTTCGAGGAGATAGGCGGGTCTCCTGAGAAGATGCTCAGGGTGGCTGAGCTCTCCAAGGCGGAGGTCCTACCGGAGATCAAGCAGGAGATATACGCGGGCAACATAGTCCTTGTCGATATTGGCGGCTTGAAGCACGACAAGGCGGCCCTTGATAGGGCTATTGGGGAACTGAAGAAGGCTGTTGATGATGTCTCAGGGGACATCGCAGGCATAGGTGACGACTTGGTGGTGATGGTGCCTCACGGAATAAGGATCGACCGGGAGAAAGTGGTTGGAGGAAAAGATTGAATCTAACAACAAAGAACGCGTGTCCAGTTTGTTCTTCTGAGATGGATTTCAACTGGGAGACTAAAGAGATTCCTCACTTCGGCGAGGCCATGATCATAGCAGGCGTTTGTTGCTGCGGCTATCGGCACAGTGACACAATCCTGCTCAGCCAGAAAGAGCCTGCTCGCTACACCTTGACGGTCACAAGCATCGAGGACATCGATGCCAGGGTCATCAGATCTTCCAGTGGGACCATCAGAGTGCCTGAGCTGGGCATAGAAGTAGAGCCCGGGCCAGCGTCTGAAGCGTATGTTTCTAACATCGAGGGTGTTTTAAACAGAATCAAGGGTATAGTAGAATTTGCCACCAGATCAGCATGCGAGGCAGGCGATCTGGAGAAGACAGAGCACGGCAACCAGATCCTGGAGAATATGAAGATGGCCTTGAGGGGCCAGTTTAACCTGACGGTAATTATAGAAGACCCCATGGGAAATAGCGCCATCGTTTCAGAGAAGGCTGTCCGATCCGCTCTTACCGAGGAAGAGATAGCGGGTCTCAAGACAGGAATGATTCTGCTGGACATTTGATTGTTTCCGGACATTCGATATGATAGTGTTAAGCGGCGGAACAGGAACACCAAAGCTGCTGACGGGATTGAAGGAGCTGGTGGATCCCGAGAATTTGTCAGTGGTGGTAAATACTGCGGAGGATCTATGGATCTCCGGCAATCTGGTCTCTCCTGATGTTGACACGGTTCTCTACACTCTTGCTGATATCGTCGACGAGGTCAGATGGTGGGGCATCAGAAGAGATAGTTTCCACACGACCGGTTTCCTGCGCACCCTGGGTAATCCTGAGCTCTTGTCCTTGGGCGACAACGACCGCGCCGTACACATATTTCGCTCCGAGCTGATCCGGCGGGGCGTTAGCTTAAGCTGCGCCATCCAGGCCTTGGCCAAGGCCTTGGGAATCGAACAGGAGGTTTTGCCAATGACGGATGACCATGTGTCGACAATGATCACCACACCTGATGGCGAGATGCACTTCCAGGATTTTTGGGTGGGTCTTGGAGGAGTACCGGAGGTTGTCTCTCTGCGTTTCCGAGATATAGATAAGGCAACGCCATGCCCCAGATTCTTAGAGCTGCTGGAGAAGGATGATCAGCTCCTCATCGGCCCTTCAAATCCCGTCACAAGCATCTGTCCGATATTGGATCTTCCAGGGGTACGTGAAAGGCTTAAAAGGAAAAAAATTGTAGCCGTTAGCCCCCTAGTTGGGAACAAACCGGTAAGCGGTCCTGCTGCCAAGTTCATGAAAGCAGTTGGTGTTCCCGCGGACGATGATGGCGTGGCTTCGCTGCTCGGATACCCGGACATCTTTGTAGTGGACAAAGATAGTAGCTACAGAGGTGATTGCGTAAGACTTGACATCTTCATGAAGGACAGGGAAGACAGCAAAAGATTGGCCAGAAGCATAATGGAGCTGATGTGATGTTCGCTGGAGTGGATCACGGCACAACTGCCATCAGGTTTGCCACCTCAGAAGGCAGGTGCTGGGAGCTGCCTAGAATTAATGCAAGCGCCCTTTCGCCTGAGAGTATAATCGACCGCTTCAGGCAGAATCTCGGCTCTGAAGTCCAGCTTATAGCCATGTCATATTCCATGGGCGATGGATTGACAGAAATCGTGAGGTTGGAGGACGCCCCAAATCGAGGCCTGATCCAGCAGGAGGGTGCAGGTGCACACGTAGGCGGAGGCACCAGAGTCTTCGATGCTATTGAAGGTTCGGGGTGGCCGGCGATTCTTCTGCCAGGAATCCACAGGGATAGCGACACCGACAACAGGCTTAAGATCTTCTCTCACGGCATGAGCGGAGAGAAGGTGGGCCTTGCCTATTTTGTCTACAAGAAAGGAGTTCCAAGCTTCATAGTATGCGATGCCAGCTCAAACACTGTAACATTTGGAGTCGTTCGAGGCAAGATCATCGGAGCCATCGATGCCCCCATATTTGCACCAGGCCTGACTCAGGGGCCTTTAGACGTGAATGCAATAAGGTCGGTGGACTCCGGAAAGATGACAGCCAATCAGGCCTTCAGCAGTGGTGGCATCCTGGCCAAGCTGGGCTATTCAAACCTGGAAGAGTGCGGTCCGGAGATGAGAAAGCATGCCTTAGATTCCTTGGCGCTCTTCGCAGCTATGGAAATAAGGGCCATGGAAGTGCTGCTGAAAGACCTGGGCGAGGCGTCTCCTGCGCTGTACCTAGCGGGTAGTCCTGCGCATGAGATAGAACCGCGAGTTTCAGATTTATTGTGCCGAGAAGTGAAATCATTGGGAAGATGCGCTGCAGCCCAAGGTTGTGCTATGATTGCCGCGGATGTCTTTAACGGCGTCCCAGAAATACTGGGCTTGAAGGTGAATGAGCGAGCACGGTCGTGGACTAGGTGCAATCCTGCGCTCCTGTAAATCGAGAAAGACCATTCTATCAGGAACCTTTGAATGTGACTACGCCAATGGAATGAGAAAGCTGGTAGCTGAACTGGAGTTCCAGTCCCTAGAGTATAAGAACAAGTTGAAGGCGCTAAGATGCTCAAGTCCAAAGTCCATGAAGCAATGACCGAGGCCGAAAGCAATACTGCCCCTTGTGTTATAATCGATCGCTTTGGACCTGCTTATGTTTGCCCCAACGGAGTCGTCAAGGGAGAACGTCTGCACCAACACCATGTGTCCCCATTACGACAAGAAATGCACGGTGCGATGAAGATAATAATAAGGATCCTGGAGTATCCAGGACCGCATAAAACGACTTACCTTACCTGTGACCTGCTGTCAGACCACTTGTTGATGAGTCCGGGCAATACGGTTATGATCACGCCGAAGACCACGACGGCGATTATTTGAGACGTAAAGCTGTCCATCTCTTTTCACCTCCGGGACGATTAGATCAAATGTAACGCCCTGTCATCTGTAATATGATAGAGATAAACTTTGTGCTGCCTATCATTATGATACATGGCTCCTTTAAATAAATTAACTAAGGACATGATTAATTATTAATTATTTGATGGAAAACGAACCCTTAAGAAAGACCTAAAATGCATACGAAACAATTCAAAGTCAAACGGTATCGTCTTACACCGTAAAAGCTGACTCGTCGAGATTTAAAACACTTCAGATAACCCATTCTCCAATTCTTCCCATTTAGCGCACTTTCTTAGTTCATAGGTTTCTTTTTGTAACTTGGATAAAGTTTCTTTCTCTTTATCCTTGGCAGGGTTGTCTTTAATGGGATAATTCTTTGCGAAGTAGCGGCTGACATCCCTGAAATTCATCTTTTGCATGTAGAGCTTGAACCAACTCTCGATCGCCGTTTGGCTCCAGCCAATGGCAAAATGAACCAACTTGTTTTTTGGGGCTATATTTTTCTCTACTATACCGGCATTCTCTTCTTTCAATCCAACTTGTGTTTCAAAATAGAAAATCGACAATGAATAGGACGACCAATCCACATAAGGGAGCAAACTGCTATGGATAGCTATCTCTGTCTTTTTGTCATTACATTGCCAAAAGTCAGAGGAACAACGATTTTCTTCCAAGCTCTTAGCCAAGCAAACGATCTTATCTGTCGAATCCAAGACCTTGAACAAGCGAATATACCCAGCACTGGTAATTTCTCCTTCTCTAAATTCCTCGAACCCTTGTTTTACTACTCTGCTCGTTCTCGCTCTAATATCTCGACCCTGGAATCGATTCTTGTAAACTTGACAACAGTAGTTGATCGGCAAGCCAATCTGATTCTGTCGTGCAAATACGAGCAATTTTAAAGCGCAGATTTCCGACTCGAAGACGGGAATCCGGGGGACATGGAGGAAGTGGTAATTTCGTCGGACGAACGCCTTATAATTGTACTGAGTTGTTGCTAACTGATGAAGATTGAGGAAATTGACCCCGATTGCCTCCATCTTGGGCAGTAGATCCTTGACAAGATCATAATCCTCTGGAATTGCAGGGATTTCGACGGTCACTGCGGGTATATACTCTTTTGAAAGAATAATTGGGGTTAAGTCATATTGTCGGGCACTCAAATCGAAACGAATTTCATCCAAACCAACTTCCTGCAGCTTTTTTAAGGATTCTCGATCTACGAAATCGCCATTTGTGTAAGCCCACAGATACATCGAATTCCCAAATTCCCTCCGGATTGCTGCGATATGGGCCAATAACCTGTCAAGCGCAAGAAAAGGCTCTCCACCTGAGAATCCTACCCCGCGGATCTGGAAAGTCTTTAAATAATGTATATGTTCTAAAGGGTTCTTGAATGCAAACCCTTCACTTTTTGACTCGCTTTCTTCTTTAATCGAACGATCTTGTGGGCAGTAGAAGCAATTTCTTGAGCATCGATGGTTGGTGTAGTTGCAATCCCAGCCGCCATCGCCGCAGATAGAACAGCCGGGAGAGAGTGGCCCAGAGTGCAGTTTGCTCTCTTGAAAGCTATAGGTAATCCAACCGGATAGAGCCTTCAGAAGTTTGTTCCTCTGTTCTTTGGCCCGTTGAGCTTCCTCATCAGAAAACCATTGAAGATCATTGTAAACCCAGCCAACCTCGTTGCGGATGGCTCTTTTCTGTTGGTCTCTATCAACTCTTTTTTCTTGGTCTCTCTCAATGTTTGCGATCTTCAAAACGGATCTATTCATGCGTCCTTACCACATTCTTATTCTGAAGCAAGGTAATATAAATCATTATTCTACGGGTTACCCAGTCGCCAGAGTCCATATCGAAATGATAGTCCTGGAAACGGGTGCTGCGCCTGGATCGAGGTCTTTGATGAAGAAGTTCGAAGTCCTCATTTTATTAATTCATTAAAGTTTTGACCATGATAAAATATGGTGCTTATTACTAAATCGCATTAACAGGATAAGATGGCTGGTTCGCCAAAGTCAACATTACATCGTCGGACCCCGCTTCAAGCAATTAGAACTTGATACCGGTAAAATCTAAAGGTGAGAGAGGGAGGGCCATTATCCCTGTCTGGCCCTCTTTATCCCTGATGGCAGATTATGGCTTGGTAAGCGGAGAGACTCATATGGAGATCGTGGGCCGACGGTACACAGCGTCCCTTCGCTTGAAACATTGACATTGTATCAGGAAGTATTTTAGTGTCACGCTTGTTATTCTTGCTGCCGGGAAAATGGGAAAAAAGGCAAAAGGAAAGAAGTTCAAAGCAAATTTTCTGCATGGTGATGGAAAATTGTCGTCCGTCACCGAAACTTTTTAGAGCGTAAAAAAGAGATTCTGCTCCAATTCTTATTATGGCAGAAACCAGAGAAGTGTAATAAGGAAGGTAGACCTCGACATTTGACCCCGCTCATTTGTTCAGGAGGAGATAATATGACTGCTAATCACAAACCAGATCTTCACGCCAAGAAAGGTCCTAGGGCTCAGCGTGCGCCCAAAGAGGAAGCAACATTTGATGCCGAACTGCAGAGATACGTCATGCCAAGCGAACGTCGTGTCAGCATGTTCAAGCGGGGCAAGGGTAGTTAAAATGATACAGGGCAAAAGTTGAGCATCTTGCCAAACATGATTCCCGTTCATGCAGTTTAGAGTGTTCTGTAGATCTCATAGCCGCTGATGCTTACAAGATTAAGCAATCTCCAGGAAGAAAGACAGATGTCATCGATTCTGAATGGATAGCTGAACTTTGTCTCAACAGTATGATAGAGCCTTCCAGCATAGTTCCACGAGAAAACACGCCCTCTTAATTCGGATTAGATACCGTAATAAGATCCAAGTTGCAAACAGCGGGTATTGTGTTCAAAAATTAATAAAATTGTATCAAAGTAACCTAATGATCTGAATTTTCTCTAATGCGTCAATGATAAATATGACTGCCAGCAGACCTGCTGCTGGCAACCATATTTAATGCATCATTGAAACGGCAGCAATGACTACAACCAAGATCGCGGCCACCGCGACAACATAGTTCCTAACTTCGATGTGCATCACGTCGTCGTTGGAGCCCTTCGGATTGTGCGCCAGTACGAACTCGATCGTCTTCTCGTGCTGCAACATTGCATCGCTCTTCTGCATTATGATAACCTCCTTTTAAGGCTCTAAGGTAGCCTACCCCGTGCCTCAGATTCATTATAACTCTTTAGAAGAAAAACTTTACCGGACATTGGGGGTGGCCCGGCACTCGACTGTCAAGAACCGAAACGTAATTCAATCGGCCAAATCACCGTGCCATCGTCTCTTGCTATCGTTATTCTTTTGGGATTAGCTTTCACCAGGGTTTATCGCTCGGCTGGGTGAACCTTTCTGCCAGGCAGAGTTCTGTATATCTTCGCGCACCGATCGATCTTCCCTTCTGCGACAAGCCTCTGAACCTTTGGAAATATCGACTCTGTCCTGTGCAGGAATTGATCAACTACAAGCTTTTCCAGCCGTTTTTTGTCGACAGATGCACCTTTCCCTATGCCGGGACAGGTTGGATTGTAGGTTATATTGAGCAGTATGTCCCCTTTGGGGGTAGTCTCTTCCTCTACTCGGAAGGGAAATAGCCGACAAGCCTTGGGGCGCACCGAATACACCGAACATCCGTTTTTATAGAACACACAGGTCGTATCCTCCTTGGACTTCATGACCGGAAGGTCCAGGATTACTTTTTTGCCGCCATCTTCGACCCGGACGCTGTCGCCATTGTACTTGAAGAGGGTGTCTACGAACTCTTCGGGCTTTTTGCGCGACCTTCTGCTGATATTGTGGATGTCCTTATCTGTCAGATAAATCAAATTTGACTTCTCCCAGAACTCCGCCAATCGGTCCATTGGAATGAGATCATCGAACTCAGGTGGCCGCCGGTGATGGCAGCAGGAACCGCACCTCTGGCACTGGAACTTGACGTCGCCAAAAACAGTCTTGACCTGGACTGTAGGCAAAAGTAAACCCTCAAAAAAGAAAGAAAAAAGACGCTTAAAGCGTCTTGGTTATGGGATGATTCTCGGCTAGGACTTTCAGGCCGAGCTCTTTGGCGGACTCTGCCTTCATGATGTCCACCATCGCGGCAGCCGGGAAGATCATGGGCGCGTTCTCTATTGGACCGTAGAGGTAGTAGTCAGCACCTACGATGCCAGCCACCAGGTTGGACCCGATGTCCACCGGGGCGAAGGCTTCCCTGTGCTCTTTCTTCCACTTCTTCATCCAGTCCCATGCTGATGCACCATTGTGGAATCCACCACCTACAGGCAGGCCCAGAATAGCCTTGACGGCTATGCAGGCACGTACTGTCGCGCCTGAGCCGGCGCCCAGAGGCATTGCAGCAGTGTCTATCAGGGGTCTGGTAATACCGCACTCCTTTGCGTACTCCAGCATTCCCTTCTTAGCGCCGCCCGCAGCCTTTGTAAGGATATTCATCTTTCCTTGGGTTCCGGCCTCCATGGCGTTGAAGGCTAGAACTATTGCTGCGTTCAGGTCGCTGTCCTTGACAGCCTGCAGCTCTTCGGGAGTAATGGATGCGTTTATGGAGTTGTGAACTGCCCTGTCGGCCACACCGATCTCCGTCGCATACTTGACTCCGAAGGCCCGCACAGCAGGTGCCGAGGAGTCGATGAGGAACGGATAGTCGGATAACCCGACGAACCAATCGATCTCCTTCTGCATGGCCTCGTTGCTCTCAGCGACAATCTGGTTCATACAGGAGTTGCCTGTAATGTCGCTCATCTCTGCCTGTTTGTTCCAGAGCTTCTCTGCAGCATCCTTGTCGAAGACTCCGTGCTCCGGGTCGGACACTATCTTGTGCCTGGCATAGAACATTGTGCCTATGCAGCATGTGGGGTACTCTCCAGGCTGGCCTCCCACACTGAATTTGCCGAACTCAAATACCTCTTGCTTCTTATCGAACTTGAACATTCAAATCACCTTCGTCGTGGCCATCTAGTTATTTCAACACGGGCGTCCAGTTGTGGGCATAATTGAATATGATATATGACAATATCAGGATCAATCCAGCGCAGACACCATAGGCTGCGCCCATGTCCCTGCCGATGGACTTCCCTGCCCTCATGAACTTCTCGGCCGCGTAGAATTCAATCTTCTCATCTATCTTGTCCATCCTGGCCATCAGCTCAGCGAACTGAACGGGATCGACAACGGCAACAGGTACTGCCTGGTTTCCTTCTTTAGCCATAGCTCAAATCCCTCCCTTGAATATGAAGAATGGCCCGATCATCATTATTACGGCGATCAGGAACCCGATGGCAAACCCCATGGACACTGTGGCTAGAACTCCCGAACTCAGCTTGGTCTCCCTCGCTAGGAGCTGGCCTTTCCACTTGATGTCGTCCACAACATCTTGGATCATTGCCATGTCATGAACCGAAGGATCTGCAACCGTGGGTACTCCCTGGCCGTAAATTGCCTCTTGCTCATCTGCCATTCTACTTCCCTCCCATAGCGGTCATCTTCATGATGATTCCGAAGAGGACCAGGACGATGGTCATTCCAAGGGCAATTCCCTCTATCTTTCCGGCGTAGATGCCTGCCTGGAGCTTGTTTAGTAGACCGGTAATGGTCACCATCTCGTCCTCAAGGCGCATCCTCTGCCTGATCTCGGATACCTCGGCTGCCAAGGGCCTTGGTCCGTGAGCCTCTTCCTCTCCACCTTCCTTCTTTAGCTCAATCCTCATCGGATCGACGTCTAGGGCACCCGGATCCTTGGCGATCAGCTCCTTGATCTTGGCAGAAATGGCCCCAAGGTCCTCGGTGTCCATCATCATGACCGGCTCGACCTGAGCGCGGACACGCTCTATAGACTCTTCGGTCAGATTCTGGATGAAGGGGATAGCGCCCGTAGCGCCAACGATCTTTCCTTCCTTGTCTATCCCGCTCTTGAGAAACGCATCCACAGCCTGTCCGGTGATGTGCCCCTTGACCTCCATCCCGG
>Ga0182011_10002457_pt1 | contig 15574 bp, 13 predicted proteins | sample 711E1DmetaG_FD_120481 | JGI IMG/M metagenome (GOLD analysis project Ga0182011, IMG submission 120481) | Permafrost microbial communities from Stordalen Mire, Sweden - 711E1D metaG | ecosystem: Environmental > Terrestrial > Soil > Wetlands > Permafrost | place: Sweden: Stordalen | collected... | reverse complement strand
GGGGATAAAAAGTCACCCGCAACGATCGACTGATAAATTGGGATAGCCGGTATACCGGCTTATTGCAGTGCGACAGTCATGGCAGCCCGGACTTTCTCATCCTGTTCAGATTCGAGTGCTTTATTCAGGGAAGCTTTTACTTTCTTTCCTCCCAGGACACCGAGGGCATGGACCGCCATCAGCCGGACATAGACATTTTCATCCTTTAAGAGAACGATGAGGGGGTCAACCGCGTCTGAGTCCCCCAGATCCTGAAGCCCTTTTGCTGCCATGTAACGGACATGGTCGCGGTTGTCCTTGAGACCCTGGATGAGCGGCTGTACAGCTTTTTCATCCGCGATCTTACCCAGTGCTTCAGCAGCACGGTACCGCGTCTCCCACTGGGGTTCCTTCATGGCTTCGGCCAGCGGTTCGATGGCAGCCTTACCGATTGCAGACAGGGCAAGCGTTGCCTGTTCGCGGACGGATTTATCAAAATCCGCAAGCGCCTCGATCAGGGGCTGGATAGCCCGGGGGTTCTTTGCCTTTCCTAAAAGGTACGCAGCGTACTGCCGCACCTGGGGATCCGTATGTTCATGGAGCGTCTTGACCAGCTCGCTCAGCCCCTGTTTCTCAAGTTCTTCAGCACATTCTGGTTTTTTTGGAATATTTGCGTCAACCATGTATCTCATTGAATTATCTCCCGTTTACTTATTTAAGAGCGATCACAAGACCCGACGGGGACCGTGATCACCATCCGGATGTTTTTTAAAAACAGGGTGTCAGGAGAGAATTCTGCCGCTGCATGGTATATATAAAAACAGGTATTTATCGCAATACGGTTTACTGGAGGGGATGTAAATTAATGGTGTGGGGAGGAATAACCAGTGTCTGCCATCCCCCTGCTTACGGGCCCGCGATAACCTCTCTCACCGGGTAAAGCATCATGGTGGTCACCGGATTTCAGGGCGCTCCCCTCCGGGCTGGCGCGACCTCAGGTGACCGGGCAACCGACAGTTCACTCAGGATAAACTCCGGACATTGATCCAACCTGATAATGGCGCTCTCCAAAGACGGCCGGAATCTGCTTTTTTCAGGGGGAAAAATCATTAGGATTGGACAGAGGAACCTGCAGGGTATGGCTGGATGGACAATCCCGAGGGTGAAAATACAGTTATTACTCCCAAAATCTTCGCAGTCAACACGGTATTTTTATATTTCACACAACGATGATGTTTCTATGAACTTTAAAGTCATCGCACTCATGGTTGTATGTATTGCTGTGGTTGCCGCAGCCGGCTGCATGGGGAGCTCCTCCACTGCGACTGCGCTGGAAAAATCGTCCTCTCTGCAACCGGCAAATATCTATGCTTCGGATAATGCGGTCCATTCAGGATCTGCCGGCGGTGCCGTACCGGTCCCGGCCCCGACAAGCGCCCCGTCATCGGATTCTTCCATCGGAACCGACACCAAGATCATCAAGACAGCGGATATCACGCTTGAAGTAAAGGATGTGCCAGGTTCTGTCGATGCCCTCAAGGCAATGGTCATTGCCAAGGGGGGATATCTCTCCTCCTCGAACATCCAGACCGGTTACAACAACCAGCTCACGGGAACCGTTGTGCTCCGCATCCCCCAGGCAGAGTTTGAGAATACGCTCGCCGGTGTCAAAGCCATCGGTACAGTCAAATCGGTTTCCACGCAGGGTGAGGATGTAACCGAACAATATGTCGATGTGCAGGCCCAGATCACCTCTTACCAGAACCAGCTCGCCCAGTATAACGAGATCATGAAAAAGGCGGTCAAGGTCAGCGACGTCATTGAGGTCCAGCAGCAGATCGACCAGGTCCAGACAAACCTGGATCGGCTTCAGGGCCAGCTGAAATACTTAAACAGCCGTATCGACATGTCAACCATCAACGTAAACCTCCAGGAGCCCGAGCCGGTCGGCGGCGAAACCGGGCACAACTTCGTGACTACTATTAATGAAGGAATTGCCGGGTTCTTTGGCATGGTCGATGCCATCATCATCCTTTTGTTCACCCTGCTGCCAGTCATAATCCTCGGTGCTATCGGGTACGGCATCTACCGCTGGAGAAAAGGAAAACAGCCGGCAAAAGCACCGGCTGAACTGACAGAAAAGAAATAATCTAATTTATTTTCGCTGCACTTCGGGCTGCTGCCTGATTTGTACCAGTTCGTCAAGGATTATCTGGCCCGTTGTAACCGATCCTGCCGGATCCCAGGCCGTAATTCCATCAGTCCCGTAACCGCTATTTCTAAGCCCCCGATTTGTCCGGGACAACTTGGCCGGAATGTCCAGCAACCAAATGACAGAAGGATATGCTGACCTGAATTTCTGGTTTAAGGAGAAATTGCTCTGGAGAAATCCTCTTTTCATGTGATGATCGCTCCCCTTGCGCCAGCCCTGCCCCGTTGGGGGCGGGGGCGCATTGCGATGCCCCGGCATTACCTGAACTGAAAATTTCTCTACGATTGCATACAGGTAATACGGCACAATCGCAACCGGGGGATGCCATAACGGCGGGGGCAGAGCCCAAAAGAGCGTCATAATAAATATTAAAATGATTTCTACAGAGCAGGAGAAATGGTTACCGGAGACTGTATAACATCGGAAACATGTAAGCACCTGCATGCTGAAAATGAGGGGGATATCTGAAGAGAAAACGGAGAGAACCTGAAAGTAAAAAAGGGTTAAAGAGCTGCTGTTGTGATATTGGCCGCCGCGGTTGTTGTCGTTGCAGTTGTTGTTATCATTGTCGTGTTTGCAGCGGGTGTGGGGGTCTTCACCGCAGCAGCGGTTGTTGTTACAGCCGCCGTTGTTGTTACTACTGTGCTGCCGACGCCGCTGGTGACAGGTGCAGCGGCTTTCCCGGTAATCATGTCAACAGACAGGGCAACCGATCCATGCCCTACCGTAGTAGTACCGCTCGTGAGGACTTTGCCATCCTTGTAGATCTCGACAAGGAGTTCATGCGCGGAACCGTCCAGTTTCTCGAACGTTGCCTGCACGGTGCTGTTGGTGGCGTTCTCCACTTCCCAGATACGGTCCCCGGAGTTACCGGGTACAGTCGTGATCGTATCCGGTACCCCGTAGCTTCCCTTGAACCCACCCAGGTAATTGACATGCACATATACACCCGTCTGAGGGATCACTGGAGCCGGCGTTTCTTTGATGACAATGGTTCCTGAAGGCAATACGGTCGAAGAGGTGGATGTGGGAGTTGGAGTGCCATTTCCTGAACCGGAGGGTATTGTCAAATCGCCGCTTGTCAGCATCGGATAGACGAATAAGGCACAGGCTGCGACAACCAGGATCACGACCAGAACAACTGCAGCATTGAGGATCGTCTTTTTTCCCGGCATAACGCTGCGGCGCCGGGGGGGAGGTGGAGGGGGCGGCGTATCACCCGGGCCCTGGTACGACGGAGCGGGAGCGGGAACTGCAGCATTGGGGGATTTCGCCGAGAGGAAACGGGGGAGAAAAACCTTTCCAGCCGGTTTCTCTGTACGTGCCGGGGCAGGTTCATCTTCTTCATTATCCCGTGAAAAGGACTTCCTGACGGGGGTTTCTGCCGGCAGGGTCCGCAGCGCCTCGGCAGGTATCTTCATCGTGGAACGTTCGATAAGCGGTTCAATGGACTGGATCTCCTCATCGATGGGGCGGACGGCCGGTGTTCTCACGGCAGATGGAACTGCGGGGGTTTGCACAGGTGCTGATACCACGGGGATTTGGGAAATCGGAGAGCCACAACGATTGCAGAAAACCGATCCGGCAGGAACCTTGTTGCCGCATTTCGTACAGAATATACTCGTGACCAGGGGGGGTGGATCAAACTGCCTGACCGCGGGTGATGGCGGAACAGCGGTGACCGGGGTAGCTACTCCTGCTCTCCGGACCGGGCTCCTGCCATCCATCGCAGTTCCTGCAGGATGATTCTCACCGGAAGGGTCTCCCGGACGATGGACGGAAGAGTGAACGATCTCATATCTCGGGCCTGCTGTCAGTCCTGCCCGTACAGGAGCCGGCTCTGGTCCCGGGATCACGTTTGGGATTTCCTGATCAAAAGACGACGAGGCGTTTTCCTTTATTACCCGCATCCACTCGTCACGTTCTTTGATTCGGTTCCCTCCAGCCTGACGGGAGAAGGTGAGGATCATCTGCCGCGTTTCGCCGGTCTTTGCCATGACCGAGATTATGATGATCTGGTCACGGATTGCATTTTCGCCCGCTTCTATTTCTTTTATGGTGACAAGCGGGATCTCCTTGGGGGGCAGGATATTTTTTGCACTGTCAAAAAGGATGATCCGCTTGTTCGTCAGGATCCCCTCGAACGGGATCGACTTGACATAGACCCCTTGTGTCCTTACGAGCACGTTTTCATCGCTGTGGAGTTCTAGATCGGCCATAGTACCACGTGTGCCTACTATCCGGTAGTGGTTGATTCTTAATAATGAAAAAGATATTTATCAGGTTTATGGTTAAGAGGGTAAGTTCCCTCTCCGTTTAAGGGTAGAGTAATAAAAAAGAAAACATGGCAACCCGGAGTATTGTGTCTGGTAAGCGGTACCGGTAACAATTTAAATCTCTTTTATGGGGGTGTACGATAGGGAAAACTCATGGACTGCTCTCATTCCGGTAATCTTTACGCTCTGTTCCACAGGCTGCGGGCAGAAAAGCTCGGGCAACAAACGAGTCTTCCGGTCCCTTTTTCTAATCCGGTACAGATAGTACACCATACCCATGGCTTTTAGCTGCCGGCAGTGCGGTTCGTGCTGCATGTACCTAGGTGATTATATCGTGATCGAGCGCCAGACCGGGCCGTTCACGTTCGACTGCGAATCGGTCTCTACCGGCACCCCGTTTACCGCAGAAGTTGACGAGGACAAGCAGACGATCTTTGGGGATTTTTCCTTTCCGGAACGGAATCCGGCAGCCTGCCGCTTCCTTCGCCCGGAGGGGAACCTCCTCCGCTGCACGATCCACCGCGACAGCCCAGCGCAATGCAAATTCTACCGCTGTGTGGTGATGCGGGTGTCGGATGTACGCGGCCTGCTTCTCGGGACGGTGCGGGGGACGCTCGATCTCCATTCCGATGACCCGGGGCTCCGGGCCGTGTGGGAAGAGGTTGTCCGGAGAAGACCGAAGGATGACGGCAAGGCCGAGCCGTGGATTGCAGTGTTCCTGCAGGAAAGGGGATACCGGGTGGACTGACCGTAATTCCTTGCCGGAAAAAATTTTAGGATGACAACTGCGTTGTTGAAACTGGTGCCGGGATGTCGGCCGGCCCGATATAGATACCGGATCCCAGCCACCAGCTCTCATCAACTTTCATCGCATACCCGAGTTTCTTTTCCACCGTATTGTTGTGCATGGGATTGATGTACGCATAGGTGGCAAAACCCGTGCCATTGTATGCAGCGTACCGGAGGTCCGTGATGAACAGGTTGCCTTCAGCATCCATCTCGTTCAAACGGTTAATCCCGATCTTCTCCGGGTTCACCGGGTGGGCAATGGTGGTGCCATTGTAGTCATACGCGTAGATATAGAGTACGCCCCGGAAGAACGAACCGTTCCGGTTGGAGAACTCGGCAAGGGCTTTTTCCTTCCCGTTCTGTTTTGCATAGGCAACAGCTTCCTGTACGAAAGCGACCATCTCCTCTTTTGTCGCGTTCTGCATGGCTGCGGGGGTTATGGCCGGTGAGAATGTCACGATGGTCGTTCCCTCTGCCGGGGGAGCCGGCGTTTGTGCCGGAGCCTGCGTGCAGCCGGCACTGAACAGGAAAAGTACCGTGAGGATGCCGGTGATCGTGAATATACGGAAATTCAGCATCATGCCATAATTGTTGATGCCGATAAAAGATAAAGGCCGCAGAAATGAGACCCGTGAGAATCTCACCACTCTGCTATCAGAAGTATATCATAAAAATCGCAGCAACGCCCAGGTCGGAATTCGAATCCGAGTCGATTGCGTGACAGGCAATCATGATAGGCCACTACACTACCTGGGCACTTTTAAACAGTAAATCCCGCCTCCCAGATTCGAACCGGGGACATCGCGGTAGCCGCGCAGTTACCTTGAACGGTAAACCAATCTACAGCCGCGCACTCTACCAGGCTGAGTTAAGGCGGGGCACTGCCTAATAATATAGGGGTAAATCCGTATTAAACGTATCGTAACAGGGCCCGGTTTTAAGGGGAAAAACAACAGAACCGGGCCTGGTGCAGCGATTGTTTAAATAATCCGCATGCACATGTTCCTGTATGACTGCTCGCAAGGATGTTGCGGGGGATCGTCTTCTTCACCGATAGCTGTGCTCGTGAAGAAGTAACTGTTTTTGACACCACATTACGTGACGGAGAACAGACCCCTGGTATTGCATTTACTTTTGAACAGAAGATTGAGATTGCCCGCCAGCTCTCCGCAATCGGCGTACATGCGATAGAGGCAGGTTTCCCTGCATCGTCAAAAGCTGAGAAAGAGACAGTAACGGCTATTCAGAAGCTCGGTCTTGAATCTGTGATCTGCGGGCTCGCCCGCTCGGTGAAAGCCGATGTTGACACCTGCCTTGACTGCAATGTCGACATGGTCCATGTGTTCATCCCGACCTCGGATATCCAGCGGGAGAACACCATCAACAAGAGCCGGAAGGAAGTTCTGGAGATCACCGCGGATATCATCGGCCATATCCGGAAACGGTCCGACCTCTGCATGTTCTCCGCAATGGATGCCACGCGGACGGACTGGGACTACCTCCTTCAGGTTTTCCAGACGGCTGCCGATGCCGGGGCAACGATCATCAACGTGCCCGACACGGTCGGTGTCATCTCGCCCTCGGCAATGAAGACACTCATCACCCGGATCCACAAAGAGGTCCGGTGCCCCATCGATGTCCACTGCCACAACGACTTCGGCTTAGCGGTCGCCAACACGATCGCGGCGGTCGAAGCCGGCGCATCGCAGGTGCAGGTGACGGTCAACGGGCTCGGAGAACGCGCAGGCAATGCCGACCTTGCCCAGACTGTGATGATCATGGAGTCGATCTACCGCATCAGGACCGGGATCGAGAAGGCACGGCTCGTTGAGACTTCGCGCCTTATCGCCCGGTTTTCCGGGATCGCTATCCTGCCCATCCAGCCGGTTGTCGGAGAGAACGTCTTTTCGCACGAGAGCGGTATTCACTCGCAGGGTGTCCTGAAGAATACGGCCACCTTCGAGCCCGGAATCATGACCCCTGAGATGGTCGGGCACCGCCGGCGGCTGACGCTCGGCAAGCACGTTGGCCGGCATGCAGTACGGCAGATGCTGACCGATGCCCACATTGAACCCGACGATACCCAGCTTGACGTGATCATCGAGAAGGTGAAAGCCGTTGCCAGCCGCGGGAAGCGGGTGACGGACGCGGACCTCTATGAGATCGCCGAGACCGTGATGGGCATCGAGCTGAACAATAAAGTGTTCGATTTGCAGGACATCGCCATCATGACCGGCAACCACGCCCTTCCGACAGCAAGCGTCCGGGCGAAGGTCAACGGCACGGAACATGTCTTCTCCGCCGTGGGCAACGGCCCCGTGGACGCAGCCCTCAGGGCCATCCTCGGGATCACACCCTCGAAACTCCAGCTCAAGGAGTTCAACATCGAGGCAATCTCGGGCGGTTCGGACGCCATGTGCCATGTGACCATCGCGGTGGAGGACGAGCATGGCAGGATCTTCGATGCCAGCGGGAGCGGGGACGATATTATCCTCTCGTCGGTCGAGGCGCTGGTTAATGCGGTGAACCTGATCAACCGGGCCTGATCAATCTTTTCTTTTTTTGGGTGGCAATGAGAAACGACTAGCATACGTTATCGGTGATCGAGCAGTTCACGAAAAGAATGGCTGCCCCGGTCGCAATTCAGAAATTATTTTGCGTACCTGAAAATTGACAGAAGAGAAGAATTTGTGCCAATTCTCAGATAAAAAATAATCATCAATACAGATTCAAAAAAATCCCGGCTCCGGCAGGCAACCCGTTACTATTTCTTGGGAGGCTTGACGTGGGTGAAGATCGTAGCCCCCGATGCGATCGCTGCGGTAATGACACCAATTATGGCCACGAGAACCCCCGAGTTTCCAAGCAGGCCCGTATCCTGCGTGGGTAATGGCGTGGCAACCGTGATGATCACGGGAATGATCACGGTAGGGACCGGGGTCACCTCGGTTGACACGACCTGGCTCGTGGGCTGGAGGGTGCCATATGCCTGGTTCTCCTCTTCCGGAACGATATAGATCGAGCCCTCGTAATCATAGTACCCGCTCAACGTCAGCCGCAGGATATGGTTTCCCGCCGCCAATCCGTCTACGTTTCCCGGGGTTATCCCGGAATAGACACCATCGATCAGGATACTGGCGCCGGTGGGAGATGAGTGCACCGTTACACTGCCGGTTGTTCCGGTCTCTGTTCCGGATGTGGTCGGGTTTGTAGTATTACCTACCGTTGTCGTCTTGGTAACCGGGACCGTTGTTTTTGTAGTGGCGACAGTTGTCGCTGGTGTGGCGGTGGTTGTCGGCGTAGTTGTAATGGTAGTCGCTTGCGTGACTTCGGTAGTCTGCGTGGTGGCAACGGTAGTCACTGGCGTGACTTCGGTGGTCTGCGTGGTGGCAACGGTTGTCGTTGGAGTGACTTCGGTAGTCTGCGTGGTGGCGACGGTTGTCGTTGGTGTGGTATTGGAGGCACTGACCGGAAGTATGATGAGAAGTATTGCGAGGAATACTGCGATGGGTATGACATAGTATCCGCTTCCACGAGACATTGATAAACTCCTGCCAACTGGATTTACAGTTAATTTCTTGTTCTTATTTAGATTGTTGTGATGAGTGATAAATCCGTTTAAAACATGAATGCAATCGGGCCCCGGAAACTGCCGGAAAAAACCGTAGAATGGCACTCCCATGTTCACGATCCGGATCGCCTTGCAATTATTGCCCCGAAGAACTTTGAAACGTTCTTCGTTCTCCTCCACGCCATCTCCAGAAACCCCGCTTCCCTGTTCGTAAACCGGGTCCCGCACTTTCCATGAAAAGGGTCCATCCCCTACTACAGCAGGTACCCCCACCTGACCAACTATGAGAGCCATATAATGTCAGATATATGACTGCCCCCCATTTCCTATGGAGATTCCGACGGTGTGACCGGAATCATAGGGGGTTCCCGAAAAAGCATAAGGCCAAAAAAACCCGCACTTAACGCCAGGTATAAGAGCGAACCTGTCCATCACTGATTATGAAACACGGAACCCCTGCCCTGTTTGCCCTGTCCCTGCTGCTCATCACCGGTATCCTCATTGCGGGATGCATCTTCCTGCCCGGCCCGGTCGCATCGACCAATCCCTGTGCGATCGAAGTACCACATGGCGCACTCGAACCAGCCGGCAACGAGACTCTGGCAACGGCTGACGAAACAACCGTGGTTGCGGCAGATAACCAGTTTGCCCGGGACATGTACCTGCAGCTAGCCCGGGATCCCCGGTATATGGAGGGCAACCTTTTCTTCTCGCCGTTTTCGATCTCGTCTGCATTTATGATCGCATACGAAGGGGCCCGCAATACCACCGCAGATCAGATCCATGCGGTCTTCCATTTCCCGGCTGACAGTGAAACGCTGCGGCAGGGGTACTCCCGCTCTCTCGCCGGCCTGGCCGGGGGAGACAGGAACTTTACCCTCTGCACTGCAAACGCCCTCTGGGCAGAGAAGACCTATCCGTTCCTGCCGGCGTACACCGGCACGGTCCGGCGCTGGTACGCGGCTAATACCACCAGCCTTGACTTCATCGGCCAGCCGGAGGCATCCCGGCAGGCCATCAATGCATGGGTTGCAGAAAAGACGAATAACAAGATTACCGATCTGCTGCCCCCCGGTTCTGTTGATCCTTCTACCCGTCTTGGGATCACCAATGCCGTGTACTTCAAAGGCACCTGGGTGAGGCAGTTCGACCCGAAAAATACTCTTGACGCGGATTTCCATGTATCCCCGCCAGAGACGGTCACCGTGAAAATGATGGAGCAGACGGCTGAGGAAGCCCGGTACCCGTACGCAGAGACCGGGGATCTCCAGATGCTCTCCATGCCGTATAAACACGGAATCGGGAACGGCCTCTCCATGGTCGTCCTCCTGCCCAGGAACAGCAGTCTGGCAGCCGCAGAAGCCGCACTCGATCCCGAAAACCTTTCGGCACTGGAGCAGTCGGCCACCACACGGCGCGTGATGGTGTATTTCCCCAGGTTTGTGACCCGCACGGATTATTCGCTGGCCGATCCCCTTGCTTCAATGGGAATGCCCGACGCCTTCGGCAGTGCGGCTGACTTCTCCGGTATGGACGGTACAAGGAACCTGAATATCAGCGCTGTGATCCATAGTGCGTATGTGAATGTGGATGAGGAAGGGACTGAAGCAGCGGCTGCCACGCATATCATGATGGGGGCTGGTGCGGCCGCTCCGGAGAAGCCGGTGGTCTTCAGGGCCGACCACCCGTTCATCTTCCTGATTCAGGATAATGATACCGGGGCGATCCTCTTTATCGGGCGGATTGTCAACCCGGACAACACGTAATTTGCCGTTCATGGAGATCTGCCAGGATCCGGGCAGGAGTCTGGGGTGTGATACACTCCATTCCCTGAGACCGTGCAGATCCGACGTCTCCAGGGACAGTTTGATATGTCAAAATAGGAAAGTATTTAAAACAAAATGTAAAATAAACTATACAAATATCAGTGCATCCCTGCACGGGTATTTGCAGCAGAACACACCTAACACCTGAAAACAGAACACCTGAGAACAACAGAAGCAACGAAGCGATCAAACACCACCAAGTCGTTACCTCTACCCTCCAAAGTCAGGGCCGGGGTTTTACCCCCTTTTTATTTTTTCCCGGAAACCTGCGTGTAGATGATGCCGCATCGCGTCTCAGGGTCTGGCTTTTTTATAACAGGTTGGGGATTTACTCTCATGTTTCCCGTCCAGGCAGATTAAAAATACTGCTCTTTAGAAATCATCTGATATTAATTATGACGCTCTTTTGGGCTCTTCCCCCGCCGCGATGGCATCCCCCGGTTGCGATTGTACCGTTTCATATGTATGCAATCGTAGAGAAATTTTCAGTTCAGGCAATGCCGGGGCATCGCAATGCGCCCCCGCTCCCAATGGCGGACAGGGCTGGCGCAAGGGGAGAGATCATCACGTGAAAAGAGGGTTTCTCCAGAGCAAAAAATACCATTCACTGCTTCCCGGGTTATTGTCATCTGAGACCCTGGGAAAAACGCCAGTATAATGCACACCCGCTGACTTCACCGGGACAGGTTTTTGAGACAAAATCCGGACAGCCGCTCCCGCAGGGGGAGGCCGGTTTTGCTGACTTATCCGGTTGTTTTTTGGATTCTGTTACCATACATTGACCTCAATAACATTTACTTCCCTTCTCTATTTCATGTTATAGGTTTCCTGCAAATTGCAACCCACAGCTTCTGCGTTCCCTACCGGCACACCGGAACAGTTTCCTGAAAAATACCTGTTTTTTGGTTGATTTACAACGATAGTACGGGTGATCGCCCGGCACTGAGGGGATGAACAGCTCATCCACATTATGGAATAGAAGGTTTCGCCATAAAAGACATGCCCGTACCGGACAGACCAGCAGTTCCAAATAGCGAGATAGGATAATCAGATAACTGAACAGAAAGATAAAGAGATGACCGATGAAACAGACTGCCATTGTTTTCCTGCTCCTCATCGCGGTAGTATTTCTTCCGGGATGCACATCGGATACGACTGCCGGCCAGGAGATGGTACAGAACACGATCCGGGCCCACTATGAATATCACGGGGACTGGTCGCCCGGCCTCGGGTGTTACGAGAAAGTTACCGGGTATACCTATAATGCAGGAAACACCACGGTGGATAACGCGGTGCTGAACTTCAACCTTGTCGATACGCAGACCGGGACCATACGCGATTCGCGGTCCGTTTTCATAGGTACCATGGGGGCCGGGCTGTCGCATACATTCGAGACTGACCTTGACGGTGAATGCATACCGGAATACCGGGTTGACGGGACCATTGTAAAATAACCCGGGACATATCCTTTATTTTTCCGCACGGGTCCGGGAAAAGCAAAAAAATTGAATATATGCGGATTTTTTATGACGGAACCCGGTCTCCCCTCATCCTGAACGTTCCCTCCTCATCTGGTGAAATCAGATCTCCAGGATAACCTCTTCCCCTTCCGGGGTCTCCTTGACATCGATCAGGAGTGCGAGTGCGGCAGCGACGAACAGGAAGATGGCCGAGACGAAAAAGACCGTCCGGTAGGCAAGGATCTGTGCATCCAGGATTATAAGACTGGAGGCCAGCTGCGTTACTGCAGCAGTGTGAACGTTCACCACCGTATGGGCGGTAAGGGCGATCATATTGCTCTCGATGGAATCGTTGAGCAGGGTGGTAAAGATGGCAATCCCGAAAGCGCCGGCGATATTACGTACCAGAGCAAGAACTGCGGAAGCGCTGCCGATCTCCTCACGGGGGACTATCGCGGCAATGATTCCGGTACGCTGGGCCATGGCAAATCCCATCCCGAATGCCATGACGGAGAGCGGGATAATAAGGTCATCCGGGCCGGAACGGACATCCAGACCCATGAACAGGTACATGCCAATAGCTGCAACGAAGGTGCTGACCGCGATGACATAGCGTGGCTGAACTTTCCCCACCAGTGTTGCGCCAAGAGGTGCCGCGAGGATCATGCAGAAGGCCATGGGCATGAACTGGAAACCTGTTTCCGTGGCATTGTAACCGAGGAAGACCTGGTCGAAGATGGGGATTAAGAAGATCCCGCCCATCATACCCATGAAGACCACGAAGTTGTTGACCAGCGTCCAGACAAAAGCAGGTATTTTAAGGTACTTGAAATCGATCATCGGCTCGGGATGCCGGCGATCTATCAGGTAAAAGATATACAGGAACATCCCGGACCCGGCAAAACAGAGCACGATGGGAAGCGAGGTCCAGCCCCAGTCATAGCTCCGGTCCAGTCCGAAGACAAGGAGGGAGAGCGCAATGCCCAGCGTGATTGCCCCCCACCAGTCAAAAGATGCGCTCTTCCGGTCACTCACCGATTCCGGAATAAAGGCAAGAGCCATGGCAAGTCCGATAAGGCCGACAGGAAGATTGATTAAAAAGACCGAACGCCACCCGAAATTATCAATAAGCGGGCCTCCGATGAGCGGGCCGAACACCGCGGATGCTGCAAAGGCAGAGGACCAGATACCCAGCGCCTGGGCCCGTTCCTTCCCGTCGCGGAAGGTAACCGTGATGATCGCCATGGCGGTGGGATAATCGGCCGAGCTCGCGATCGCCTGGATGATGCGGAAGACGATCATCGAGCCAAGATCCCAGGAAAAACCGGCGAGGATCGAGCCGACAATGAAGATGAGGAAACCCCAGACATAGACTTTTTTCCGGCCGATGGTGTCGCCAAGCTTACCCCAGACCGGCACGAAAACCGCATTTGCCAGGATGTATGCGGTCGCTATCCAGCCGGCTTCCGAAGTGAGGATATTGAAATCCTCCATGATTTTCGGTACGGCGAGCGAGACCACGGTCTGGTCCAGCCTGCCCAGGAAGGTACCCACGATAACCGTGAGAAGGATCAGCCACTTCAACCGGTCATTGTCTGCCATGAGTGAGGAGGATTACTTGTAGATCCACATCTTTGCGGACATACCTTCCTTCAGTTCAGGGTAGGCGGTGACATCGTAGGAAACCGTGACATCAAATTCCTGCTCCTGCCGCTTGTCCGAGATACTGAAGACAACATCGCCTTCCCGGGCAGCCGGTGCAACCTTCTCGACCACCCCCTGGTATTGCGAGGAAGGGTAGGCATCCACGGTAAACTCCACGTACTGGCCGGGATAGATATCCTTGAGGCCCTTGTCTTCCTCTACCCTTCCGACAACACGAAGCTTTCGCGTGTCGATCATGGAGACCACGGGACTCAGGGCGGTAACCGTCTGCCCGGGGGTGTCTTCCACGCCGGTAACCACCCCTGATGTCTTCGCACGGATAACCTCATCCCCGACCTTCGCGAGTATCTGGTCCCTTTTAACCGGATCTCCCACCGAGACATACAACTCATTGATAGCACCCGAAGTATCGGGAGTAAGCGAGATCACCGGAGCGGTAATCTGGGCATTCTCGACATATATCTTGCTCTGTAAGTCGTTCCAGTAGAGGATCCCGGCCAGAGCGATAATAACGATGAGGACGATGAGGGCTTTTTTGAACCACGGATGGCTGCGGATCCTCTTTGCAAGGGTATCCTGTTTTCCTTCTCCGCTCTCCGGCGCAATTTTTCCCTTTGAATCGGGAACCGTCCCGGTCTCTTCGGTGGCTGTCATATTATTCAACCCTTAACCGTGCAATAATGGAATTCAGTTCAGCCAGGCACGAATCGATCCGTTCAATTTCTTCATCGGCAAGAGAGGAAAAAATCATCTGGATCCTGTCCCTCAGTTCACTCCGCTTCGCACGGATTGCCTTACGCCCCCTGCCCGTGATCGCGATCATGGTTACCCGGTGATCTTCTTTCGATGGGATCCGTCTGACCTTGCCCTCACGGAGAAGCCTGCCTATCAGGGCCGACATGCCGGGTTTTGAGCGGTGGAGCCGCCTGCCGATTTCCGAAATGGGGAGACTCTCTGTGGTAAGTACAGACAGTATCACGAACTCCGGGTCCCGTGTTATGGGTCGTTTTCCCTGCTCGCGTATCGCAAACATGGATGTGCCCAGCCGGGATATATTCTCGACAACGCGTTCGAAACGGTCCATGGATATCAGATTATAAGGTTGAAAACAGCAGAATAAATAGTTAATGTAGTTAACCATTTCAGACAATACCGGCGGGGGATATTCCCGTAATACCGTTCCGGATATTTTTTTATTTCCCGCTATCTGTCGGATAAGATACGGGATACCCCTGTCCCTTCAGATAACCGGTGAGGAATCCACCGCTGCCGAAATAATGATAAACATATCAGAATCTATGGTGACGTATGGATTTCTTTGACGCGGCATACAGAGGCAGGCCTCCCTGGGACATCGGCCGGCCCCAGAAGGAGTTTATCGAACTTGTCCGGAGGGGGGAGATAACAGGATCGGTCCTGGACATAGGGTGCGGGACCGGGGAGCATGCGCTCTTCTTTGCCGGGGAAGGGTTTGAGGTCTGGGGGATCGACTCCGCACCCCTGGCGATCCAGAAGGCAAGGGAGAAGGCTGACAAAAGAGAGCTCCGGGTACATTTCCTTGTCCTGAACGCACTGGAGCTCTTCCGGCTCGACCGGAAGTTCGATACCGCCACCGATTCAGGGCTCTTCCATACCTTGTCCGATGAAGACCGCGCGGTTTATGTGGATAATCTTGCAGCCATTCTCTCCCCGACCGGGAAATACTTTATGCTCTGCTTTTCCGACCGGGAACCCGGCGGATACGGTCCGAGAAGAATCTCAAAGAAAGAGATACAGGACAGCTTCCGGGTCGGGTG
>Ga0182011_10002455_pt1 | contig 15596 bp, 7 predicted proteins | sample 711E1DmetaG_FD_120481 | JGI IMG/M metagenome (GOLD analysis project Ga0182011, IMG submission 120481) | Permafrost microbial communities from Stordalen Mire, Sweden - 711E1D metaG | ecosystem: Environmental > Terrestrial > Soil > Wetlands > Permafrost | place: Sweden: Stordalen | collected... | reverse complement strand
TCCATTGGCGTTGCCAGTGAGATTCGAACGGTAATCCGCGGTATTGTCGGCGCCGGCCGCGGGCCCCATCTTCAGATAACTGCCCGTGCCGTCCTGGGTGCCGGGGGCGGTTTTGCAGGCAACTTCGGCCTTACCGTCGCCGTCAAGGTCCCATACCAGAAACGTCGTATAATGAGCGCCGGAGCGGATGTTTATCCCCAGGTTGATCCGCCATAGCCTCGTGCCGTTAAGTTTGTATGCGTCAAGATACGTGGGGTCCGTCTTGCCGCCTTGCGAATTGTCATGCGAATTCGACGCGTCCCATTTGAGCACGATTTCGTACTGGCCGTCGCCGTCGAGGTCGCCGATACTGCAATCGTTGGCCGTGCTGGACGTGGGCGGGGCGGGGGTGATCGGGATATTGATGTAGCTGCCATTATCGATGAGGATCGCATTCTCGGAAGCGGACCCTTCAACATCGTTGGTCACGGGCTTGACCGTATACGTTCCCGTGCCGGTGCTGTTGTCCTGATAGCATGTGGCATTGGTAATGACCGAGGTGTTGACCTTTGCTGCGCCTTTGTAAACGTTAAACCCGAAGGTGTTGTCCTGCGGGTCGGTGCCGAAGAGCCGCCAGCTCAAATAATAGCCGCTCCCGGATTTGACCGCAATGAGACCGCGGTCGAGTTTTTCCATGTATCTCGCCGTTGCGGTCTGGGCGCTCACTGACCCGGCAATCAAGAAAGCCGTCCCCAATGCCAGGATGAAAAATGAAGACCTTTTTCTGAAATGTACCACGAAACACCTCCTGTGTGTTGAGTAAAGGGCGGGCGGCCATCCTTCGACAGGCCTCGAAAGCCTCGGAAGCCTCGGGAACATCATGACCGCCCGTAGTTCACGAATATCAGTCTTTCTCCAAAACTGCTTGCTCATTGACACGTACGACATACAAGCCGCTGGCCATACCGAAATCCTTCTGAAGATTTATCGCGTCTTTCTTGACAAATGCTTTATGAACGAGCTTTCCCGAATAATCATACACCGTCACCTGCTTGAGCATGCCATTGAACTGTACGGGCAAGGCCAGTGTACGGTTGCCGAATACCTTCATGGATGCATTCACCGGCGTTTGCGAAAAGGCATGGACAGGCTTTAAATCCGCGGAAACTACCGAACCGTCATAATACTTGATACTCGGCTGAGCCTGCGGCAGCGTCATGCCGGGACCGATGTAAATGCCCGGCTCCGGCGGTTGATTATACGCGGCCTGCTCCGAGCAAACGCTCATCCGATAGATTGGATCATGCATCAGTGTATAAAGGCGGTTGGTCGTTGGCGTGGTGGTCGTGTAAATATGAAGCGCATTATTAGCGCTGGTAGCCAGAACCAATTCTTCGCGCCAGTCCCCGAAGATGTCGGCGGTGAGACACGGCGTCGATTTCGAGCTGTTGCACGAGGTCATACCGGTGGTCGTTAAACCTGGGCTGATCGACGTGCCGTTTTCAGCGGCGCGCGTCAAATCAGCGCCCCACCACATGGTAAAATTATCCGACGAAGGCATGCTCCCGACACTCTTGTGTGATACGTCCCAAAGCCCTCCGGCACCCGACCACATCTGCCAGCCTTTTACACCCGCGGTCATGGGCCCACAGCAACCGCGTCCGTTGTCTTTTGAACCGGGATCCGACCAATAAACCTGCCCGGTTTTTGCGTCCCGGAAAGTAGCGGCTATGCCGCCGTTTTTGGCCGCATCTTCATGTACCTGCCATACTTCAAGGCCGGGTCTGTCGGGGTCCATATCTGCAAGATGAAGCGCGTCCCCATGCATTAAACCCGTGTTATAAAGTCCTTTGCCGTCATGATCGATGGTGCAAGCGCCATAGACGATTTCATCGAATCCGTCGCCGTCAACGTCGCCCTCGCGCAGGCTATGACACCCTTGACCGGCATAGGTACTATTGGCTTTTCCATCTTTTCCGCTGCCGCTGGCGTCCGAGTCATAAAACCACCGCTGGGTCAGTTTGCCGTCTCGCCAATCGACCGCCCAGATGCACGACCGTGTATAATAACCGCGACAGGGAACAAAACTGGGCCGTTCACCGTCAAAATAGGCAACGCATGATAAAAAGCGGTCCACGCGGTTGCCGTAGGAGTCTCCCCAGGCTGAAACCGTGCCTCTCGGAGGGTTGTAGGCAATGGTAGATAATTCTTTTCCCGTAGCGCCTTCAAAAACCGTGAACCATTCAGGCCCGCTCAGAATATAACCATCAGAATTGGCGTACTTGGTACCATTGTCGGTGGCGCCGGCAGCAGGGCCCATTTTCAAATAGCTGCCTGTTCCATCCTTTGTTCCGGGAGCGGTTTTAACGGCAATTTCGGCCTTACCGTCGCCGTCGGCGTCCCACACAAGGTGTTGGGTGTAATGGGCACCGCCCCGGATGTTTGGTCCAAGGTCGATCTTCCACAACTCCTTCGGAGGGTTAATTTTTATTCCTTCAAGCCATACATCGTTGGTAACGCCGGATTGCGAATTGTCTTTGCCGTTCGATGCTTCCCATTTGAGCACGAGTTCGTACTCGCCATCGCCGTCAAGGTCGCCGATACTGCAATCATTGGCTATTGTTCCGGCAGGTGCTGTCAAAGGAATATTGATGTAGCCGCCCGTAATAGCGATCGCCTGCTCGGACGCCGCGCCTTCAACGCCGTTTGTCACCGGCTTGACCGTATAAGTCCCGGTGCCGGTGCTGTTGTCCTGATAACAGGTTGCATTCGTGATGACCGCGGTATTGAGCTTTGTTGCGCCTTTGTACACATTAAACCCAAAGGTCGCATCCTGCGGGTCCGTGCCGAAAAGACGCCAGCTGAGAAAAGTGCCGCTCCCGGATTGGACCGCAACCAGACCACGGTCGAGCTTTTCCATGAACCGCGCTGCGCTCGCGGACCCTGCGATCATGAAAACAATTCCCATCGCGATAAAGACAACCGCGAACAATTTGTGCTTCATACAGAACCTCCAGTAAGTTAAACGTTTAAGAAATGTTTCCGTTTATACATTCATTTACACGTATTCTCATCATCATGATTCGGTAGGGGCACGTTGCAACGTGCCCTTACAAAATAGAACCTATGCTATTTAAAGGTGACCAGCGCATCATTCGGTTTCTGGTTCATATAACAAAGCTTTATCCAGTTTATGCTGCTTGACCAACTGCAAATCCTGACTTCGTCGATCATGCCTTTCCACCAACGGTTTGTTTCACTGGCGCGTTTGCCGATGCAAACGTTGTCGCTGGTGTAGCGGATTGAAGGATCGGAGGTAAGGGTAATCACGCTGTCGGCAAGCGCGCCGTCGACATAGATATACTGCTTCGCGCCCGAACGGACCCCCACGACATATTTCCAGGTATTGACTGATGCGGGAGCGTCGGTCGAGGCCCATCCTTGCTTGTTTTCAAATTCAAAAAACTGCCACATGTTTTGGTTGTTCAGTTGCAGGCCGTACTGCTGGTTGCTTTTCGTGACAATACAGTGATAATCCAGGTCCATAACTTCGGTGTTTACCCATGCCGACACCGTATATCTGCCGTTTTGGGGGAAATTGAGCTTACTGTCGGCGGTGTTGGACATGACGATATAATTCGTGGCCCCATCAAACCGCCGCGCGCCCCCTATTGCGCCTGACGCGGAAGAGGCCGCCGACATGGCATACAAGGTCCCGTCGTAATGGTTATCCGTGGCGTCGGTGCAGGAAACGCCGTCAACATCGCTCATGTGCCATACGCCCTGAAAACCCATGCCCGTGTCGAACACTGCTCCGCTGTTTTCGGCGCTCGCCGCGTCAGGATTTCCCCAGAGCATCGTGAAATATTGCGTAGAGTTGTTGCCGAACACGGTATCGACGCTGATCCATATTTCGGCGAGGCCGTTTACCGCGTCCCACCGCTCGATCTGAAAAGGAAAAGCGGTATTGTCCGATTTAATGAACCGTATGTCATCGCCGCCGGGCCGCGCGGTAAGAAAATCGAAATTGTCCTTTGTTAACCGAAGCAGCACGGGAAACCGGTAAATATCAATGGCCACGTCGGCGCCCGACGGCGTGGTATTGAGATACACTTTTCCGGAATTGTACCATGCGCTGATGGCGGTTAAATTAACCGTGTCGACGGTGGTTGTGCGGTTTGCAGAGACAACGACGTTATCGACGGTTTGCGGCAGATAGGTGGCCCGGGAAGGTAAAACGCGGATGGAATAATTGCCTTCGGCGATATTGCCTATTGCAAAGTTACCCGTTTCCCGGTTGATCCTTTCGACCCTGTCTAACCCAAATACCTGCACAAACACCGTAGCGCTGTCGGGCAGTTGTGCGATATTGACTGAACCGGAAATTACCCCCACGGGGTTGAGGAACGTCACGCCCCAATCGGTGAGTTGGTTTTTCAGGGCGCTGCCCCTGAACACCGTGCCTTCGCTCCTGTTTTTATCGAGCACTTCAATGGCGTAATCGCCTGAATCCACGTTGGGGATAACGAACCGTCCGAGGGAATCGGTAATCGTATCGATAATCGAGGCCGAGCGCGCGACGGGCAGGGCCGACGTATCCGAAAGGTAATTAGAAGGCCGCATTTTGACTGAAGCGTTGGCGACCGGCGTGCCGTCCTGGTAGCGGATGGTGGCCGCTATGCCGTTGGTGGTTTCCGAACCCGTTCCCGGACCGGCAACGCGCTGCACCGTGCAGGTCGATACCATTGCGGCCACGGCAAAAATACCGGAGAGGATGATTGGCGTCAGTCGTTTATTCATGGCTGTACACCCTCCCGCTCCTGCTTTGAGACTTTTTTTGAAATCGGAAAAAGCTGGAGGTTGAGCTGGTACGCACCGTTGACGTTCTGGTCTTTTTCGGCGACTTCAAACACCTGCCGCCGCGTCTGTTTAAGGATTTCCTTTATTTCTTCAAAGCCTTCCCGCGAAATACTTAGTGTTATTGTCGACATATCGCGTTCATCTTTTGGCACCACATCGAGCGCCGTTTTGGCGAGCTGAATGGTTTCTTCCTGGAACTGCCGGATGGCGATTGACCTCCATTTTTCCCCGGTTGTGATGAACCTCTCCGTGGGAGCATAGAACCCGTCGCCGTTCTTCTTAATAAGATCGAGACGTTCGAGAAGTTCCACGGATTTTTTCGCCTGGCCGGGAGTGATCGGGGGGAGAATCATTTCGGCGAGTGCCTTGTAATCGCCCTTAAAGGGGAAAAACCCGATGACCTCCCGGACCACGGAATAATACCATTTTTTATAAAACTCATATTTATCGGCGTCAATTGACGTGCGTTTTGTTTCCGATATATGGAGCAACTTTTCAAAATATTCCGCGATTTCGGTGTTTGATTTGGTTTTTCCGAACAATACGAGCACCTTGAAATATTCGGTTTCTTTTTTGTTAAGCTTCAGCAGAGAAGCAACTTGCGGCGTAGACTGATACGAAAGGTTTTTCTGTCCTTGCAGCACTTTGACCAGATACCCGGCGTCGATCCCGAGCTGACGGCTCATATACCGATACGAGAAATAGCGGGAAGTCCCCTTTTTCTCGGTGTAATAATCAAAGAGATATTTATGGTAATCGTAATATTCGAAAATATTAGGCATAGTCTTCAATATAACAAGAAAAAAAGGAAAAGCATGGTGATTTTATAAAAATTTTAAATTTAAGTTGATCTCTGGGTCAACACTAAAAAGGTCATTTTCAAGTAATATTATTCATATCTTATTGATAATTATAAAGTTAAGATTTTGGGCTTGCCAATAGTGTTCTCACATTATGCACTTTTTAAGTTTTTTTAGGTCAACACATACCCCAAAAAAAACGGGGCGGATGGCTCCGTCCCCTTTTTTTGAAAATAAAAATATTGTACGCCGATATACTTTTTAGAGACTTTCGGCGTTAGAAACTAAGGATTTTTTCTGACAAAAAATTGACAGAAAAACTCATTTTTAAAATCATTTTGACCTCACCCCAACTCCCCGGTCCTTCGACTTCGCTCAGGACCACCCCTCTTCCCCTCTCCCAATGGGAGAGGGGAAGAGGGGCAGGGATGAAGAGGTGAGGTTGCACATTAACCGCAATAAGGTCACACTATAATTTTTCCGCCGCTGTTGTCCCTTTGACCCGCATCATATACAACCCGTTCGACATGCCGAAATCTTTTTGAAGGTTGATGGCGTTCTTCTTGACAATAGCTTTATACAACAATTTACCCGAGCAATCATAGACCGTTACTAGTTTTTGTATTCCAACTAAATAATCGGGCAGGACCATCGTACAATTGCCCAGGATTTTCATGGAAACATTCACCGGCGTCAGTATATATGCGTGGAGCGGCATGTCCGGAGACGTCATCGTGCCGTCATAATACTTGATGTTCGGCTTGGGCGGCGGCAGCGTCATGCCGTAGCCGAGATAAAAACCGGTATGCGGCGGCTGGTTGTACGCCACGTTCTGCCAGGCAATTGACAAACGGTATTGCGGATCGTGCATGAGCGTATAAATACGGTTGGTCGTAGGGACCGTGGTTGTATAGATCCGTAAATCGTTTCCGCAACTGAAAATGACTTCTTCCCGCCAGTCGCCGAAAATATCCACCGATAAACACGGGGTCGATTTCGACCCGTTGATCGAGGAACAACCGGAGGCGGTGAGCAAATTGCCGCCTCCGTATTTACTGATGGAATTACTATTGAGGAGATCACGGACCAGACTGCTGTCCCACCAGATGACGAAATTGGTTGAACCGGGTGTGGCGCCCACGCTTTGCCCTGTTTTACAACTCATAAGTCCGGCGCTGCTCCACCAGCATTGGCACCCTCTAATGGCGGTCACATTATCGGCGCATCCCCGCCCCACGTCAACGGCCTTGTCCCAACCGTAAATGATCGTGCCGTCTTTTGCGTCATACAGGGCCGCTCCCCAGCCGGGCAAACCGGCTATTACCGCCTCGTTTTCATGGATGCCGAAAACTTCCAAGCCAGGCCTGTCCGGGTCCAGATCACCTAAGTGCATCGCGTCTCCGTGCCGAAGCATCGTCGTATACAATCCCTGACCGTTATCATCGACGCACATGGAACCGTACACGATCTCGTCCTTGCCGTCCTGGTCAACGTCGCCTACGCTCAAGTTATGATTGCCCATGCCGCTATATGGGTTCGTGCCATCCTGGCTGTCGAAAGTCCAGCGGTTCGTCAACTTGCCGCTTCTCCAGTCCCAGGCCGCCAAGACCGATCTGCCGTAGTATCCTCGGCATGGAATCACGCTCGGCCGCTCGCCGTCAAGATACGCCACGCAGGCGAGGAACCGGTCCACGCGGTTGGTGCCGTTATCGTTGCCGTTGTTCCCGCCGATGCCGCCCCATCCGCTGAGATTGCCCCGCGCGGGAATATAGTCGACCGTCGCTAGCTCGGCGCCGGTTTTCCCGCTGAAAATAGTGTACCATTCGGGGCCTTTGGTAATTCTGCCGTCGGACCCTCGATAATCGGCGGTCTGATCCGCTCCCGCCGCGGGCCCGAGCTTGAGGTAATTGTTCAAACCATCCTTGGTCCCGGGGGCCGTTTTACAGGCGATCTCGGCGCTTCCGTCGCCGTCGAGGTCATACACCATGAACTGCGTATAATGCGCGCCTTCACGGATATTGATGCCAAGATCGATCCTCCACATTTTAGTCCCGTTCAGTTTATAAGCCGTGAGCTTAGGTTGACCGGTGGTGACCTCTGAGGTATTGTCCACCGGGTTCTCCTCCTCCTTGAGCACGATCTCATACTGGCCGTCGCCGTCGAGGTCACCGACGCTCGCGTCGCCGGCATGGTATCCGGTGGCGCATTGAAGGGGAATCGTGAGGTAATTCTGATCAAGGGCAAGCGCCGCTTCCGATGCCGCGCCTTCCGTACCATTAGTCACTGGTTTGACGGTATATGTGCCGGTACCCGCGCTGTTGTCCTGGTAACACGTTGACGTTACGATCGGTGCGGTATTCAGTTTTGCCGTTCCTTTGTAAACATTAAACCCGAATGTGTTGTCAAGAGGATCGGTCCCGAAAAGCCGCCAGCTCAGATAATAACCGCTGCCGGATTTGACGGCAATGAGGCCACGGTCGAGTTTTTCCATGTAACGCGCTGTGGTCGCCGCCCCTGCAACGGTGAACAGGAGGCCTACGGCCATCACGGCAATTATAATGGATTTACGCTTCATAAAAAACCCCCATCGCGCTTATTTTTTTAAAATAATACCAAATATTCTATAGCATTGTAAATGTACTTAGTTTTGGGGGCGGATGCTTAAAAAAAGCAACCGAAGAGGAAAAAAGTGTATTCTTTTTGTGTACAAAAAAGAAAGGGGACGGATCGCTCCGTCCTCCAGTGTAAAGAAAAACCATGAACCATTAGATTCGTTAAGAAGTGATGCCTTCCCTTCCGCTATTGTACCAAACAGGCCCTTTTAGAAATCTTTTGGTTTGCATCCGAATATCTGATGATATACGTCCCTTTTAAATTTTTAAGCGGAAGGAGTATTTCGTTATTTCCATTCCGTACCCCTGAAACGCTCTTAATCAGGCGGCCTGCCGGTGAAAAAACCGAAAGTGAAAAGCGCTCTTGGGAAGCAAGCCCCGGAAGCGTCACCGCGTAACCAGCGCCCGCTTTTCTGACGGTCAAGGCATTTAACTGCCTTGTCTTTTGGGCATTGAAACGAACGGAAGCGTTGCCGGTTTTAACAAGGGAAACCGAATCAAAGTCATACGTTCCCGGCAAACCAAGCCAGAAATTTATCCTCATCATGCCGCTCCCGGCGGAATCGCTCATGAACGTTTGCGAATACGTGGTCCAAGCCGAAGTGACGTCCTGATAAAAACTACCTGTTGGTCTATAATCCGGCGGGCCGGTCTGGGAAACCGCTTCAATAGTGCCTGCTCCTCGCGCTTTATAGGTGAGCGTATAGGTGGCGTTTGCTTCCGCGGTAAAGATAGGCAATTGCCATTGGACCTGCGAGGCGTCGCCGGCGCTGACGACATTGACCCTTGCATATTTCGAGCCTTCGGGGGCGCTGTCGGAGGGAAATGTAGCCGTTGCCTCCGCGCCGACCCCGGGCTGCACATACAAGTTCCAGCCCGAGCCTTCAACCTCAAATCCGCCGTTGGAGATCAGGCTGTTGGTAGGGACCGTAGTACCGGTCATGACAAGACTCACCGAATCGAAGTCATAAACGCCGGTATCGGCTGCCACATAAAAATTTAGCCGCAGTTGTCCGACCCCCGAAGTATCACTGATAAACATACAGGAACGGGTCTGCCAGGTAGTATCGAGCGGGATATCAAAGCCGTTTACATAAATTCCGGCGGCCCCGGGCCGGTTGATGCCCACCTTAAACGTCGTTGCCGTGCTCCTCGCCTTAAACGTGAGCCGGTAAATGGCGTTTTTAACCGCCATCCATACCGGCAATTGTAGCTGCACCTTCCAGTTGTCCATGTTCGGGTCCGTTACCGTCACCTGCGTTACCCTGACGCGTGCAAAGGTCGTCCCTTCGGGCGCCCCGGCCGACGGATATTCCATGCTCGCGAGAAATCCCGACTGCATCAGCAGGTTCCAGCCCGCGCCCGCGCTTTCGAACCCGCCATTGTCGATAAGGTTCCCGCCGGGCGCTGTTATGGTGTCGAGCCGTACTAGCGTAATGGAATCAAAATCGTAGGTGCCGGTGTCGGCGCCGATATAAAAATTCAGCCTGAGCTGGCCGTTTCCGGAAGTGTCGCTCGTAAAGGAACAGGAATATGCCTGCCATCCGTCAAGGAAGGTGACGTCGAACCCGTCCACGTACGACGCGTCGGCCCCTCCCCTGTTGATGCCTACTTTCATGGTCACGGCGCTGCTTCTTGCCTTGAACGCCAATTTGTAGCTGGCGTTTTTAGTAGTAATCCACTGCGGCGTCTGGAGTTGCACTTTCCAGTTGTCCATCATCGCATTCATGACATTCGCCTTGGTCACATGGATGTGCGCATACGTCGTGCCCTCGATAGCCCCGGTGGTGGGATACTCGACGGTTGCCGCCCATCCCGTATCCGCAACGAGCAGGTTCCAGCCCAAACCGGGGTTACCGGTGTTCTCGAACCCGCCATTGGTGATCAGGTTCTGGGCAAAAAGTTGGGCTGTAAAAGCACAGAAAATTATTGATAACGCAATAAGCCGAACAATCCTCATACGCTCCTCCTCAAATCTTTTTGAAATATATGAATGACTCACATCCAGCACAATTTTTTGACGATAGTGCCTTGAGCATCCGTGAAACGGATGATATACGTTCCCCGCTTCATGTTCATGGGAACGAAAATCGCCCCAGCGCTTTGGCGCGAACCTAAAACGGTCTTTATCATCCGGCCGTCGGGCGAATACACGCCGAGCGAAAAACGGCCATGCGAAAGCGGGCCGATCGCAGATACCGCCATGCCGTTTGCCAATTTCCTGGCAGTCAATTTTCCGGGAACAAATGCGTTACCCGACGTGTTTTTTACACCCACGCCCGTGGTCTTGACCACGGACACCGCGTCAAAGTCGTACGTGCCCATGGTCCCGAGCCAGAAGTTGATCCTCAGCGCGCCGCTTCCCGAGACATTGCAGGAAAACGTGTCGACGTAGGAGGCCCAGGCATTAGTCAAGGTCTGGTAAAACGACTGCACTGCAGCATAACCCCGCGTCGCGTCGTACTGTGACACGACCTGGATATCGCCCGCGCCCCGCGCTTTAAAGGAAACGGCATACGCAGCATTCGAATCCGCGGTAAAGAGGGGAAGCTGGAGTTGGACCTGCGATGGATCGGAGGCGGCCGTGACATTGACGCTGCCGTAAGTTGTCCCCTCGGCCGCGCCGGTTGTCGGATACGATACTGTTGCCGCGGCCATGTTTTCGGTCTGCACATACAGACCCCAGCCGTTGCCCGCAGTTTCAAAACCACCGTTGGAAATAAGGCTGCTCGTGGGAGCGTTCGTGCCCGTTTGGACGAGGTTCACCGAATCAAAGTCATAGGTCCCCACGGCGGCCCCGACGTAAAAATTAAGAAGCAATTGACCGTTTCCCGCGGTGTCGCTGGTAAACATGCAGGAATACGTCTGCCAGGCCGTGGTCAGAGTAAAATCGTATCCGTTAAAATAGGCGTACGATCCGCCCCTGCTTATTCCCACCTTCATTGCCGTGGCGGAGCTTTTCGCCTTGAATGATAATTTGTAATTTGCATTTTTCACAGCGGTCCATTTTGGAAATTGTAACTGCGCCTTCCAGTTATCACTGGCAGGGTCGGTCACCGTGGCCTTGGTCACGTTTACATGCGCATACACGGTCCCTTCGGCCGCGCCGGTCGTGGGGTACGTGACGGTTGCGGCGAACCCTACCGTATCGGCGATATAAAGGTTCCAGCCCGCGCCGCTAGTCTCGAACCCGCCGTTGGTGATCAAGTTCTGGGCGAAAACCTGATTGGAAAAAACACTTGAAAAAGCAATCAATGCGATACATCGAAAAATTCTCATACACTCCCCCTCCAACATTGTGAAAATTTTACAGCCTCTCCCCTTCCGCTACTCCCTCCCCTCTCCGTGAACGGAGAGGGGAAAGAGGGGTGAGGCATCCTGAATATCTACAGATTATATTGCAGCTTTATATACCAATGCCAATCACTGGCTTTTCGCAAAGACTGTTCGGTGTTCGGCTGCGTCTCGGCATTATACGTATCGTAAATCGTATGGTCATTTGCAAAGATGGTGATGAGGTCGAATTTTGAAAAGCTTTTTTTCAGGTATACCGTCCATTTGAAATTGTCCTTGTTTTTATAAATGTCGTCCCAGACGGAATCGGTTGAGCTCACTGAATAAGGTACGGGCGAAGGCGCCTGATCGTACCCACCCCACCAGTCATTGGAATAGGGACTGTCAAACCATTCTACTTCAAAGCTGATTAAATCCATGATTTTAAAACCTGGAACATTTATTCCCAAAAGAATAGGCAGCCGGTGGAGCAGGGTTGGGTCGGGATTCATTCCGGGGAAATATTTAGGGTCGGTTAATCCGAGAAGCGCCGCTTCGCCATACAGCTTGCAATCCTGACGACCGAAGAATTCCGGGTTCCCGAAAAGCGGCTTGGGATCAAACATTATCCGTGAATCCAATTTCGTGGATTTGAGACTCAGGCTTGAATCCATGCCCTGGGCATAGAAATTCTTCGCCATTGTAGCGTTCTCATCCACACTGAAAAGGCGATCGAAACAAACGCCCAGTCCGATCTCCAACATCTTATTGGGAGTCGTGTAAGTAGGTATTAAAGCCAGCGAAAAATCATAAAACGGAGCGTGGGTGATTGCGCTGTTAAGAATTACTTCCAATTTTAACTGGTTATCAAAAAAACCGACCTGCCCGCGAATACCCATCAGATCGCTCCAAGGGTAGTCGAGTTTTGTTTCAAGAAAAAGCGGATAGGCAATGCCGCGATAGAGATAATTTCCAAGGTTTTTGATATCAGGGTTGAAATTATATTGAAAAATACCCGACTCCAGCACTAAGGAACAAAAACTTCCAAAGTCCTTATGGAATATGCCTTCGGCTCTGGGCAGAAACGATCGATATTGGATTCTGAACGTTTCCTTCATGATGCCGCTGGTCGTTGTAATCGGAAAAGCGCTCCGTACTTCCATGCCGACTTTCGCTTCGAACCAATCGTTAGGCGTCGAATTAATAATAATGTTGCCGCCGTAGAAATCGAGCCAGCGATGGTCTATCGGGTTGTCCTTATTTCTGCCATATGAATATCCCGACACCACCTGGCCGAACATGATATAACCCGCTCCCGTGGCATCCAGCCTTAATGCCGGAATTGTGCCGCCGTTTTCGCTTGCCGCTGAAGCATCCGGTTTTAATCCGGCATCGCTTTCATCGGCCATTACGCCGATGGAGAAACATGAAATTACCATTGCCGCCGCCATTAAAACCGAAAGTTTTTTCATTGAATAAAATCCTTTCCTGCGTTCACGAAGCTAACTAAGGTACCACACTAAAGGTTATTTGGCAATATAAACGATTTTTGAAAAAACGCCGCCCAACGAAGTCAGCCGCACCATCGCGATACTCGCCCCGACGGCATTGCCTTCCAGCGTTTTGCCGTTCCATTGGATTGCATGAGTTCCCGCCGCCACAATCCCCTTTGCTATTTTACCGATCGCGGCGCCATTCATGCCGATGAGGTCCATGGAAAAAGGACCGGAAACGTCGACTGTATATTGAATAAGCTTGCCCGCATGAAATGAACCGTCTCGAAGCGTCAAGGAAGGCCGTTGAGGAAGAAGCCTTGTTCCAATGATACCGATGGCAGTATTATAAACCCGGATGGTTGCTCCCTGCGGTCCCACCTGAATCGGAGAGGCCAGCGCAACCCTGATGTTCTTTTCAAACCCTGAACCTTCCGCCGTCACCGTCAGGCCGGTGACGCTTGATCCATTATTCGTTATGGCGACGCCCGGGCTACTCACGCCGGTATTGTTTTTCAGCACGATTTCCTTGACCGGGGTAAGGGAATCGAAAGCCACGGTCATGTTCTGAAAACGCCCCGAGGCCGCGTCAGCGTTTTCGTCATAGGTAAGTGTGCCCCATCCGCGCGGATTGAGAATTGGTGCGCTGGTGATTTTTTTCGCCATGGATGAAGGTATCATGGGCCTGATCCACAGGCGTTTGTTTGCATTGTCAAGGAGGCAGCCGGTCATCTGGGAGTAGGAGCGCCAAACGCACGGCGCGGTCATGTAGCTCGCGTAATATGAGTTGGTCTTCTGGAGGTCCTGCCAGAACACGTATCCGGGATTGCCGGTGTAATAGTAATCGTAGTCCCATTTATTGATGGTCATTGCCGTATCCTGCCGCCCAATGGCGATGTCGGCGCCGCCCCAATGATCGTAGGTATAGAAATGCCATGCGCCGAGTCTGTCACGAACATTGGTGTTTGGACTGTAATACGACCACAAACGGTCGCAGCCCGTGGCCACGAAATCGGAATCCATGATGGCCGGGAAACCGAAATAGTGCGCCCAACTGTACCCCGCCACGTCGCCTTCGGCGTAATCGCGTCCGGTCCCGAAAGAGGAGTTGAAGCAGGTTGTGCGGAAATCGGCGCGGGCGAGGTTATACCAATTGGTAAACCGCGTGGCCACGGAATCCTGGCCCACGAATTTGGCCATCTCGGCAACGGCAAGCCAGGCCGTTAATGCCGTACCCGAGGCGTATTGCGGGGTCAGCAAGCCGGTGGCGTCGTATGTGCTTTTACTTTGCGAGGGAATATGCACGTTTGCGCCCGCGGCCGCACACTGTTTGACGATCCGGTCCGCCGTGGTTTTGACACGGGGGAAATAAATCTTCATCGAGTCAAGGTCACCCGTGGCCAGCATAAGTTCGTACGCTTTGAAAATAAACATGCTGTTGAGGTCCGACCAGTCGGTGGTATTCGGCACCCACCAGTAATCGGTTCGAAGGTAATTGTCCCACGGGCACATGAAATGGGCGTCCGCGGTCCAAGCCGAAGGGGCGATATTGAAATCATGGTGGATTTGCCCGAGAAGATCGGCCGATTCACCTATGCCTTTATGCGCGGTACGGGCCCAATATTGCAGTTCGCGCCACTGGTTGCTCGGCCAGTTGAAGGTATACCATAACGACGCGTGTTCGCCCTGGTCAAGCGTGCCAATAATGGGATAATGCCCTTCCCAGAAAGCGACGCGGCCGTTTTTGGCGCACACCGCGTTTTGAATCATGGGATAGAGGTTGTTTAACAGCCGGTCGCGGTACCAGTCGGGGAAGTTGCATGCCATGACGCGGTTGACTATCGACGTTGCGCCTTTTTCCACGTCGTCGAAATGTTGCATGCCGAATTGCGCGGCTGTCTTGGAGTCCGCATAGAAATTATGGTAGTAGTAATTGTCCGAATCGGGCGCACCGGTACCGTACCGGTCGGTGGTTGAAACAAACATTCTCCACCACGACAAGACGAATTTGAACCGGGCGCTGCCGCCCGCCGGAATCGAGCATTTTGCACCGACAAGGTTTCCCGCGCCGTTGGTTAGCGTGCCGCTCGTGGCAAACGAGCCGACCGCGCCCGCGCTGAACGTGGCGCCCGAAATGTCGCAATCCGCGAGGAGGTATGCATTGCCAGCGGCGGCAGCGCCGGCAAAGGTGATCGCGGCGTTGTTCATGCCCGCGTCATTGGCCCCCGTGCTGGCGCCGCCGAGCAGGTTCGTTCCCGAAGCATTCTGGTTGGCAAACTCCATCGCTGCGCCGACATCCGTTGCCGAGGCATTCCCGTTTGTCGCGGTGATTTCAAAAAAAGCCAGCGGTGAAACCGCCAATTGGGCGTTCAGCGCGCTCGAACCCGGAATAAACGGACCGAAGGCGGTAAGGGCAAAGGTCACTCCGCCGGTGGCGCCGAATTGAGCTGTATATACCGGACATTTGGCGTCTTCGGTGGTTGAAGTGGCCTTGGTTTGCGATTGATTGTTCGCGAAAAAATAGAACCCGCTCGACGACGATTGCTTGTTGCTGAATTCGCTTACTCCGTCGGAAGCCG
>Ga0182011_10002454_pt1 | contig 15600 bp, 14 predicted proteins | sample 711E1DmetaG_FD_120481 | JGI IMG/M metagenome (GOLD analysis project Ga0182011, IMG submission 120481) | Permafrost microbial communities from Stordalen Mire, Sweden - 711E1D metaG | ecosystem: Environmental > Terrestrial > Soil > Wetlands > Permafrost | place: Sweden: Stordalen | collected... | reverse complement strand
CAAAGTTTCGACGACTTGGGGGATACAGGGCTATATCCCGTAAAGAAATAACTTGCTGCTATTTCGTTTACAGCAAGTCGGTTCTTGGCACGTGATATTACTACAATTTTACATCAAAACTGGCACGCTACCTGGGTTTGCATATTTGATTGTAAATAATCTGTGCCAAGCTGATGCGATTACTACAACCTTGCAGCTCTACAAAACACTTTCGTCCCCCGTGCCAATGGGATTTATTTAATAGCCACATCTCTATTAACGAAATGGTCACCCTAGAGAAGATGGCTCACCTGGCCTTAGGAAGCTGCTTCGATTCCTTAGGACAGAACACAACCAGCCTTCCAGATCCCATCTACCTGAACAGAGAGAAGCTCGGTGCCCTTGGAGCCGGTACTAGGTATGATATCTGCACCTCTTCTGGATGCTCTGATGTGATGGGGGTCTGTCACTCATTCACACACGACGGCCGCTGCATCAGCCTATTCAAGACCCTTTACACCAACCACTGCAGCCACCAGTGCAACTATTGTACCAACGCCTCCAACTGCAGCCAGAAGGCCAAGGTCTTCTCTTACAGCCCTGATGAGCTTGCCAGGCTGACCGTCTCCCTTTACAGGTCGAACTACATCGAGGGCCTGTTCCTCAGCTCAGGGGCGGGGAGGGACGAAGATGTCATCATGGAAAAGCTGATCGAGACTGCACGGCTCCTACGCAATAAGTTCCATTTCAGAGGATATATACACCTCAAGATTCTGCCCGGAGCGTCTTTTTCTCACATTCGAGAGGCCATGGAGCTATCCACCAGAGTAAGCGTAAATCTGGAAGCGCCTTCTGCTTCTCACATGAACGATATTTCCGCTACCAAAGACTACAACAACGACATTCTCCAGAGGCAGAGATACGTGAAGGACCTCATGGGAAGCGTTGGACTTCCGGCGGGCCAGACAACTCAGCTCGTCGTTGGGGCAGGCGATGAAAGCGATCGCGAGATCTTCAAGCGGATTCTTTACGAATACCGAGAGTTGGAGATAAAGCGAGCCTACTACAGCGCCTTCAGTCCACAGGAAGGCACAGCCTTTGCATCCAAAGAGCCTCAACCATTATGGCGAGAGCACAGGCTTTACCAGATGGATTGGCTCTATCGGGTCTACCACTTTCATCCAAAGGAAATAGAACAAGCTTTTGATGAAACTGGCAATCTGCCTAACAGAGACCCCAAGGCTGCTATCGCCAGCGAGTTAATAGATGGGCCGGTGGATCCCAATGTCGCCAACTACAGGGACCTGGTTCGGGTTCCAGGGATCGGGCCAATAAGCGCCCACCGAATAATAGCTCTCCGAATGAGGCAGAGGATCACCAGAAAAGATGAGCTTGCAAGCCTTGGCGTCATTGTAAAGAGAGCAGCTCCTTTCTTGAAGATCAACGGCTGGAGGGATACAACACTGGATCGGTGGTCCGCTTGAGGATCCCTGATAATTTCTTGTACTATCTTTCCATGCACGAGAGCTGCTCAGAGCCACAACTATGCAGAGCCGAAAAGCTAACAACAGAGGATGTGGAACTTTCTCCGGACCCGGAAGACGTTGGTATTAGGAAGATGATCAGCAGCGTTCTAGCCGAGATATACAGGATGAGGGCATTTGTTAGGCTTAAGCCCCTGGACAACCAGGTACTGTACGGATACCTGAAGCCAAGGCATAAGACAGGCGACGATATTTGCAGATTCTTCGCACGAAGGTCGCCTTTCACAATAATCGTTCTCGGCAACAGCCTGGAAAGTTGGATATCCCTATGTGCTGGTGGTCGCGTGTTGCAGGACAATAGCTGCGGCTCCCTTGAACAAACCTTGGATGAGATAAGCAGTGTATTGGGCAGAGTAGAGAAAGACAGAGATCTAGAGGAGGTATGGAAGGTCTACTACTCCAGCTAGTACAGCCCTGAGCGCAGGAACATAAAGGCGTTTCACAGGCGCATGCCGCGAGATGCCTTGGACAGAGCGGGCCTTGAGCTGGAGCAGAATGTGAATGGTTTGACGCTAAGCGACTTCTTCGATTCCGATTGACGCCATTTCGTTGTTATATATTAAATATCGATTGACATGAATTAAATATTGAAGTAGGTCAGAAAGTCAATGTTTTGTAACCTAGGAGGCTATGTACAAAGAGAACAACTAGCGCCGATGATGCCATGATGAGAGATCCATAAAACAAGTGCTGGATAGCCCGACAAGGCCGAATAGCCACAGATAACAAATCCAATCACCCTACGACTATGTCTCCTATGATTCCGAATCCACGGCCGCAAGTGATACGACCCGCAGCCCAGCTGCTATTATGCCCACTATCAGCTAATCCGATGCAAAACCCAGGAAGGAGTTAGCGCTCTGAAATCTCTACAATTACAAAATTTTTCATAATTCCTTGGGAGTCGTGGTATTCGCTCGTGCATCAATTGTCTCGATGGAGAATGCTCGACGCCAGGGTCCAATGCCAAACCAGACCAATGCAGGGCCAACACCAGAAACGGCAACAGTAAAGTTGCATCTTCTAACTGCTCATTCTCGTTGATTATTTGACCTTAACGCTATCAATATTGACTAACGAAGGTTTGGAAAGATTTATATCTCCAGAATCAGAATCAGTCAATGTATTTAGGATTTTGAGTGAGGGTTAAATATGAGTTTAAATAAAGGAGCTTTGCTGGTGGCGCTGTTAATCGCAGCTATGTCTATTAGCTGTTATGCCGGCGCAGTAAACACAAAAGGCTACAACGTATCGGATGCAGCGAAGGATATAGGCTCTCTAGCCAACTTCTCGGCCGGTCTAACGCAGACTGGTCTATCGGATACACTGAACAACAAGGGAATTTTGGTCTTCGGTAACCTCTCTTTCGTGGCGTTTGCTCCCAATGATGATGCGTTTGCCAATGTCACCGGAGTGGACCTTAAGGCAAATGAGACGGCCTTAAAGAATGTCCTCAGTTACCACATAGTCGGTGGTGGCAGCAGCTTTGGAAACTTAACCAACGGCTCATCACTGCAGACTCTTATGGGAGAGAACCTGACTGTAAGCACTAAAGACGGCTTCAGCGTAAACGGGGCGAAGGTGCTCAAGACCAAGAAGTACGATAACGGAACCATCTATGAGATAGATGAAGTTCTAATGCCAAAGAACATCACAGGCGCTGGACTGGATGTTGTTGATGCAGCCAAAGGCCTGGGACTAAACATGTTTGTTCAGGCAATCCAAAGCACAAACTTATCGGACAGACTGAACAGCCAAGGAGTGCTGGGCATAGGAGCCCTTGCAGAAGGACCGTTCACTATATTCGCTCCGAGCGATGACGCTTTCGCCAAAGTTCCGGCTGCTACCCTGAGCGCTATAACCGGTAACAAAGATGACCTGAGAACGCTGCTTAGCTATCACATTGTCAGCAGTGATAGTGCTGTCAACAGGACAAGGTTCAACTCAGTCAAGACTTTAGAGGGCTCCTCTCAGGCAGTTGACTTTAAAGCGGGGATTGTCGGTGGGGCAAAGATAATTGGGGCCAAAAGATACGCTAATGGCATTATCTACGAGATAGATCAGGTTCTTGTGCCTATGAAGCTCTCCATTAAGCTCTCAACGCAGAAATAGGGCAACCCAACGAAACAAATCTTCCAGGGCCGGGATAGTCTCTCGACTCTGGAACTCTCTCTTTTGGTGTCTCTATTGATGGTGTCATCTATAAACGGTGTTCTTCCATAGACAGTGCCCTCTATCGATGCGTCTTCATTCACTCTCGACTTCAGCCATGTTCTGATAATTTTCCATTGTGTTTTTTTTGACATGCCCAAGTACCTGAAGATCTGTTCGATGGGAACGTGAATTTGGATAGACTATTCTAGAAAAGTTTATTAGTGAATCCTGACATATTAACCAAGCACGGTTCGGAGTTCGAAAATTTATTAAATACTATTTTTGGGAGAGAGTTCATGGATAAGGACAGTTTAGAGTTGCCATTGAGTCCACTATTTGATGGAATTTACAGTGTGTTGGATGATATTCCCAATTTCAGGATGCTGATTGGGGGAAAGTGGAGAGGCGCAAAGGTAGGGTCGCAGTTCGACGTCCACACGCCCATCGATGGAAGCGTAATAGCCAGGGCCCAGATGGCATCCTTAATGGATGTGGACAGCGCCGTTACCGCTGCTAAAGAAAACAGAGGAATAAGGGACCTGCCGGGGATCGAGCGCATAGACATCTTCAACTGCGCAGCCGGATTGCTGGATCAGCACAAGGACGAGTTCGCCAGGGTTCTACAGCTTGAAGCGGGAAAGAGCATGAGGGATGCCACCGGCGAGGTTGAGGCCACTGCCCACAGGCTCCGGCTGACCATGGAAGAAGCCAAGAGGATCTTTGGTGATTATGTCCCGGGCGACTGGTCTCACGACGCCGTGGGAAAGATGGCCCTAGTCATCCGCGAGCCCATCGGGGTTGTGGCTGTGATCTCTCCCTTCAACTATCCACTGTACATAGCCTCAACAAAGATGATTCCTGCCCTACTGGCAGGTAACTCCGTCGTAGTCAAGCCGTCCAGCTCCAATCCCATATCAGCCCTTCTTTTGGTCAGAGTCCTGGAGGCATCCGGTGTGCCAGAAGGCTGCTTGAACGTGGTGACAGGCAAGGGTGAGGAAACAGGAGACGCCCTCATCAAACACGAAAAGGTGGGGATGATCAACTTCACCGGAAGCACGCCCGTAGGCAAAAGAATATCTCAGATGGCCAGCATGAAGAAGCTCCATCTGGAGCTTGGCGGAAAAGGATATGCGCTGGTGCTGGAGGACGCAGACCTTGACCTGGCAGCTCAGAAGTGCGTCTTCGGATCACTCAAGTTCTCAGGTCAGAGATGCGACGCCATCAGCGCAGTTCTTGCCGTAGAGGCAATAGCTGACGATCTATGCGATAAGATCGTCCGGGAGGTTGATCGATGGAAGTTCGGAGACCCCAGGGACGAGTCGGTAATGGCAGGGCCGGTGATTAATCAGTCGGCTGCAGAGAGAATCCACGGAATGGTGATGGATGCTGTTGAAAAAGGAGCCAGGCTGCTTCGAGGAGGCAAGTTCCACGACTCTTACTACGAGCCCACAGTCCTCGATGATGTGCCCGTCTCCTCAGTAATAGCTCACGAGGAGACCTTCGGGCCGGTCGTGACCATCCTGAGACCGAAAGACGAAGATGAAGCCCTGAAGATTGCCAGACAGTCGAAGTACGGCCTGGAGTCTTGCGTCTTTACGAGGGACTTTTATCGGATGTGGCGCGTTGCGAAAAGGCTGGAGTGCGGCGAAGTAACTGTGAATGACTACCCATCTCACGGAGTTGGCTACTTCCCCTTCGGAGGTATCAAGGACTCAGGAATGGGCAGAGAGGGCATCGGCTACAGCATCGACGAGATGACCAACATAAAGACCATAGTGTTCAACCTTGAGGCAGGCGGGCTTGGGAAGAAGGAACAGGCTGCTGCGGCGTGTAAGACCGGAGGCCTGAGGAAGGCCCGTACCGATCCTGAGAATGGGAAGTAATATGCCTCTTCATTTTGATATCGGGCACTTGATCGACTTCCAACCAGACATTCCGCCGAGTATTACCGCCAGGTTCTTCCATCCGTTGCGCTGTAGGAAGCTTGCTGCAATCATAGAACGCAAGCCACTGCCGCAGAAGACGTAAACCGAGGAGTCTTTTGGGACCTTCTTAAAGCTTTCCGGAATCTGAGTAACGTGGATGTGCTTTGAGCCGGAGATCTGCCCATCTCTCCTCAGTTCCTCGTCACTCCTGACGTCCAAAATTTGTACTGGCTCAATCTCTTTACTGTCGAACTGGCGGCAGAGTTCCTGGACGGTCAGGGTTTTTATGGAGGCACTGTTCTGCCCTGACATGTGCCAGCTCAGCATTCCCCCGGCCAAGAAACCTGCGATGTTGTCGTATCCTTCCCGGATGAGAATTCTGGTAGCGATCTCGGGATCATTCCTCCCTGTCACAAGCAGAATAGGCTTTTCGTACGGCACGTACCAGCCTACAAAGCTGGCCAGGCCATCCAGCCAAATCGATTGAGCGCCTGGAACATGAGCAGCTCCAAAGTTCAGCTCCATCCTGGTGTCCAGCACAAAGGCATCCTTGGCCCTGGCTGCGAAATCCTGGGGAGATAGAGGTTTAAGGTCTGGCAGGCGTGTCAGGTTTGCACCTTCCAGGTTGACCTTCTCCATGTGCGTGAAGTAAAGTGGTCTTTCTGGCTGGCTCTTCAGAAGATCGGCGATGAACGCCTCTCGATCTGTGTGCTGAAGTCGGGGGTTGTACTGCCGCTCCAGGCCAATGGTGGTCCACAGCCTCTCTGATATGGACTCGCCGCAGACCGAACCTGCCCCGTGAGCCGGGCAGACCAAGACCTGGTCGCCCAAAGGCAGCAGTCTGCGGAAGATGCTGTCGTACAGAAGCCCGGCCATCAGAGGAGCTTTGTCTTTGCCCATAAGGTCAACGCGGCCCACTTCACCGGCGAAGAGGGCATCACCAGTAAAGACAACCCAGGGTAGACCGCCAGGATCACGAAGCAAGTAGCTCATCGAGCCGGGAGTGTGGCCTGGCGTATGAATAGCCTCTATCACCAGGCGGCCTGTCTTCCACCTCTGGCCTTCCTCGGCTGTCAGGCCATACTTGTAATCCAACTGGCTGTCGGCATGCCAGACTTGTGCTCCCGTCCGGCTGGCCAGCTCGGCTGAGCCGACGACGTAGTCCTCGTTCCGATGAGTCTCCAGGATATGGACGATCCTCATGCCCTCGGATGAAGCCTTCTCCACGTAGACTTCACAGTCCAGCCTTGGATCTATGACTGCGGCTTCGAACTTGTCGCCCACCAAATAAGAGTAATGAGCCAAGCCCCTGGACACAATCCTCTCGAAGAGCACGGAACGGACCTCCAATGAAGGATCAATACGGTTTCGAGCCCGTCACCGTTGGATTATCCTGGTGAGATGCCCATTCGGTGAAAGATCCTTCGAAGATCTTGATCTTGTCGTAACCTAAGTACCACTTCAAGATGCAGAACTCGTTGGTGGCCTCCCTGCCAGTTCCGCAGTAGATGAGAAGCGTCTTGTCCGGAGTTATCTCGAATTTGCCAACTATCTCCTTAAGCTCCTCGTCGCTCTTCAGAAGCCTCGCGTTGTCCTTTGTCATCAGGCTTCTCCAGGGGAGACTGAAGGCTCCCGGGATGTGGCCGAGCTTGGGCCATAGACCGCCCTGCTCGTAGATATCCGTCGGCCTGGCATCGAAGACTACGACATCCTTCCTGTCCTTCATCGCCCTGAACTCGTCGTAGGTGACGAAGTAGTCCTTCTGGACCTCGACCTTGAAATCCGACTCCTTACACTCCGGATAGACCTTGGTCAGCTCCTGGCCTTCCTCCTTCCACTTCTCTATGCCGCCGTCGAGGATGTAGAGCTTGTTATGGCCAAACCGAGCCAGGGAGTAGGCCATCATCGGCTGCTCAAGGCCTTCGCCCAAGCCCGCAGTGCATTTACTGTAGCGCCCCGCTCCGGAGTAAATCACCGTGGGTTTATTCGGGTCTAGACCGGTTCTGTCCAGGACAGGCTTTATCGATTCCGGAGGCACGTACATTGCCGGAAGGCCTTTCCAGGCCGATCTGAGGAGCCCCTCGTTCAGGTAGATTGCGTTTGGAATATGGCCCATGATGTAGTCGTGAATGTTGGGCTGGACGTCCAGGATCGTGAGGCCCTTGTCATCTATATGCTGAGCTAGCCACTCTGTGGAAATCCACTTAACCTTTCCATCGCCTGATGGATGCGGATACGTCTTCATAGATTTTTAACTCCATAGGATTCAGGACTGCATGAATTACGCTAGAGAAAATGCAGGCATTATGAGCTTATTTAGGAACTAATGATTTATCTATTTAACGCGGAATATGCCCTTGGAAAGATATCAATTGCAACTAGGGTTCCAGCGTCACACTGTTCCACAATTGGACCGTTTACCAGTCGGCTTTCCACGTTCCGCTCCAGGCGGACCCATTCCAGTTCCATGTGACACGGGCATTCCGCGAGTTTACAGACTACCGAAACCTTTTTCATCAGATCCGCAAATACTCATGATCTATAATGAGTAATTGTATGAGGTCAACCTATATCCTGATCTTGCTGGCTTTGCTGATGCCCCTGGCCATCTCAGCGCCAGCATCGGACACGAACCATGGAGGAGCGGCGATCGATGTCCAAAGCCCGAGCTTACAGAACGCTCCGAATGAAGTAACCAAGCTCCAGAGTACGTGTTTGTAGGCTCAATAAAATCCGATAAGTATCATTACCCAAGCTGCAACGCAGCCAAAAAGATCAAGCCCGAGAATGAGATCTGGTTCACGAGCTCTGCGGATGCCCGGGCTCACGGCTACGTGCCCTGCGGGATCTGCAATCCACCGTGATTATCTCGTTTTTTTGGACAGCGTTCTGTGACAAGTGGCAAGATTTCTGAAAAATGTCATAGAACGCCCCACCTCCCTTCAGTGTTGTAATTCCGAGACAGTTATATAGCCAATAGGTGGAGAGGTATGGCTAAACACTGATGGCAGTTCTGGAGGAGAGGACGAGATGGATGCTGGTGTAATTGTAACTCTATTAGGTGTTATGGCAGGCGGTTTGATAGGTTTCTTCAGTGCTTGGTATTTGGATGTTAGAAGAAGACAATATGAGTTGAAAAGACAAATTTATCTTGAGGTTTTGGAAACACTCACAGAAGCTATAAAATTCTGGTTCGATAATGAAAATAAACTTATAGAATTAAATAAATTTAATAATATTGCTTACAAATTTCAATTAACTATATACAAATTAGTATTATGTGGTTGTTCCAAAGAAGTTTATGAAATAATTGACAAAAATCTCACTCATCCAGACACATTTAAGGATGCAAAGCGAGCACATAAAATAATTTTTGAAGAATTAATACCTGCCTTAAGAAAAGATCTAAACGTACAATGGCAGTTTTTGTGGAGGGAATGATACGTTTCTCAGCCGATTGCTAAACCTCATAGGGATAATCATCAATGCTCTCGGGACGCTGTTGATGTTGTTGGGTGGAATAGACGCTTTCGTTAAGATCAGACCTGATGACCCCTCATGGAGACCAGACCCGTCGCAAGCCATCTTTGGAGATCGGCATGGTGGCTACATTCAGGTTGGGACTAAAGGCGCATTCATTAAAGCGAGTAAAGCACTTCTTGAGTTTACTGGACCGGATGTTGAAAGGCACCGCTGCACATATCGATTGGGTTTAGCAGCACTATTTACAGGCTTTCTTACCCAACTGATCGCGTTGTTCTTAGAGCCCTAAATGTTTTATTAGCTCTTTTATGCAGAATCGAGCAACACCCCCCAAATTCTGCTCGAATCTCTTCACTGTTTTCCTGTAGCCGCCGTCAGCAAAGTTACATTGGACTTGCTGAAGAAGCCATCGAAATCTCCGTACCTGTGAATGTATTCGTTAACCAGCAGTGTGTTCCCGGAAGGCTCGGTGAACGTCTGCTTCAACCCCTCTTCAGGCGACCCCACCAGCTCAATCAGGAACTTCATTTCGTCTCTGACCAACGAATCGTACGTGTCTTCTATCTCTTCTGTCTGGAAGGCTATGTGGTGCACTCTGCTCCCGTAGTTGTGAATGAACTTCTCAGTTGGCCCTGATATCTCATCGCTGATGTAGGGCGATATTCCCGAGGTAAAGACCATGGCAAAATCCTTTGGGGAAAGCCTGGCTACGCTTGTTATGGAGTTTTGCGGTTTTACGTAAATAGCGAAGTCGAAGTTATAGTTGGTAAGCTTCATGAACTCGATTATGCCCTGATTTCTATCCTGGGCCTTCACCCTGGTGGCCGCATGATCAAGCCAGCTTACGTTCTTGAGGTGATCTAGCTTCGGCTTTTTCATATCCCAGTCCAATGTGCGACTCCCCGAGGTTTCGTAGCGCCCTTTCTCGCCTGCCCATTGGATAAAACCAAGAGAGTTTCCTGTGAACCTGGATGGCACCGTCTGAATGAATGAGTAGTTGTCCATGCGGACGATGTCATCGGTGAGAAACTGAAACCCTTGGGATTTTTGGATGGAAACGTACTCCTCGATGTCCTTCGTCTCGAAGACGAAGGTCTCCAGCCTCGTGTTTGGAAGGTGCCCGGATTTGGGAGCCGCATTGAGCTGATAAAATGGGTTCCCTCCTTTGATTCTGGACCTGATCAGAAAATCGGCTGAACGGAACTCATGGTAGCCGGGAGTCTTCAGCACACAGGTCCTGTATTCGTCATCCTGGAACGCCCCGTTGAACTCCAGACCCGTGTACCTAAGAAGCTCCTCGGCCGTTGCTCTTTGCCTTTCGGGTTCCGTGTTTATGATCACTGCCTGGAGGCCGCCAACTAGGCCTTCAAGCCCCAGCCGCTTTCTTTCGGCTATGATGCCAGGAGCTTTTTCCTTCAGGTACTCATCGCTATTTCTAAGATCCTTCAATAGATCGGCTTCATTCTTGGATTCGATTTTTTCTTTCATCTCTTTCATCTAAGATCCCTGATCTTAAGGCTATAAGATTACGATTCAAACTCCAAGGATTACTTCGTCTTCCTTTCTCCACATTGGATGGACTATGCCCAGGAATTTCAAATCATCGGTTCCCATATTCTGAATGTACTGCTTCGAGCCTGGCGGGATGTAAACGGCTTGACCTTGTGCGACAGCCGCTGATTCATTATCTATGTGCATCTCGCCTCGGCCCTCCAAAATGTAGTAAACCTCCGAAGACTCTTTTAGAAGGTGAGGCAGCGATGTCATACCCGGCTTCAGCACTACATGGACAATGCTGTAGGGAAGGACTATGCTGCAATCCCTGGCAGGATGGATAAATTCGCATAGAGTGGTGTTATCAAAGGCCTGGAAGTAATCGCCTTCCTGGATAGACTTTATGAACATGCGATAATGGTAATCGCTTCATCATTATTTAATCTCGTTGTTGACTAGAGATTTTAGGTCCGAGGCTGTCGCTTCGGGATGCTGAGAAAGGTATTCGGAAACAATCGGCCTGTGGACCAATCGGCAATCAATACAGGTCCATACCCTTTTTCCTCTTTTAGTTATCACAAACTTTCCCAGATCCGGATCCCGACAGGGATACAAGGGGCAGAAGCAGTGAGTGCAATCTTGACCCTCGAAGTGGTGGCAAGGGTAATAGTCACAGTTGCTTCTGGAGGTGTCCTTGACAGGCTGATTTGCCACACCTCTAATGAGGCATGGGTTGTCAGTGACCACGCCGTCGGACCCTAGCCTGAAGAGCCAGCTAGCTTCGTCCACACTGTTAATGGTCCAGGGGTAAACCTCGATGCCGCACCTGTGGGCCTCCTGGAACAGTCTTGGGTTTGTCCTTTTGGGGAATATTGCATCCGCTCTGGCCCACATAGCCAGCTCAACGGGTCGAACAGGCAAAGATGATATTATTATCCCCGTCTTCAGGTTCGATATCTCCTTAACTTCAAGAAGGCTGGAATGGTAGAAGCTGGTCACCATGGCGTTTGAGCCCTCCAGCACTTCTGCCACTAGCTCTTCCAATCCTTCTTCCTTCATCTCGACGACCATTCCCAGTTTCAGTTCTTTTGTCAGTTCGGCCGCATCTCTAAGAGTTGGGACCCTCTTGTCCTTGCCCACGACCTCCTCGGATTGAAGCTCTGCTAAGAAGAGGTCCTCAACCTTGCCCTTGCCATTCGTTGTGCGGTCCACGGTCTCATCGTGCATCAGAACTAAGTTGCCGTCCTTGGAGAGCCTGACGTCCACTTCAACCAGATCGGCTTTGCACTTGGCGGCGACACGAATGGCTTCAAGGGTGTTCTCAGCCGCTAGAGCCCTGGCACCTCGGTGGCCAATAACAATAGCCATTATTAGTCTTTCTAAGATTCGAGAATATATCACTTTTTGGGGGTGTTGATGGCGAGGCGGCGGTGGTTGCCTCCAAAAGATTAAACTTGAAGCTGGCTGATGCTTATAGGATGCTTGACAACCTTGAGAAGTTCACCTGTCTGAAGAGGGATATCGCAGAGATCAACATCGACCCTTTGCAGCGGGGGGGAATCCTCACTCCGGCTGCTCGCGAAGCATTGATCGAGTGGGGCGACGGCTACTCAGTGTGCGACTTCTGCAACGGGGCCATTGACCAGATAAAGAATCCGCCCATTGAGGAGTTCGTACATGAGGCATTGCCGGAGTTCTTAGGCATCGACGAGGTCAGAGTGACCCACGGCGCAAGGGAAGGCAAGTATGCAGCCATGCATGCGCTTTGCGAAAAAGGCGATTGGGTAGTGATGGACGGAAATGCCCACTACACAACTATCCTGGCTGCAGAGCGGGCAGGCCTGAACATAGAGTTTGTGCCGTCCAGCGGCGAGCCCGGCTATGCCATATCGGCCGAGGGATATTCAGATGCGATCATGCGGGCCTACGAGCGCAAGGGCAACGTCAGCATGGCCGTGCTGACCTACCCGGACGGTAGCTACGGAAACCTGACAGATGCGAAGGCAGTGGCAGAGGCCTGCCACGACAACGGCATTCCCCTTCTGCTCAATGGTGCCTATGCTGTCGGCAGGATGCCTGTGAACGCTCGAGATATCGGCGCGGACATAATAGTGGGTAGCGGCCACAAGTCTATGGCAGCCTGTGGGCCGGTCGGCCTTCTGGGAGCCACTGAGGAGTTGGCCAGGTCGATATTCAGACTCTCCTCGACAAAGAAGAACAAGGAAGTTGAGCTTCTGGGTTGCACAGTGCGCGGCGCTCCTCTGTTGACAATGATGGCCTCTTTTCCTACAGTAGTAGAGCGCGTCAAGCACTGGCCGGAAGAGGTGGAGAAAGCCAGACTATTCTCAAAGCGGATGGAGGCTATGGGAATTGAGCAACAAGGGGACAAGCCCCACAACCACGATCTGATGTTCTTCAAGGCTGAAAACCTGTACGAGATTTCCAAGACGGCCAAGAAAGGAAGGTTCTTCCTGTATCGGGACCTGAAAGAGAGAGGAATCTGCGGGATCAAGCCTGGTCTGACCAGGCAGTTCAAGCTGAGCACTTATCAGCTCCCGCAAGAAGAGTTGGACAAAGTGATCAAGGCATTTGAGGAAATTAGTGAGTCTTATAAGCAGCCCGCAAAGGTATAACCTCGATTCTATTTACCTGTAAGTTTTTTGTAAGCATCCATATTCAAGACTTCCCAGAAGTACGGCGATATGGTCTTCCGGGGAGGATAGACCGGATCGACCTAAACTAACAAAAGATGGAAATCAAACGTCAGACGTCGATATAGGCATTCGTTCAGAGTTCATTTAAGGTTCGTTCGGGCTCGTTCGATCTCGTCCGGGTCTAGTTCGGTTATACATTTTTATATCGTTCGAAGAAGGGATGTTTGTAAAATGGACTCTAATCGATTATTGGAGCCAATCTCTAAACGAGGTATAACGATGAATCGTGTTAAAATCTTAATGGTATTAGTTGCGTGCATTCTTACGATGTCGGCAATTTCAATTGCGCAAGAAGATCTTCAGAGAATTACCCCTCCCCAAGGACAGGTTGCTCTGACAATCTTTGTTCATGAAGGGAACCTTAGCGGGCTACAGCTTCCAGGCGTCCAGGTCACTGGCAAGGACGCATCAGGGACTAGCTTTAACCGGCTAACAACCTCAAATGGATCTGCAATCATCTATGGACAACCGGGAGCCTGGCAGTTTACATTCTCAAAAGAGGGTTATAAGCCTGTTAGCTTGAATTACAATGTCACGAAGACTCATGAGGCGGCTGCTTATCTTCAGAAAATTACCCAATCTCAAGGACAGGTTGCTCTGACAATCTTTGTTCATGAAGGGAACCTCAGTGGGTCGCAACTACCCGATGTTCAAATCACTGGAACAGATGCCGCCGAGAATAGCTTTGTTGGGATAACCGACTCAAATGGATCTGCGGTCATCAACGGACAACCAGGAGCCTGGCAGTTTACATTCTCAAAAGAGGGTTACAAACCCGTTAGCTTGAATTACAATGTTACGAAGACTCATGAGGCGGCTGCTTATCTTCAGAGAACAGTAGTTTAGGACGCCATTATTAATTTTTTTGTATTAAAAATGTATTGGCACATCACCGCCTTTCACTATCTCATCGATGTTTAGTGACTGCCTTGTTCATTTTGTTCTTGCATAGATCCTCTTAAAATTAACCTGAAAGGTTTCCAGTTTAGCGATACTTCAATCACTACCAGCTTAATCTCGCACCACCCAAAAATAATGCGGTTGCGCGGACTCTTATCTTCATATCCATGGTAATCTAAAAAGTTATTTTCTGAACCGGAATAATATATCCTATCTCATCATGCCATGATCAATTGGTTGCAAGTCGAGCAATACACGGTAGCTGCCAACATGCGGACCCCTGTTCATGATCAACTCTCCTTCGCCCACCGTGCCATCGTCTGAGGGAGCAATCATCACTTTGATATTCCCTGCAATCGCGGTCTCGTTGCTGATAGTAAGGTCAAACGTAGGCTCAATTACATTAGCATACAATGTGATCGGTTTCTCACCAGGTAGAGAAAGATTAATGTCAACCATAGGGTAAACCATTCCGTCAAGCTTTATGCTGCCCCGGTATATTGCCTTTCCTTGAATTTCATCTATCTCATCTATTAGCTCCTCGACGCTTTTGTTAGATGCCAAGAGCCTTCGAACCTGTATAGGATCTGGGAGGATTAAATTCTCGACAGTTAGCATTAGGTCATGGGACTCATTTCCCATCAAAGCAAATCCGTGTCCACTGAAGGTTGGCCCCATTGGGGCTTCGCCAGAAGGACCTGACATTTGCTCTACCGCAAATCCCGCCGCCTGCCTGGAGTCCATCTGCGGTTTTTGACCTAATTCTGGGTATGTTTGGGTGGGTACAGCAAGGCCTATACCCACTTGGCTTACTGCAAGTAGAGTCGTCATCATCATGCAAAGCATTTTTTTGTAAACATCGATCATTATTATCTCCTCCCCAGGCTCGGATGCGACTTTATGTCGTACACTTACTGGATTGCGACTCCTGTCCCTTAATTCTTTTAGTACTGCTACTGTGCTACTAGTGGTCTTACCGGGATTAATGCCTTTGCTCCAAGGAATATGATGGTGTCTGAATCTACGGCCCATTATTGGCAGCCTGCTTTTTGGCAGACGCTACTCTCGCACCGCCTATCTTTCGGTGTTTCTCGATTCTGGCTTCGTGTAAGGTATCATCTTGATCTTACATTTGGAACAAATATCGTCAGGAGTTACTACGTAGCGACGATGGCAATTCGGGCACTCTAGCCTAGAAAAGGAAGTAGCCACGCGCTGCCTCCTCGTAGCCTGCCCAAATCCACAAGCCGATAAGAGCACCGGTTATGATCTCCAGCGGGCTCATATCAGAACACCCCATGCTTTCAACGTGCGAATGACTCTTTTTACCTTCAGACTATTCCTGAGGGCATGTATCCAGTTATGCCCCCAATTGAGAGCCAGCATACCAACTCCGAAAAGCATACT
>Ga0182011_10002450_pt1 | contig 15622 bp, 9 predicted proteins | sample 711E1DmetaG_FD_120481 | JGI IMG/M metagenome (GOLD analysis project Ga0182011, IMG submission 120481) | Permafrost microbial communities from Stordalen Mire, Sweden - 711E1D metaG | ecosystem: Environmental > Terrestrial > Soil > Wetlands > Permafrost | place: Sweden: Stordalen | collected... | reverse complement strand
TGTTCAATTGGATGCCGCCGTAGCAGCTCCCGCCATTAGCACCAAAGCTCGCGACATAGCCGATGTAGATCCGTCCATTGGTGACAGCGCTGAACGTTCTGGATAGGTCCCAGGGGTTGTTGGGATACAGCAGCGTATTCCCGTGCGGCGTCGGGTAGTTCGTAGCCGCCTGGAGAACGTAATTTGTGATGGTCCAGTAACCTCCCGCAGTTCCCCACACCGCCGACCACCCGAAACCGCCGTTCTGGTTGGTCAGCGCGACACCGTTCGTGTAAGCCGCCGGCTCGACGATCTCGTACGATTTGTAGGTGCCGAGGGTGGTGTTGGCCTGGACCGCCGGCGAGTAGTGGTTGTTGTTGACGGTGTAGAACTTGTAGTAATTCGCCGAGCCGGGCGGCAGGACATGTTCCAGCGTGGACCCCGTCCCCGTGTAGATGACCTTCGAGCCATCCGAACCGATCAAACTGCCGACGCTGTACGCCGTGCCCTGCGTCGGGTCGGTTGCGGGCGCATTCGTCCGGTTGTGGACGATCATCACCGTGCTGTAAACCGCGGGCGCCGTCCACCCCAGCCGGATCATTTCATTGCCGTCCGCCGTCGCGGTCTGCGCCGTCGGGGTCGGAACGTTCGTTATGACCAGCGTGATGGCGATCCGCTGCGGGCTGTTGGTCGCCGCCGCCGAGGTCACCTCGTTGGTTCCGTAGTACGTGCCGATGGCATTGATGCTGGTCGCATTGACCGTGCCGGTGTGGATCTGCGAGGAACTGGCGGCCACGGTGGCGTTGCTGGCGTACGCGGAGAACCAACCCGAAGCGCTGGCGCCGTAGTATTGCTGGTTCGTGTACGTGAAGCTGGTCCCGCCGACGTTCGTCACCGCGAACGTTGCGTTCGAGGAGGCGGAGTCGCCCAGCGTGACGTTGTAGGTCAGCGTCGACGGGCCGAGTCCGATGCCGGCGCCACCGGGCATCTGGCCGAGCAGGTTCACCCAGTTGGTCGCAACGCGGATCTCATCCACGTAGGTGTCGAGCAATGTGCTGCCGGAGTAGGCGCCCATGTTGAAGTTAAGGCCGTCGAGTGACTGTGGCGCGTATTGCGCATAACCGCCGTTGAATGTGAAGGTCGCGTCCCAGGTCGTCGGCTCGGCGGACGGAACCGTGCCGCTGCTGAAGTAGGCGTTGGCCATCATCTGGCTCGATCCGAAGTTGTAACAGAAGATAATCGTGTGCACATTACCCGTGCCCGTGGTCAGGTTGTACGCGCCCGCGCCGCCCTCGTAGCTTCCGCTGTAGCTGTCTTGCACGCCGAGGACGCTCGAGCCGCCCGTCGCGCCGAAGAAGAGGCGGGCGTCGGCATTCGAGAACACCTGGAAGCCATTGTAAATGTTGGCCCCGTCGCTGCCGGGGCTCAAGACGACGCCGATGTACAGCTTGCCGCTGCTCACGAGAGGGAACTTGCGCCGCTCGCCCACGGTACTGTTCGCGCCGGGGCTCCGGATGTAGATCTTGTTCGCCGCGCCGGTCGGGTAGTTCGCCGCCGCCACCAGCGATCCGCTGGTGATCGAGAACTGGCCTTGGTTCCAGCCGTTGCCCCATGCACCGGACCATCCATGACCGCCGCTTAGCCCGTCAAAAGCGGTGCCGTTGGTGTACGCCGCGGGTTCGACAATCTCGAAGGACTGGTAGCTCTGGTTCGTGACGCCAACGACGATGCCGGTGGAGTAGGCGTTGTTGTTGATCGAATAGAATCCGTAGAAGTTCGTCGTGCCCGGTGGCACGATGTGTTCGAGATTGCTGCCGCTGCCCGAGTAGATAACCATCGAGCCATCCGATCCAATCGAGCTGCCGGCGCTGTAGGATGTGCCGTTGACGGGCGCGGATGGTGCGTTGGTCGCGCGGTACGTGATCAGCACATTGAAGCTCGGATTGTTGGTCCAGACCAGTCTCGCCATCTCCTTGCCGTCCGGTGCCACGGAGACGGCCGTCGGGTTTGGAATGTTCGTCAGCACCATCGTGACCGTGACCACCTGCGGACTGTTCGAGGCATTGCCGTCGGCGTTGGTGATGTAGGCCGTGTACGTTGCCGCCGACAGGCCGCTGACGTTGTACGTGTTGGTCTCCGTCTGGCCGGCGCCCGCGCCCAGGTTGACCGAAACCGGGTTCACCTTCAGCCAGTTGGCGTTCGTGGTGACCGCGAGATTCAGCGTGCCGTTGCCGATGTTCGTCACCGCGTAGGTCTGCGTCCACGCCGCGGAGCCGACCATGTTCGTGGTCCACAGCGAGTTGGTCGACAGGCCGATGCCCGCCCAAACGCCCGTGCCTTGGATGTTGAACGTGTACGGGTTCTTCGCCGACACGTTGTTCGTGATGTAAACCGTGGCTTGACGCAGTCCGACCGCCGAGGGGTCGAAGGTGATGTTGAAGGTTGTCTGGCTGCCCACGCCGAGGCTTCTGCAGATGACCTGCGCGTTGTCGAAGTAAGCCGAACCCGCTGCGCTTCCGGAATAGTTGCTGACACCCAGGACCATGCGTCCATAGGCGCTGTTTACGGGCGACGTGTAGCAGCCGGTCAGCAGGATCCATACGTCGGTCCCATTGGTGGACGAGATGTCGGCCAGCGGCTGCGAGGCAAGCTGTGCCCAGGACGCGTCGTAGAACTCGACCTTGAGGTAGCCGTGCCAGCTCACGAGCGGCTCGGCGCTTCTCTGGCGCGCGTAAACGCTGAGGTCGTACCGGGCGCCGGGAACGCACGTCCAATTCTGGTAGATGCCGACGGTATCCCACCACATCTTAATGGACATCTGGGAGCCGATGTCGTTGTTGTACCAACCTTGGTTCCCATCGCCAAACACCGTCCAGTTGTTGATGATTGCCGATATGAACGACGCCGGGACGCCGTTCTGGGAAAAGTCCCCGTTCAGCAGCAGATTCGTCCCGCCGACGACCAGGGGCGCGGACACCCAGAAGTTCGTCGCTTGAGCTCCACCGATGCCCGGATCTCCTCCGAAGGTCAGTATTGCGCTGCCGGTATTGGTCACCGTGAACGTCTCCTGGAGCGTCGCGCCGTTGACCGAGACGCTGCCGAAATCGGTGCCGTCGGTGGTGGTGCACGATGTGGAGCCGTTGGCGATGTAGGCCAAGTTCGTGCCGAGCACCCTGATATCCGGCGCGGTCTGAGGTGCGAAGACCAGGCGGAGATCGCCGCCATTCTGGTTCACCGCCCAGCTGCCGCCGCCCATAGCGGGCGTGAAGCCGGTCGTGTTGATCGTGAAGAAGTTCGTCGCGAAGCCGCTCAATGTTCCGGCGTGGATGATCAGGTTCGTGTAGCCGTTCGTATTGCTGAAGCCACTCGGAGTGCCGACAATCGCGATCGTGAAGTTTGTGTAGCAAGTCACCGTGCCCGAGCCGCCGCCCACATTGATTTCGTCCCAGTCGGTTCCCGCCGTGCCGGTGATGCTGCCGTTCATGTCCACGATATTCGTACCCCCGGTTCCCAGCACGAGTGCCGTGGGCTGCAGGATACCCACCGTGGAAGCGGCGCTCCCGGCGCTGACCTTGCCCGAGACGCTGAGCGAGCCCACCATGCCCGCGCCGAGCATCATGGTGCCGGGGTTGACATAGACCGCCGAGGCGGTGTTCGTGCCGTTATAGATCAGGGTGCCCGCGGTCAGATAGGTGATGCCGCTGTATGAATTCGTACCGGTCAGCGTCAGCGTACCAGAGCCGGCCTTGGTCAAGGCACCGCCCGATCCGCTCATCACGCCGCTGAATATGGTGGATGAATTGTCGCCGCCCGCAGTCAGCGTCGCGCCGCCCAGCGTGACCGCGCCCGCCCCGGCGATGGACCCGATCGTGTCGCCGTTGCTGTTGAGATCAAAGGTGGCCCCGCCGGAGACGGTCACCGCGCTGTTGGCCGAAACGCCGTTGGGCGCGGTAAGCTGGAGCGTGCCGGCGCTGATGGTGGTGGCGCCCGTCCACGTGCGAACGGCGGTGCCGCCGAAGTTGTTGAGTTTGAGCGTGCCGCTGCCATCCTTGGTCAGCGTGGCCGCGCCCGTGGGAAGGTCACCCCAAATATCGACCGTGCCTGCACCGCCCACGGTCAATCCCATGCCGGAGCCGTTGATGTCGGCGTCCGCACCCAGTTGGAGGATCCCGCTGTCGGAGTTGATCCGGGACGCGCTGGCCAGGGTGATCGCCGCTCCCCCCCAGATGTTGGTGCCGGACATGTTGCGCGCTGCGCCGCCGTTGGATATTCCGCTGCCGTTCAAGGTCACCGGCTCGGCGGCGAGATTGATACCGCCGCTCACTTCCAGTGCGCCGCCGCTATTGACCGTTGTTCCACCCGTTACGCTGCCCAGCGCGCTGGCGTTGGAAACCAGGATGGCGCCGCCGCTGTTGATGGTGGTGACCCCGGAATAGGCGTTGGCGCCGCTAAGCGTCAGCGTGCCCGCACCGGTCTTGGTCAGTGCAAGCGTTCCCGCCATGTTCTGGATGACGCCGCTAAAGGAGCTTGTCTGGTCGTTGGCGCCTACCGTGAGCGTAGGCGTGCCACCCGCAACCGTGTCCACAGTGCCCCCACCGCTTAAGCCGTTGATGGTGTCGCTGTACGTATTCAAATCCAGCGTGCCGGTCACCGACACATTGCCCTTGCCGGATCCGTCGGGAATAATGTTGGCGGCTCCCAGCTTCAGAGTACCCGCGCTGATCGTGGTGTCGCCGGTGTACGTCTCTGTTGACTGCAGCGTCAGCGTTCCTGAGCCCACCTTGGTCAGGGCGTAGGAGCCGCTAATCACGCCGGAAATCGTAAGACTGCCACTGCCGCCCACCGAGCTGGCAGCGCCCAGGATCAGTGCACTGGTTAGAGTCGCGCTGCCGCTGTTGTTGACCAGGGCGCCGCCGCTGCTGATGCCGGTGCCCGAAATCGTGGGGCCGGCGCTGGTGAATGTCTGATTCTGGCCGTTCAGGTCCAGGACGCCGCCAGTGTTCACGGTCGGGGTGCAGCCCTCCCAAATCTCTCCGTTGCCGGAACCGCTGAGTTGAACCGTGGCGCTGCTGTTGACCGTAAGACCGCCAACCGCATGCGCGCCACTGACCGCGGTGCCGGTCTTGTTCAGCACCACCGTGCCCGCACTGGCGGTTAGAGAAAGATTCGCATTATCCACGCTGGCTCCGCACGACAAGGTCAATTTGTTGTTGCCCACCTTGGTCAGCGTCTGGGCCGAGCCCGGCGCGATCGCGCCGGCGCCGCTGATGGTGATATCGCCCGTGCCGCCTACGCTGCTGGCGCTGCCCAGAGAGCTGGTGTTGGTTATAGTGAGCGTGGCGGCCGAACTGCCGTTGTAAAGTGCGCCGCCGCTGCTGATGCCGGTTCCGTTCAACGTCAGTGCGTTGATTGTTTCGCTGTAGCCGTTCAGATCAAAGACGCCACCACTGGTGATCGAAACCGACGCACTATCGGATATCACGCCTGCAGCCCCAAGCTGAAGCGTGCCGGCGTTGATCGTGATGGTGCCGCTGGCGGTGTTTGCACCGGAGACGTTCAGCGTGCCCGTGCTTTCCTTGCTCCAGGCGGCGCTGCCGCTGATGATGCCGGCAATGGTCATGGTGTTACCGCTGGTGACGGAAATCTTCGGGCCGCTGACAGTACCCAGTGCGATCTGGCGGTTGGCATTCAGCGTAAAATTCCCATTTCCCTCAAACGTGCCGGTGCTCCAGATGTTGATTTTCTCGGCGGCAGAACCGGGCACCGCGCCCAGCGCGCGATCGTTGTTGATTTGAAGCGTGCCGGCTTGGATAACGGCCTCCCCGGTGTTCGCGCCGGCGGTCGCGGTCAGTGCCAGAGTTCCAGAATCGGCCTTGTACCAAGTGGCGGCGCCGGTCATGATGCCGCCGTAGGTCAGAGTCGTCCCGGAGGCCACGTCAATAACACCGCCCGACACGTCGCCCACGGTGATGCCACGATTCGAGTTCAGCGTGAACGTGGCGGTGGATCCCAGGGTGCCCGTATTCCAGATGTTGATGTCGCTGGCCGTCGCCGAACCCGGTGCCGTGCCCAGACCGCTGTCCGCCGAAATAGACAACGTACCGTTCTGAATTTCCGTGGTGCCGCTGTAGGTGTTGACACCGCTCAAAGTAAGTGTTCCAGTGCCGATCTTATGCAGATTGTTTGTCGTTGTACCAGAGGTGGCGTTGGCGGGCATACCATCGGGGATGACACTGCTGATCGTCAGAGTTCCGTTTGCGCCACCTATGGATAGATTGCCGGTATCCTGAAGTGATCCGGTCTCCCAATAGTTGTCATGGCCACCACCACCATCATTTACGTCAAAGAGTCCCCAACTGCGAATCGCAGTGCCTGACCACGGACGATCATAGAACCAGTACGTAGTTCCGCTGCGGGTCACCTTGGCGTTGAAGGTGGACGGGGAAGTAATTGTGACCTCAAAGGAAACATGTGCGCCTGCGCCAAGCCCGGAATCACTGCCTGAGGTGTAGACGGAATCGAACAAATTGAAACCGCCGCTCGCACCGAGTTGAAACTTCACTTCATCATTGGCGTCAATGTCGCTGAATTGGCTGTACGTCGTACTGCTGCGCAGGACGAACCCCTCGCGGTTCACCGGACTTCCGGCAGTGTACATATCATTGGTGAATAGGTCGCCGACGTGCAGCGTACGAGCCGTCCCGCTGCCTGGACCCGTGATGGTGAGTGTTTGGAAGGTGGCCTCGCTCGCATCACTAGCGCCATTCGCATAAATGGCCATTTCATAACTTTGACTGTTATAGGATCCTTTGTAACCACCGCCAGACTGCTTCTCTGCATTGTAGTTGCCCGTTTGCGGTACGATAGTGACCGTGGCGGCGTTCGCTTTACCCATCGCCAAGAATGCACAAGCAAGGAGCGCGAACGCGGGTTTCAAAATTCGCCAAAGGCTACGCTTGGGCCTTGTGGAGTTCGTTCTCATCGTCCTTCCGTCCTCATGCTCGCACGGCCTGAAGAGCTATCATCTCCGGAAGAGAGAGTTATCTGTCCATTCCGGGAAGGATTTGCGTTCGTTGGCGGGGAGGTCGTCTCCGTCGGGGGTTTGTTGAGCTGGATTCCGTACTTCCGGACGATTTGGGCGGCTTGGCTGTTCTGGGGCGCCAGTTCGAAGAGATCCTTGTAGAGGTTGTAATAGTGCAGGCGGGATTCAACCGCCTTCCGTCCCTGGATGTCGGCCCGCCGTATCTGCTCCTCCAAGGCGGTGCGCTGCCGCAACGTGTCGCCCAGCATCGCGCCCAGCATGATCGCTATGACCAGCGCCAGGAGATTGACCGGAAGAAGCATCGCGGAATCGACGGAAATGGGCTGCCTGTTGCCGTTCATGGCTTTTGCTCCTGGCCCGGTTTCCGGGAATCGGCTTTGCGCGACAGCTCAACAAGGTCAAGGTGCCGCTCCACTTCCGCCGAAGTAAGTCTTGGCCCGTTGGTCGCGTTGGAAAGGGAATATCCGTAGCGGGCCAGCAATACCCGGATTTCGACGTTGGAAACGGCGGCGTCGCCCAAGTCGGAAAGGATGTCGCGGCTGACACCCTCCACGCCGGCCACTCCCTGCAGTTCCTCCTGCACCTCGGCGATTTGCCTCCGAAGTCGGTCTTGCACTGCGCGGTTCTTCTGGTCGAGCACGACGCCAAGGACCACCAGCGTCAGACATGCTGCGTCCAGCAGGAGAGCCAGCCAATATGCAAGCGGTTTGCTCATGTTTTATTACCGGTCTATCTCCGATTGGATACCTCGGGATATGCCGTTCAATACGTTCATGGTATACCCATTCATTCCGCCAGTCGCACACGATATTGCCCGGTTCCTGCCGACAGCCCGTTCGTGATCGTCAGCCGCGTCAGGGCTTCGGCCGCCGTCACGACCTCGCTTACATTGAAGTACACCGGGTCCACCGTCAGATCGTTCGTAGTGCACTCGATCTGATAGGCCTTGCCGGGGACCGATGCCCATGAAACATCCATATCCGGTCCGCCGACTGCCTGTTGGATCCAGGACACGACGAAGACGGAGTTGGAGTCGAGCGGATTGGTGCCGGCCTTGATCTCCTCCCCGTCGGGCACGCCGTCGCCGTCCGTGTCCGGATTGTTGGGATCCGTGCCGTAAACCTTCTCCCACGAGTTGTTGAGCCCGTCGCCGTCGGAGTCTCGCGGATCAACCGCGTTCGTGGTCGCACCGATGTGGGCGACGAGTACGTTGTTGCCGTCGATGCTGAGGATTTCGGAGTCGCCGTAGAACGTGGCATTCGTGAGGTCGGGCGCGTTGAAGACGCGAACGAAAACGCTGCCGCTATCCGGGCGAGGGTCGGCGATCGCCTTGCCGAAGATTCCGGGAGCCGGGTTGCCCGACGCGGTCAGTTCTCCAATTCCGCCGATCCCGCTCTCGACCAAAGGGTTTTGCGGATCAGGGTTTCCGTTTACGTCCGGCGGGTAAATAACCGAGTTGCTTGCCCAGAGAATCTGAATGAGATCCTGCTGCGACGGAGGAACATCGACGTTGCCCTGGAGATTGGTCACGCCGAATTCGTCCTTGATCGGATCGAGTGCGCAAACGTGAAGAGGCGTAGTCATCTGCGCCCTTGCCGCTGTCGAGACCATCCCGAGCAGGACCGCAGCCATGCACGTCACCACAAGCCGTGCTATACAAGCTCGGGCAAGTGTCTCGTCAATCGCTGCTTTGAGTTGGTACTTCACGAGCCAAAACCTTTACGTCAGTTCTTGGTTTCCTCATCGACGCATAGAGGCCTGCGAGAACTCCAAAGAAGAGGAGGTACAGACGGCTGGTGCTGGGTTCGGGGATGACGACGAAGAAGTTGGTGAGTGTCGTCATGTAGTTTCCAACGAAATCGACTGTTGCGTCTCCGAACTGGTTGGTGACGGGGATGGGGGTTGTGTAGCCCCAGACCACGGAGCCGGTTGGTACAGCGTTCGTGGTATTGAAGAAGCGAATGTACATGTTGCTTACCACGCTGCTGTCGTACTGGAACTGGCTGTCTGTGAGAAATGTTCCGTTGCTCCCGTTGTAGGAAGGTTGACCGATTCGGATTTCGCCGATAATGACGTCGTCTCCGGTAACGGACCACGCAATGGGATTGCCGCCGACATAGACCATTGGATTCGCCACAGCGTCACCGCTGCCGATGATCATGACGATCGTGCCGTCCGCGAGGGGAAGTCCCAAGTTGTTCAGCAGGGAGTAGCTGACGTAGGCGATGAGATTGACGAGATCGGCCTTGACCGTGAAAACAGGGGACACCACCAGTGCCAAACAGCACCAGAAGATTCTAAGGAACCTCTGTCGCGTACCACGCATGACTACACGTTTTTGACTAACGTTTCTCTCGATAAACAACATACCCCAAACGCGGTCCCGCGTATTGGCAAAGCCCCCCCCTTGAACCCCAAAAAAAATCAATGGATTCGGATGGCGGACCCACCCCGAATCCTAGCGATAAAGTACACGTTGTGAGAGGTGTCTGTCAAACATTTCGACACGAAATGACGGGCTATTTGCACAGCTAAAGCGTTTTACCTAGACCAGCCTATTGACGGCACGTTTATGGGACCATAAGTGTCGGAGTTTCTTCGCTGTTGGCCTCTGCGGTCCGAGTTACCCCAAAGTACAGTCGAATTATGCGACAACAAACTGTCCAGACCGCCGGCATGAGACCTGTCCAGCAAGGCCCGTTCGGCGCAATCCGTCTTGATCTGTTTCTGCAATCATCGCTTGCCGAGGCATGAAGGGGTTAAAATGTCTCTTGACCAATGGCCGTACGGCTTCTAAGGTACTGAACTTCAGTAATCTGCACCGGCCTGTGTGAAAGTGGGTCCAAGCCCACTTTTTTTTGGCCTGTGTTCAGAAAATGGACGTTTTAGGGGCCCCGAAAAGGGGGGAGCGATGAACAGCGAACTTCTGACAGTTCTTGAGTACATGGAAAGAGAGCGGGGGATCGACCGCGAGACGCTGCTCGTCGCCGTGGAAGCCGCTCTCTTGAGTGCCTCGAAGAAGAGCGTCAGCCCGGCCAAGGACGTTCGGATTCATATCGACCGGAAGACGTGCGACATCAAGGCGTATGCCAAGATGCAGATCGTTGACCAGATCGTTCTTCCGCACGACCAGATCCTGCTGGCGAATGCGCAGCGGCTCAAGCCGGATGCCAAGATCGGCGATTTTGTTGAACTGGAAGTGACGCCCAAGAACTTCGGGCGCATAGCGGCCCAGACCGCCAAGCAGGCCATTCTTCATAAGATCCGGCAGGCCGAGAAGGACATGGTCTTCGAAGAGTACAAAAATCGGGCGGGTGACATCGTGAGCGGCACCGTGCGGCGCTTCGAACGCAGCGATGTGATCGTGGACCTTGGGCGGGCGGAGGCGATCATGCCCAGCCGCGAGCGCGTGCCGACGGAGGAGTACCAGGTCGGAGATCGCGTCCGGGCTTTCATCGTCAGCGTGCAGAACACGCCCCAAGGGCCGGAAATCGTCCTGTCGCGGAGTCATCCGGACTTCGTTCGCCGGCTCTTCGAGCTGGAGGTGTCGGAAATCGCGGATAAGACGGTGGAGATCAGGGGTATCGCCCGCGAAGCCGGCTTCCGCAGCAAGATTGCCGTCGTGTCGCACGACCAGAAGGTGGATCCCGTCGGCGCGTGCGTCGGCATGCGCGGCATCCGGGTCAAGAACATCGTGCGCGAACTCTCCGGCGAGAAGATCGACATCGTCCGCTGGCACGAGGACGTCAAAGCGTTCGTCACGAATGCGCTGGCTCCGGCCAAGTTGATCCGGCTCGCCATTGACGATGAAACTCACACGGTGCACGTGGTTGTCGATGTAGATCAGCTTTCTCTTGCCATCGGCAAGAAAGGTCAGAATGCGCGGCTGACGGCCAAACTCACGGGCTGGAAGATCGATATCCAAAAGGACGAAGCAGACGTCAGTTTCGACGAGAAAGTGGCGCGCGCGGTCGCCGACCTCGCCCGCGTCGAAGGAATTGGGGAAGATCGGGCCCAGAAGCTGGTGCACGCCGGCTTCCTCACGCTGGAAGGTATTCTCGCGGCCGAGTCGAGCGACTTGGAAACGATCGAAGGATTTGACGCCGATGCCGCCAAGCAGATTCGCGCGGCGGCTGAATCGGTATACGAACACGAGCACGGTAAAGAAGAAACATGAGGGTTCACGAGCTAGCGAAAGAATTGAAGGTCTCGAGCAAGGATCTGATCGAGAAGCTGCACGGCCTTAACGTGGAGGCAAAGAACCACATGGCCGCACTGACTCCCGAGCAGGTCGCGCTTGTCCGGGATTCCTTTGCTCCGCCCCCTCCGCCACCACCCGTTTCGGCCAAGGATATTCTCACCGCGCCGCCTCCTGCTCACGTACCGCTCGGAGGCGTCGTGGGCAAGATCGACCTGCCCCCGAAGCGGGGTGCTCGCAGGGACGAGCCGACGAGTCGGATTGCCACGCCTGCCCCGGCTCCGGCGCCGCAAGTTCAGAAACCGCCGCCTGCGCCCGCCCCCGCGCCTGTCGCGGTGGAACCCGCGGCCGCCGCCCCGCAGGGCGGGCCTCAGCCCAGAACCATTACGATCCGTGGCGCCGTCGTGGTGAAGGATTTTGCCGAGCAACTCGGCCTCAAGCCGAATCAGCTCATCGCCGAGCTGATGACCATGAACGTGTTTGCATCGCTCAACGAGCGCGTGGACTTGAAGATCGCGCAGCAGTTGGCCGAGCGGCACGGCATCACGTTGGAGCACGAGAAGAAGGTCGTCGAACACAAGCCGGTGCAGAAGCCCGCGGAAGAGGGAGCCGAGCCCGACGAGGACCGCTCCGAGGACCTCGTGCCGCGGCCGCCGATTGTTACGTTCCTCGGCCACGTCGACCACGGCAAGACTTCCCTGCTCGACAAGATCCGTCACGCGCACGTGGCGCAGGGAGAGGACGGCGGCATCACCCAGCACATCGGAGCGTACATGGTCCAGTACCATGATCGCTCGATCACGTTTCTCGATACGCCCGGTCACGCGGCGTTCACCGCCATGCGGGCCCGCGGCGCAAACCTCACCGATATCGCCGTGCTGGTGGTCGCCGCTGACGACGGCGTCATGCCGCAGACCAAGGAAGCGATTCAGCATGCGAAGGCGGCCGATGTATGTATCATGGCCGCCATCAACAAGATAGATCTTCGCAATGCCAACGTGGATCGCGTGAAGCGGCAACTCCAGCAGGAAGGTCTGACACCCGAGGATTGGGGCGGGGAACTGATCTGTTGCCCGGTCAGCGCACTCACCGGCGATGGCCTCGATCGTCTTCTCGAGATGATCCTGCTTCAGACCGAGATGCTGGAGCTTAATGCCAATCCCAAGCGGAGAGCCCAGGGCTACGTCATTGAAGCACGGCTTGAGGCCGGGATGGGTCCGACGGCCAATCTGCTGGTACGGCGCGGCACACTTCAGGTTGGTGACGCGATCGCTTGTGGACCGTGTTGGGGCAAGGTCAAAGCGCTCATCAACGATCAGGGTATCAAGATTCGTGCCGCCGGCCCCTCTTCGGCCGTCAAATGTCTCGGCCTCAACGGGGTCCCCGAGCCCGGGATGGAATTCCAGGTTTACGCCAACGACCGCCAGTCAAAGGCCATCGCGGAAGAACGGCTCGCCAAGAAACGCATGGAGGATATCACGACGCCGAAGCGTGCTTCGCTCGAGGATGTTCTACGTAAGCCTGCCGTGCACGAAAAACGGGAGCTCTCGATCGTTCTGAAGACCGATGTGCAGGGCTCCCTCGAAGCGATACAGCAGTCCCTTTCCGGCATCAAGAGCGACAAAGTCTCGCTGAAAATGATTCTCTCGGGCGTTGGAAACATCACTGAGAACGACGTGCTGCTGGCCAGCGCCTCCACCGCGATCATCCTGGGATTCCACGTCGGCAAGGATGCCACCGTCAGCAGCGCGGCGAAGCGCGAAGGCGTTGAAATCCGTTTGTACAGCGTGATTTATGAACTTCTGGACAATGTCCGCGATGCCATGACCGGCTTGCTGGAGCCCATGGTGAAGGAGAGCGTGATTGGACACGCGGAAGTCCGGCAGGTCTTCGATATCAGCAAGAAGGGTAATGTGGCCGGATGCATGGTGACCGATGGTCGCGTGACGTCCCGCGCCCGGGCGCGCGTCAAACGCGCGGGCGATGTAGTCTTCGAAGGCGCGATCGTATCCCTGAAGCGATTTCAGAACGATGCCGCTGAAGCGCGCGAGGGGCAGGAGTGCGGCATCCGTCTCGACAACTTCACCGATTTCCAGGTCGGCGATATCATCGAGCCGTATGAAATGGAGAAGATCGCTCAGCAGCTGTAACCGGAAACGGAGCATTGGGGTTGATCACCACTCTCAAGCAATTTGCTCCGGAACACCTTCACGTTGGAACTGTACGCCTCCCGTGCTTTTCCTGGAAACGGCGACCATGACCATCAAGCGCCTCGACCGTGTAAACGAACTGCTGAAGCAGGAAATCGCTGTCGCGCTGTTTCGGGTCATGAACGAAAAGGGCTTCGACCTTTCCGCCGTGACGATCACTCGGGTGATCACCAGCAGCAACCTCCGCGCCGCGCGGGTAATGGTCTCCGTGCGCGACCACCGGGCGGACCGCAATCATATTCTCAGGCAGCTCGAACATCATCGTGGACAGATCCAGGAACTGATCGGCAAGAATGTCATCCTGAAGTACACTCCGCGCCTTTCGTTCGAACTGGACGAATCGATCGAGCTGGGCGACCACGTTCTGCAGATCATCTCTCAGTTGGAAGCTTCGGCGCCGGCAGATTCCGGAGCTCCGGTGAATCCGCAATCCCTTCCGCCAGAAGAAGATAAAAAGAACAATGACGATGCGCTCTAGCCATCCTTCCGCGCCTCCGCGCGCGATGGATCCCTGGGATGGGTTGTTGCTGGTCGACAAGCCTTCTGGTCCCACTTCGCACGATATTGTGGACCGCATTCGCCGGCATTTCGGCATCGAGAAAGTGGGGCATGGGGGCACGCTCGATCCGATGGCGACCGGCCTGCTGGTCATCCTTCTCGGCCGTGGAACGAAGCTCTCCAATCTGGTCATGGGTTCCGACAAGACGTACGAGGGCGTCATGCAGTTCGGCGTGAGTACGGACTCGGGAGACCGCGACGGCAAGACCGTCGCCGAGCAGGATTTCCAATCCGTCACGCGCGAGCGACTGGAAGCCGAGATGAAGAAATGGCTCGGCGATATCATGCAGACACCGCCCATGGTCTCGGCCGTCAAGAAAAACGGCGTGCCGCTCTACAAACTCGCGCGCAAGGGAAAGACCGTCGAGCGGGAACCGCGGCTCATTCACATCTACGACTTCACGCTGCTGGATTTTCAACCGCCCAAGGCGGCATTCCGACTCCGGTGCACCAAGGGCACGTACGTCCGCACGCTGTGTGACGAGATCGGCAAGTCGCTCGGCTGCGGCGCCCACCTGGCGTCGTTGCGCAGGACGCAGTCGGGCGCGCTGAAGATCGATTCGGCGGTTGCGTTCGACAAGCTGTTGGACCTTCGCCGGGAAGATCTGATTCCGATGGTCATACCCATTCACCAACTCCGGTCGGAGGATCTGCATCAATGAGGGTAACGCAACAGGTGGACGATCTCCGGCTCGAAGGCAAGCCGATCGTGCTCGCAGCGGGCTCCTTTGACGGTATGCACAAGGGTCACCAAGTTGTTATCACAGAGGCTGTTACGAAAGCCGAGGCGCTGGGCGGTGAGGCGTGGGCGCTGACGTTGGACCCGCATCCTCTGAAGGTGCTCAAGCCGGCGTCGGCGCCGCCGCTGATCACATCCACCCCGCACAAGCTCAGGCTGATGGAGAATCTTGGCGTCAGTGGGTGCGTCGTATTGCCTTTCACGAAAGACGTGGCGAATGAGCCGGCGGAGGAGTTCATCGCGCGTCTCAAGAAGAGCGCTCCGACGCTGACCGAGATCGTGGCCGGCGACAACTGGACCTTCGGTCGCAAGGCGGAAGGGAATGTCAAGTTGCTGAGGAAGCTGGCGTCGGTTCACGGTTTCTCCGTGACCGTCATGGACCCGCTCCTCTGGGAAGGTTCGCCCATCTCGAGCACCCGGGTGCGCGAAGCCGTTGCACGAGGTGATCTCGACGATGCCGCGGAAATGCTTGGCCGGCCGTTCAGTATTTTCGGGACCGTGATCCGCGGCCGGCAGATCGGTACGCAGCTTGGATTCCCGACGGCGAACCTCGATCCGCACAACGAAGTGCGTCCGCCGAACGGCGTGTACGCGGTTCGCGTCGTCGTCGGCAGTCGCGAATTCAGCGGCGCGGCGTTTCTCGCGGGTCCGAGCTTCGCGCAGGCGAGTCCGTCGGGGTTCGTGGTCGAAGTGCATCTCCTGGACTTTGACATGGACATTTATCACCGCGAGATCGAAGTCTTTTTCCTGCGATGGATCAGAGCGCCACAGCGCTTCGACTCACGGCATAAGCTCAAGGCGCAGATCGCCGCCGATGTCGCGCAGATCCGGCAGATCGTATCGAACATCCCGAATATCACCTAAAGGCTTGTCATGAGCCTTCTTATAAAGAACGG
>Ga0182011_10002447_pt1 | contig 15629 bp, 12 predicted proteins | sample 711E1DmetaG_FD_120481 | JGI IMG/M metagenome (GOLD analysis project Ga0182011, IMG submission 120481) | Permafrost microbial communities from Stordalen Mire, Sweden - 711E1D metaG | ecosystem: Environmental > Terrestrial > Soil > Wetlands > Permafrost | place: Sweden: Stordalen | collected... | reverse complement strand
TAGAAATCATTGATGAGCCCGATGTGGATTTTCGCGGTTCCAAAAGAATCCCCCTGTCCGAGTGCAAAGCTGACGCCCAGGTTTCCCAGTGCTGTGTCGAGCCGGATCCCGATCCCGTAGCCGTACTTGAACGCGCGTGCAGAAGGAGTGCCGAGCAGATCGTCCTCCGGACGGTTATAGTACCCCGTGTCCAGGAACCCGAACAGGAATGACCGTCGTGCGAGTATGAAACGATATTCCGTATTCGTCCACGCAATCTCGGCGCCGATGAACTGGTTCTCCCGGTACCCGCGAAGCGTGTTCGCGCCGCCGAACTGGTACATCTCCCCCTGCTGAACCTGTCCGGTCCGGATTTCCCTGCCGTGCAGTCCGAACGCCACAACCTGCCGCCGGAAGGCGGGGAGAAAGAACTCCAGATCCACGCCCAGCCGCTGCACCGTACCCCCTGTGACTGCCGAAAGTGCTGCGCCAGCGGGGACAGACCCTATGGATTTACGCCCGTAGTGATAGTCTGTCCTGTACCGGGCCCCGGATTCCGGGCTGTAGAAGTCATCCCGCGTGTCATACTGTATCTCAATCCCGCCGGTGGTCTCGTTGGTTCCGACCACCTGCGCAACCGTCGTCGAATCGGTCGCAGGGATGACCTTTTCGGCTCCGAAAACCAGAGAAACGGACAGCTCCTCCGACAGCATCAATTCGGTCCGGAGGTCAAGCGTGCGCCGCACGTACGTACTGTCCTGCTGCCTCTGGAGAAATCCCCCGCCGACATTGACCGGACGGCTGAAAATCCACGGCTCGACGTAGCGGACTCCGATCTCCTGCGAGAGGCGGTCCTCCCGCTGCCAGCGAAGGCTGAGCTTCCGCCCCGTACCGAAGAGGTTGCGCATCGAGACCGATGCCAGGCCTGTCAGATATCCGGAGGAACCCGGGACAGCAGGGGGTATGTATCCCAGGATCCCGTCGAACGTGTTCGTGTTCCCCTCCCGGACTTTGAGCAGCAGTCCCCCGTGCCCGTCGCGTACGTACAGTTCCGGAGCGGCGACGGATGAAAATATATTCAGCCTGTTCAATCGTTCCCGGATGGCGTCAATCTTGGCCGGATTGAATGGCTCACCCCAGTCAAGGCGTGTTTCGCGCGTGATGACCGACGCGTCCGTCTCCTTATTCCCTTCCACACGGATCTCTTCGATCGTCATCCTCAGCCCCTCCTCCACCTTGAGCATAATCTCCACGGAGTCTTCGAGCCTCCCGGGACGGCTCAGGAGGCTGTCGACCGAGCAGCGGGCAAACGGATAGCCCAGTTTTTCGTATCTGACGAGAAGTGCTTCGATGTCCCGTTCCAGGAGACTCTGGTCCAGAGGAACCCCGGGGCCGAGATCGAAACGGTCGAGTATCTCCGCCTCGGAAAGCCGTACATCCCCCGTCACGCCGAGCCGGGCGATGAGAGTCTGTCTCCCCTCCTCTACTACAAGGGTCACGTCAACGAATGCACTGTCGGGGGAGAAAAAAGAGGGGCCGAACCGGACCCGGACACCCAGGTATCCCCGCGCACGGTAGGAGTCGAGAACCAGGACTGAATCGCTCCGGAGGGCCGCCTCCGAGAATTGCACACCGGCCCGGGATGAGAGCCAGCCGGTGATCTCGCGCCCGGTGAACACGGAGTTCCCCCGGACCGAAAGGGCCCGTATCGTGGCAGCGAAAGAAAGGGACGACGAGGCAGCGAGGAGGAGAATCAGGAGGTGCCGACCGATGAAACGCATGGTCGGAGTATACCGAATACGCGGACGAACGTCAAGAACCCGCTCAGAAGTCACGGCGGCGGTTGTACACTTCCCAGAGGGGCGTCAGGAGGCGGTAGTCCCCGAACCCGTTTTCGTCCCTGAAAACAAACTGATAGTTCAGATCGTAGTATTGCCACACTTCTTCGGGTTTCTCATCTATCTGGAACGGGAATCGTTCCACGGTGCTCGGGGGACCCAGGAGTATGAACACCAGCCCCATATCCGTCCGCCATCCCTCGCGGTAACGGGTGAAGTGCTTGTTGGCATAGTCGACCCGGGCATAATAGAGCGCCATTTTCTCATTGCGCGGTGCGTTCGGGTTAAGGCTCCTTTTCTTCCAGAACGCGAGGAACTTCTGTTGTTTCTCCGGGAGCGTCTCCCCCGATTTCAGATCCGACATCTCATTGTCCTTGGCGATATACTCGAGCTGTTCAATTGCCAGATCCATGTCCTTCATGGCCCTGGGGAGACCCTTCCAGCGGACAATGATCGTCCGTGCCCGCGACGCGATAAACCTCTTTTCCCCCCCCTTTTCGTCCCGCGGGACCGAGGCAGGGACGGCCCGGATGGAGAGCAGGTAGTCACCCAGCGGCATCTGCGAATTGTCGATCCGCATGAAGACTTCATTCCTCCCCGTTTTCACGAGTTCCGTCGTATCGGTCCGGACGACGACCTCCTGCTTCGCGTCAAGTACCCGGGCCTCGAACCGGAGTGAATCCGCGCCTGCCCGGTCATACACTTCGAAGAACACATAAAAGGCGTCAGAGAGATTCCCCACGTTGGGGGTCACATTCGGGAGGATCGATTTCTTGCCGTCCCTGACCGTAATCCTGTTGACGATCATGAGATCGCTGATCGCAACGAGAGTCGTCGAAAAATCCGGTACGACGCACCTGTAGGAAGCCTTCTTCTCGGTCTTCGATTCCATATCCCTCACGCTCACGCGCACGGCGTATCGCCCGGGGGCCACAGTGAATGAGCGCTGCTGGAGCGAATAGCCCGACGAAGAAACCGACTGGTCGAATGTGAGTCCTTCGACATTCTCGGTCCACAGTTTCTCGAGCACCTGTGTTCCCGTGGAATCGTCGATCCCGATCGCTGCCTCGTACGATGCAGCATAGGTGTCCCCCGTTTTCACAAAACTCAGGTTGTCGTACCCGACCTGCACGAACACATCGAGCCGGGTCTCGCCTGGCTGCGGTCCGAGGAATGCTATCGGGTCGAGGAAAAGCGTGGCGGAGTATTCCGGCGGGACCTGTCCGGGCAATTCGACCTGCGCTGCTGCGGGCACACACCGGAGGAGCAGGACGACGAGAAGCCAGGCGTACGCGCGGCGCTCCATGGCTACACCCTCCCGTACAAATCGTATTCAGTGGCGTCGTGGATTTCCACGTCGGAGAACGTCCCCGGGGTGAGCGGTCCGGGAGCTGACACAAAGACCTCGTTGTCGATCTCCGGCGCATCCTGTTCCGTCCGCCCGACGTATAGTCCGTCCTCGGCCCGGTCGATCAGGACACGGAGCCTTGAGCCGACAAGCGCCTCGTTCCGTTCGACGGAGATACCCTTCTGAATCTCCATGATGACCCCCTTCCGGCGCTCCTTCTCCTCCGGGGGGACGGGGTCTCCGAGGGGATATGCCGTCGTCCCCTCCTCCATGGAATAGGTAAAAACACCGAGGCGGGCAAACCCGGTCTCACGGACGAACGATTCGAGAAGGCCAAAATCCTCCGCGGATTCCCCCGGGTAGCCGACGATGAGCGTGGTGCGCAGGGCGATACCGGCGTCCCGGATCCTGCAGATGAGATCGAGCAATGACTTCCTCGTGATCCCGCGTCTCATCGATCTCAACACGTTGTCCGCTGCATGCTGCACAGGCAAATCGAGGTACCTGCAAACCCGGGGGTGACCGGCGATGACCTCCAGGAGGTCCGGCGGGAATTGCGCGGGGTAGGCGTACATCAGCCGGACCCACGCGATCCCCGGGATGTCGGCGACCATGGGGAGGAGCGTGGCAATGCGCCGCTTCCCATAGAGATCGAGCCCGTACGCTGTAGTATCCTGCCCGATGATAATTAGTTCCTTCACTCCCTTCGCTGCGAGCGATTCCGCCTCGCCGATGATCTCCTCCACCGGCCGGCTGACGTGCCTGCCACGCATGAGGGGGATCGCACAGAACGAACAGGGATTATCGCATCCTTCGGAGATCTTCAGATAGGCGAAGTGTGAGGGGGTTGACAGCATCCGTTCACCAAGGAGCTCTGACCTGTACTCCGCCCCGAGGGATCGCACGACGTCGGGGATCTGGTTGGACCCGAAAATGCCGTCCAGTTCCGGAATTTCCACTGTCAGTTCCTGGCGATACCGCTCTGTCAGGCATCCCATGGCGTACACTTTTCTGAGCGACCCGCTCCCTTTCCGCTTCACCTGCTCGATGATCATGTCGATCGACTCTTCCTTCGCCGCATCGATGAAGCCGCAGGTGTTGATCACCGCCACATCCGCCCCTTCGATCGACGGGACGATCTCGAAATTGCTCAGCCGGAGCTGCGCCATGAGTTTTTCGGAATCCACCGTGTTCTTGACGCAGCCCATCGTGATCACGTGGACCTTTTGTTTCGTCCGATCACTCATTCTCTTCCCTCCGCTCAGAACACGATGAAATCCAGGTACACGAATACCAGTGGGGCCACGAACAGCAGGCTGTCGAACCGGTCGAGCACGCCGCCGTGCCCGGGGATCAGAGAAGAAGAATCCTTCACCCCTGCATCCCTCTTGAGAAGCGACTCGGCCAGATCCCCGATCTGTCCGCAGGCGCCTGCGATGATCCCGCACACGAGAGCGTCGGCGACACTCATATACGGGAGAACGAGGACCCTGGCAAGCTGGAACACCCCCAGCGCCGCAAGGAAACCGGCGGCCGCCCCCTCCCACGTCTTGTTGGGGCTCACTCTCACGAACAGCCTGTGGCGTCCGAAGGACCGCCCGACGAAGTACGCGGCCGAATCGCACACCCAGATCGAGGCGAACAGGGTTATCACGGTGTACCCTCCCCATCGGTACAGCAGTCCTGCAACGTCATCCGGGACGGCGGTCCCGTGTACCGGGAAGTACGCGTACACGGGAAAATCCTCCGGAATGAACAGCTCCCGCAGACCGACGAGAGAGCCCAGAAAAAGGCCAGCGTAGCTGGCGCCGAAGAGTGTTGTCGCGATATTCATGAGCGCCCCCGGCTTTCCGCGGAACAGCTCGATCGTCATGATCAGGGGGAGAGCCACCAGGTACAAAATCAGAAGCGATTGCGCCATCGAAGGAAACGGCACATGGATCCCCCGGAGAAGAAGCCCGCCGATGACGAGAAGGCGGACTTTGAAATAGGCAAACACCGTCACCAGCAGCCCGCCGAGCGTCATCCCGGCCCCCACCTGGGGGGAGATCCCCTTTGCCCGCGCCAGGGCGAAGACCTCGTGGATCGCCAGCAGTGCGATCAGAAGGACCAAGGCATAGAAATAAAAACCTCCGGCCATTGTGACCAGGAGGATGACAGGTATGCCCACGACCGCAACCAGGACGCGGGTGGCAAGATTGCTCACGTGTTGTCGGTCAGTATGGTTCGCCGGATTCTTCGTGGCCCGTGCTTTTGATAAAATACAAAGTGGCGGCAACAAAAACCACCGCGAAAATGGCGAAATTCGACGCTGCCAGCTTGAGCGTCGGGGCTGCGTCCGGCGCCAGCGCAACGAAATTGTCGTCGAGCCTCAGGTAGGTGGCGGAGCAGGCGATGAAGTTGTTAAAGAAGTGAGCCGACATCGACAGGGTGATATTGCCGGATCTGTACACAATGAACCCAAAGTAGACCCCGAGCGCGACGAGCGGGACAAGCGTGAACGGGTTGAAATGATACAGACCGAAAATGATCCCCGTGATCACCGGGCCTTTCCATCCCGCCGCCGCCTCGAGATTTCTCTGGACGAGCCCCCGGAAGAGGAGCTCTTCCGATACCGCCGGCACAAGCGCCACGACCAGGAGCACGAAGAGGAACTCCCCCGGGCTGTTCGCCTGCACCAGCACCCGTTCGGTCTCTTCCAGGAGCTTCTTGAGCGAATCAAGCATCCGCTGGAGGTCCTCGGGAAACGGGATCATGTCCTGCACGACCATGTACGCCTGCAGCATCTGCTGGAGCGCAAACACCGCAACCATGGTGGCCACCAGATGCCGGACCTCCGGGACCCGCAGGCGGAAAAAGGCCGGGAGGTCGCCGTGCCGCTCCCGCGCCAGCCAGACCGTCGGCGCCAGGATGAAAAGGAGCTGGCCGAGAAACGTCGCCCATCGGACAAGCGTCACGTTGCTCAGCGTGATTTCTCCGCGCGCAACGACAAAGGTGATCACACCGCCGACGACCTGATACAGCACGAAGATGAGCGCGAGGGCGAACAGGCAAAACAGGACCGGGTTCATCCGCCGGAGGAACGACACCCTGGGCTCCGGAGCCAGCGGCGACGGCGGGCGGGGAGCCGGGACTCCGGAGGGAGTTTCTGACGGCTCGTTCATCTGGTACCTGCCTGTGAGCGCAGGCGTGACTTGACCATCGCGGCCAGGAGGGGGAACATGATTTCGTGATGGCCGATGATATAGTATCCCTCTCCGCCGTCCTGGGTCGGGCGGAGCTTCACGTTCATTGTCGGACGGTACTGCGCATGCATGTCGAAGACCGCAGTCGTGAACCCCCGCGCGGGTGCGCCGAGGTTCCGCGCCACCGTCAACGCCTTGAGGAACACTTCGGGCATGATCACGGCGGACCCCACGTTCAGGACCACACCTCCGCCGGTCAGGGCCTTGCAGGTCTCGCAGAGGGAGAGGAAATCGCGGAATGTCATCTCGCCGGTCGCCGCGCCGTTCATCGTGGGCTGCTGGTGGACGATATCCGTCCCGATGGCGGCATGCACGGTCGCAGGGATGCCGGATGTGAAGCAGGATGCGAGCAGGCTCACGGCGAGATTCGGGGCCTTCCGGGCAATGAGCTCTTTTGCGAGGGCTTCAGCGTATCCGTCATCCCCCGCGCTGGCCGCCAGGGCAAGCGTCGTGTTGATGAACTCCCCTGTCTCGCGTGCCATGCCGAACCGGCCGTCCTTCATGTTTAACGCGACATCCTCCGAGGTGTGGCCCCACATCGCGGTCTCGACATCGTGGATCGCCGCCGCGCTGTTCATCGCAACGGCCGTGATGACATCGCGCCGGATGAGATCGATGATCACGGGCGCAAGGCCCACCTTGATCACGTGCGCCCCCATCATCAGCAGGACCGGCTTCTTCCGGCGCCTGGACCGGACGATGGCTTCCGTTATCGCCCGGAGATCCCTCGCCGCAAGAATGTCGGGGAGGCCCCCGGCAAAGCCGTCGAACGAATCTCCGACTTCATCGAAAGGCTTTGCGAAATCCTCGGGCGAAACCTTGCTCTTCCGCTTCGTTATGGAGATCGTTTTGACCTTTTTCAGATCGGCCCGCCTGTGCATGGTCATGGCGACCTCCTTCCCGGATTGTGCATACGTGCATTCCTGTGGCTATTTCGTGCGGGACCTGACCGGCCCCTTGACCCCGGTGTATCCCTTCAGCTCGGTGTCGATCGATCCGATCACGACCTTGGTGTTCACGCGGATGGGGATCTTCCGTTCGTCGTCCGTCAACCACACGACGATCCGTCCCTCGCTCTTGATGAGGCCCCCTTCTCTCACGAGCGGCTCGATCACGACCGTGTTGAACGTGCCGGCGGCGACCTCAAGCTGCTGCCGCCCCAGCACCCTGATGACGAGGTCATAGGTCGTGTCCTTGTAGAAGTTGCTGAGGAAGATCTGGTCCCCCGCCTTGAGGGGACCGTAGTTGATCGTCCGGGCGTAGTAAAAAGCGGAGAGGATGTCATGAACGTACTGAGGCACCGGGTACGTGCGTTCCGAAGTCTTTGCGATGTTCCTCCGCTGGTCGAATTCGGCGATGAAGTCGCGGCTGTAACTCCCTTCCCGCACATGCTGCTCGAATTTCCAGGGGGCGATTGTGGCGACATCGATGTAGGTAACGTAGCGATCCTGCACCCGGTAGATCCAGGAAAAACTCGGCAGCGAATTTACCCGGAATTCGACACGGAAGCAGTTCCTCCCCGCAATCGTATCCAGGGCGGGGATTTCCAGCACCGCTTCCCCCGCAGTGATGAACCCGTAGTTGACATCAAAGGAGAGCCGTTCGCCGACTTCAAATGCGTCGTTGACGATGGTGCGGAGCTGCACGCCTGATCGGGCGTTCTTCGCGCCTTCAAGAGAGTCGGCCGTGTGACGGTTCACATCGTGCGGTTGTTCCTGCGGCAATCCTGCGTGGGATGCCGCGGCGAGGGACAGGAGAACCGGGAGTACGACGATTCCGCTGCGTTTCATAGGTGCGATGTCTCCTGGGTGAGCACGGAGGCGGCAAGCAGCTCCGCAGCCGCGGCATATGCGGTTTCGACAGTGATGCTCGCCATGCAGGCGCAGGGGATCCCGGCACTCCCGGCGCAGTCATCACAGTCCGGAGGCTTCGCCGGGACGAGAACGCGCGCGTTGTCCGTATACGGCCCCCAGCGACGGGGTCCCATCACCGGTATCTGGGGGAACAGCCCCACGACCGGAGTGCCGACCGCCACGCCGACATGCAGAGGTCCCGTGGAGTTTGCCACAAGGAGCGAGGCTTTCTGCAGGAGTGCCGCCAGTTCCCTGACGCTCAGCCGCCCCGCGAGGTTCACCACACGCCCGGAAGATGCGCGTGCGACCTCTTCCACTCTTGCGGATTCCCCGGCCGTGCCCGTCACCACAACCGCGAGATTCAACTGCTCGATGAACTTGCGGGCCAGAAGCCCGAAGTGCGCGAGGGGCCATTCCCGTGCAGACCCGCCGCTCCCCGGGTGGATGACCACAAACCTGCCGGTCACTCCCGCATCGCGCAGTATCACGGATGCTCGCTCACGGATCCCCGGAGGGATGTCGAGCGGCACGTCCAGGGGTTTCACCGGAAGGGCGGCGCATCCAAGCGGAGCCAGGAGATCCAGATTGTACTCGACTTCATGCCTCTCGGCGGTTTTCCGGTGCGCGTAGACCCTGCGGTTGAACAGGAACGAATAGTACCGGTATCCGGTCCCTATGCGCACGGGGATGCGGGCAAGAAAAGCAAGCAGTGCCAGCCGTGGGGTGGGGTGAACGATGATCGCCACGTCAAATCGCCCCGCCCGGAGACGTCCCAACATCATGCGGAAGGGAACAAGCCCTTCGTCGCCATCGTACCAGAGTAGTTCATCCACCCGGGGGTAGCCTTCGACGATCGCCCCGGCGTAATGTCCCGCAAGCATGGCGAGCCGGGCGCGGGGGAAGCAGCGCCGGAGAGGGGTGAAGACGGGGAGCGTGAGGACGACGTCGCCCAGACGGTCGGTGCGGACGACGAGGATCCGGGAAGGTTCTGTCAACGGGCGGTCTCTCGGGGAAACAATGAACATTACATCAATATACCCCTGTCGCGCCTCAATTGCAAAAAGGTCGCAGCGTCATTTTCGGGCGGGGCTGTCGACCAACCGCGTCTTTTGCAGCTCCTTTTTCTCGTTCTGCAGCCGCAGATGGGTCTCGCGATAGGGACCGAGGTCGCCTCCCTCCCGCTCCGCGTCCTTCATCCGTGCGTGGTTTTCCGCAATGAGCCCCTCGAGAACGCCGGCTTTCACGCGAAGGATGCACCGTTCCGCAATCAACCAGGGATCAGGTTCGTCAAGGGCCGACCAGCCCCTGCTGACCTCGTATTTGTTGAACACGATATCGGCAATGAACTTTCGCAACGAGGGATCCTCCGCGGTGTCCAGGAGAGCGGGGACGTCCCAGGCGGCGCCGGCCCCGGCATGCTCCACGATCAACTCAGCGGTCCGCCGGGCGAGAGGATCCGCGAATGCCGCCGGGGGGATGTGTGTCGTGACAAACGTGATCATTGGCGGGCCCACGTCCAGCATCACTTTCAGGAGGTCCCGTTCCGGGGGGGTCAGCCCGGCGCGGAGCGCCGAGAGAGGAAGTCCGCCGGTAACAGGGGGAGGCGGGACGGGCGTACGCCCCTGATACGCCGTCCGTGAGCGTTCACGTCCGAGTATCGTCTCGAGCTCCCGGAAAAGGACGGATTCGTACACACCGTACTTTTCGGCGACGTTCTTGATGTAGAAGTTACGTTTGATTTCATCCTTCATCCTGGCAATGGTCTCGACAATTGAGCGGACCGCCCGCGTCTTTCCTTCCGGCGTGGCAAGAAGCCCCTGATCGCGGAACGTCGACGCCTTGAAATCGAGAAACGACACCGCGGCGGCCAGGCGCCGGTTGAAGGCCTCACCTCCATTCTTCTTCACAAACGAGTCGGGATCCTCCCCCTCCGGAAGCGTCGCCACACTGACGTCCAGGCCGTTTTCGATGATCAGGTCGACACCCCTGATAGTGGCCTTCGAGCCGGCGGAATCCGCGTCGTACACAAGCGTGACCGACTTTGCGTACCGGGCGATGAGATGGATCTGCTCCTCGGTGAGCGCGGTCCCGCTCGACGCAACGACATTCTCCACCCCCGCCTGGTAGACCGAGATGAGGTCGGCGTACCCTTCGACAAGAATGGCACACTCATGCGCCCGTATCGCTTCCTTTGACTGGCAGAGTCCGTACAGACTCCGGCTCTTTACGTAGATGGGCGTTTCCGGCGAGTTGATGTACTTCCCGAGCGGATCCTCTTCGCGCATTTTGCGCGCGCCGAAACCGACAGGACGCCCCGAAGGGGAGAATATCGGAAACATTGCGCGTCCGCGGAAACGGTCGTAGCAGGTCCCGTCCTCCCTCCTGAGGACCAGCCCGGCCCTTTCAAACTGCGCGATGTCAAGTTTCCGCTCCGCCGCCAGGGTTACGAGGCCGTCCCATGAATTCTTAGAATACCCGAGACCGAATTTCGTGATCGTCGCATCGCTGAATCCACGGTGGCGGAAATACTCGAGCGCGAGCTTCCCTTCGACCGAATTGACGAGCGTTTCGTAAAAATAGAGCCCCGCCGTCTTGCACGCGTCGTAGAGTCCCTCGTGTTCGGTGGACTCCCCGCGCCCGCCCGCACCGTCCGCAGGGAGCGTAATGCCGGCCCTCTGAGCGAGTGTCCTCACCGCTTCCACAAACGAGACCTTGTCGTGCTCCATGACGAACGTGAAGACGTTTCCCCCCACACCGCATCCGAAGCAGTGATACATCTGCTTTTCGGGGCTGACGTTGAAGGAGGGAGTCTTCTCCTGGTGGAACGGACAGAGGCCGAGGTAGTTTTTTCCCCGCTTTTTGAGCTGGAGGTACTGCGACAGGACGTCGACGACGTCCGACGCCCTCCGCACCTCTTCTATGGTGTCATCGGCGATGCGCATCGACGAAATCTACGCAAAAGCGCCCCGATAGGCAACGCGCGCGCCCCGCTGGACGGCGGCTTGACAAGGCGGACCGGGTAACGTATCTTGAGATACAGATACGACAGGACCAACCACGCAGCACGGAGGTTAAAATGAGGATTCTCGCGGTCGAAGACGAGCCTGAATACCTCGAGATGCTCCAGGAAGTGATGAAAAGCCTGGGCCACTCGATCACCATTGCGCAGAACGGTAAGGAGGCCCTCGCACTCATCGATCGCCAGCAGATCGACGTCATCGTCTCCGATGTCAAGATGCCGGAGATGAACGGCCTCGAATTTCACCGGAAACTCCGGGAGCACCAGGAATACAAGAACACACCGTTCATATTCCTGACGGGAGTTGACGACATCTCGGAGGTCAAGGCCGAGTGCAAGCAGGACTGTGATCTCCTACTCCAGAAGCCTTTCCCAATCGACAGGTTGCTTCAACTGTTTGCAGGGAAGATCAAATAAGAGAGACACTTTCCCCGGGAGCCCCCCCCTGAATGATCGTACCGGGGAATGAGCGAGAAGAGCCCGCCGGATCCCCGGCGGGCTCTTCCATTGGCATATGCGACTCGTGATGAAGGGACGGACCTCCGGCTATATTTGCACCTTGTCGGGCTGGTAGACCTTCGGCGTGCGGGTCTTCTTCCGCGAGAACCGTTTTTCGACCCCGGGTGCTGCAGATTTCGTCTCGTCCTCGACGTCGGGATATGTGAAGATGTCGTACTTATAGTTCCGGAGAATGATCTGGTTTCCGTTCCTTCCGAGAACGTATTGCGGCAGGAGAGGAATTTTCCCCCCGCCCCCCGGGGCATCGATGACAAATGCGGGGATCGCCAGACCGGAAGTGTGCCCCCGGAGCTTGTCCATGATCTCCAGTCCGACGCTTACCGGCGTGCGGAAATGGTTCGCACCCTTCGTGATATCCGCCTGATAGAGATAGTACGGACGGACGCGCATGGTCAGCAGCTTGCGCATCAACTCGAGCATCACCTCCGCCGAATCGTTCACCCCTTTCATCAGCACCGCCTGGTTCCCCACGGGGATGCCGGCATCCGCGAGCATCTCGCATGCCCGCTTCGCCTCAGGGGTGCATTCCCACGGGTGATTGAAATGCGTGTTGACGTACAGCGGATGATACTTGCGGAGCATCTTGCAGAGTTTGGGCGTGATCCTCTGCGGAAGAACGCACGGCATTTTCGTGCCGAGGCGGATGATCTCCACGTGCGGGAGTTCGCGGAGACCTGCAATGATCCTCTCAAGCATGAAATCTGTGAGCATCAGGGGATCGCCGCCGGAGAGGATCACGTCGCGCACCTCGGGGTGCGCCGCGATGTAGTCGATCCCTCCCTGGATATACTTCATGTTGATTTTCGAAGAATCCCCCACCTTCCGCTTCCTTGTGCAGAACCGGCAGTACATCGAGCACTGGCTCGTCGTCAGGAAGAGGACGCGGTCCGGATAGCGATGGACGATGCTCGGCACGGGACTGTGAGAGTCTTCCGCGAGGGGATCTTCCGGGAAGTCGTCTTCTTCAAGCTCCTTCCCGTCCGGAATGCACTGGAGCCAGATCGGATCGCCGGGAAAACGTATCAGGCTCAGATAATATGGATTGACCCGGATGTGGAAGAGGTTGTTCAACCGTTCCGAGAGGTCCTTGTCGAACCCGAACCGTTCGACGAGGTCTTTTCCGCTGTCCACGCTCTGCCGCAGCATAGTCTGCCAGAGTTCCATTCGTACCTTTTTCCCTCCCCTGAGGTTATGTCAGATATTTGCCGTAAACGACCAGGTCATCCCCCGGCCTGTAATAATCCGAAATCGTTGCAAGCTGGCTGTATCCTCGCCGCACATAAAATTCCCTCGTCCGCCGGTACCTCGGGAGCGACGAGGTTTCCGCAATAATAAGGCGCCCGGACATCCTCCGGACCAGATCACAGGCGTCGTCGTCGAGCGCGCGCCCGATCCCTTTCCCGTGCAGGGCCGGGTCGACTGCCACCCAGTACAGGTCGAACGTCCCTTCCGTGGCCGGCGTCGGGCCCACACAGTAGTAACCGGCAACCTTCCCCCCCTCCTCGGCCACCCGGATGATGTAGTCGGTTTGCCCCGGAACGTCGAGCGCCGCGTCGATCAACTCCACCGCGATAGTGACTTCCTCTTCCGTGAATACCCCCGTCGCCGCCACGAGATCACGGATCGGGCCGCGGTCCGCGCGACCGAGGGGCCGGATCACCGGCTCCGCTCCAGCGCCGATTCGACGATCTTCCCGACGATCTCCGCGAACGTATACCCCTGGGCACGTGCTGACCGTGCAAAGCCCGCGTCATCGGATATGTCGGGGTTCGGATTGACCTCGAGGACGTACGGGATGCCGTCCTTTGTCAGCCGGAAGTCCACGCGCGCGTAGTCGCGGCAGCCGATGAGCGAATACGCCCGCAACGCCGTCTCCTTGATGCGCGCTTCGAGCGGCGCGGGAAGAACGGCGGGACAGACCCCCCTGGTCCCTTCGTACGCCACTGTCCCGTGGATCCACTTTGCCTCGTAGCTCACAATCTTGTGCATCCCCTCCGTCAGACCGGAGAAGTCTATCTCCGAGATCGGCAGGGCCGCCGGGGGGTTGTTTCCCAGAATGGCGACATTGAGCTCGCGTCCATCGATGTATTCCTCCGCCAGAGCGGGCTGGTCATATTCCGTGTGAATAAAGCGGACGCGTTTCCGCAGGTCGGCGAGATTGTAGACCACGGAACTGTCATCGATTCCCACGCTGGCGTCTTCGTGCGCCGGCTTGACGATCAGGGGGAACGAGACCCCCTCCTGCATACCGATCCTGTCCTTGACGCGGAACACCATGAACCGGGGGGTCCTGATGCCGTGCGACGCCAGGATTTCCTTGACGCGCGGCTTGTTGAGTGCCGTCCCCAGGGCGAGCGGCCCGGCACCCGTGAACGGGACGTTCATGAGCTCATAGACCCCCGCGATGTTCATTTCCTGCGCGGATTCGTTCTCGACGCTCTCCACGAGGTTGAACACGAGGTCCGGACGTTCCCCGCGGAGGTAGTCGATGAGCCTGAAAAAATTACTGTCGACGTTGAAGATCGACGTCCGGTATCCGAGCGAGTTAAGCGCGGACTTGATATCCTCCATCTCCTCCACCACGCCGATCTCCGAGAGATCGATCATCGCCTGCGTCGCCAGGGGCTTGCCGTGCGCAGTTTTCGGCGCACGCCTCGGAAGAGGGCCTTCCTGCAACTGTCCGTTTTCCCCGATGTACTTCCGCCCCGCTTCGGTACCGATGACGGGTTCGTTGTACAGGACCGCTATCCGCGTTTTTTTTGCCATGGAATGATCCGCCTTCTCCTGTCTCGTTCTCCTCATTCACTACGCTCGGATGTACACCCGGAAATTCATGCGGGGGATCACGCGGGCACCGTGTGCCGCGGGTCCCGGAGGGGGATACCGCACCGATTCAAAGCGATGTCGAGCACGGAATTGATAAGCCCGCTATACGTCATCCCGGCCGCACGTGCCGCCTTGGGGAAGCAGGAATTGTCCTCAGGCCTCGGCAGGATCCCGGGGAGCGGGTTGACCTCGATGACGCGGGGCTCCCCCGCGGCGTCACAACGGAGGTCGATCCGCGTCCAGTCACGGCAGCGGAGGACGGTGTACGTCTTCCTGCAGAGCGACTCGATGTCCCGGCCGAGGCGTTCGTCCAGGGGGGCGGGACACTCGTAGATATCAAGAGGCTTCTCAACGGTGTCCCATATCCACTTTGCCTCGTAGGAGTAGATCGGGTTCGCGCCGGCGGGAAGGGCATCGAATTTTATCTCAACCGGTGGAAGGAGACGGAGGCCCTCTCCGTTCCCCATCATGGCCACCGTGAACTCGCGGCCGGGGAGGAACTCCTCCACGAGAGCCGGCTCGCCGTATGTGGCAAGGACGTTTCCGACTTCCCCTTCAAGCTCGTTCGCGTTACGGACGACACAGGAATCGTAGATCCCCTTGCTCGACCCTTCGTGAAGCGGCTTCACGATCGACGGGAATCGAAGCCGCAGACCCCTGCACTCGTCCCTCGATGCGAGCACCGCATGCGGGGCCGTCGGCACGCCGTAGTATGCGAGGACTTCTTTGGCGCGTGACTTGACGAGACATAAGCCCAGCGTGAGGGGATCGGAGCCGAGGTACGGGATCCGGAGCATCTCGAGGATTGACGGAATCTGCCCTTCGCGCGAGGGACCGTAGAGTCCCTCCGCAATGTTGAAAACGAAGAAAGGCCTTCTTTTTCGCAGTTTTTCGTACGCATCTTCGTCCGCCTCTATCATAATAACGTCATACCGCTCGGCGAGCGCGTTCCTGACGGCTGCGACGGTGTCCGCGGTGTCCCATTCAGCGAACATGTCGTTC
>Ga0182011_10002442_pt1 | contig 15655 bp, 12 predicted proteins | sample 711E1DmetaG_FD_120481 | JGI IMG/M metagenome (GOLD analysis project Ga0182011, IMG submission 120481) | Permafrost microbial communities from Stordalen Mire, Sweden - 711E1D metaG | ecosystem: Environmental > Terrestrial > Soil > Wetlands > Permafrost | place: Sweden: Stordalen | collected... | reverse complement strand
GTGCGACGATGGCATGGGTTCCTCCAGTGCGACTTCCAGGTCTCCCAAAGCGTGACACTTCACGCCTCGGGCTGGAGGACCCTCCCCTCAACTCAAATTCCACGGAACTCGGGCCAACCTCCCCCGGCCAACTCACCGGAAGTTCCATTCGCGTCGTTTCTTCGGAATGGCTAGGTTTCTTGTATTGGGCGCAGTCTCCCGGCGTTCCGGACGACGGTTCCGGCGCCGGGCCGGATGGTTCGACGTCTCCTGCCCAGATCGTCAGGCGGCCGCACGGCGGCCGTCCGAGAGATCGACTCGCGCGAAAGAGCCGCTGTGCTCGACCCGAACCACCCGGAAGCATCGTGGTCTGGACGTCTCCTGACTCCACCCGCATTGACGTGAGGACCCGGCCCGATGGCGAGCGTACCTTGACAGTCCAAGGCAGGGGAGGCAGAGAGCCGGGATCGATCGTCGGTTGTGGGCCACCGGGTGGGTAGTAAGCGACCCGGCCGCCGTTCACGAAGAGGGCACTGTTAGCTCAACTTCGGAGACGCCAAGGCCCTTCCTGTCCGCGGTGAAGTGTGGTTTCTTGGGCGTTTCAACACAACTACACCTTGGCCGCGGGCTCGTCCGCCGGCCGAATTGGCGCTGGCGGCAGCGCTATTGGCGCGGCCTCCGGACGCCAAGCACCGCAGCTGCCGCTACCGCAAGGCCGCGGGTCTCGGCAAGCGGCAGGGGGCCGTCGTGTTTCAAGAGACTCGCAGCGCACCTGCGCACGGCCCTGTTGACAAGCGAGAGGAACGCCCGGGTCACGCCCCTTCGGTGCAGATACCTATTGGCCACGAGGATGGCGTTGCGGTAGTAGTAGTAGCGCAGGACTTCCGATTGGATGCTGCCATGGACGAAATGGACGATCCGTGCGGAGGGCACGACGCCCAAGCGCCATCCGGCTCGCCGCATGCGGAAACATATATCCACGTCCTCCCAGTACAGGAACAGGGCGGCCCAGAAGAAGCCAGTCTGGTCCAACGCCCGGCAGCGAAAGAACGGTGCACAGCCGGTGATGAAGCCGGTCGGCACGACCCCAACCGATGAGGCACTCGGGACGAGTTCGTGCTTCGTAGTCGCTTTCGCCAGGTTCACCGTGCCACCCGCATACCAGACACCAAAGGGCGATTCAGGGCCGATCGGCGCGTCTATCTGCGGGCTCAGGATGCCGTAATTGGTCTCTCGTTCCATCGCCTCCACGAGTTCGCGGACGGAGCGGCGATCGACCTCTGTGTCGTTGTTGAGGACCCAGGCGTAGGCGGCTCCAGCACGACTCGCCCACTCCAGACCAAGGTTGGCCCCGCCCCCGTACCCAAGGTTTCGCTCGGACTCGATGATCCGGATCGACGCGCCAAAGGTCTCCCGAAGTCCAGCGACATCTCCCCGGTCGGAGCCGTTGTCGACAACCACGATCGAGTGGTTCGGGTAGTCGACGACCAGGAGGGATGCAACGCAGACACGAGTTTGCTCCAGGCCGTTGTAATTGACCACGATCGACGCCACGAGTGGCGGCATATCGACCTTAGGCATTGCAGTCGCCACACTTGCCTCTGAGCGCTCTACCCATTCACGTCCTTTGCCGGCACCGCCGTCGCCTGAGTGCGTCGGTACAATCGCATGGTCGCCATGATCGCTCAATATGAGGGACGCAATGGCAGGAAGACTACTCCTCGACATCGGACCCGCGGCCGGCCCACACGGAGCCCGGGGCATAGGTAGCTACGTTAGGGGCCTGGTCGAATCAATTGTCGGGTGGCCGGCGGAGCGGCAGGAGACCGTCTGGGCCGTGGGGCTGCCCGGCAGGACGCTTGCGGAGTTCAATAATCGCGGCGTCGCAGCCCAATCGCTGGCCTGGAGGCCGTTCGACATTGGCGTGGCGCTTGGCCGTATCGCCTTCGGCAGGGCCGCTGGGCAAGCTCGAGCGAGCGTGTTTCACGCGACCGATCCGCATCGCCCCTGGGTACCGGGCAAAGTCCGCCACATCGTCACCGTATACGACCTTATCCCGTTACGAGAGCCGGCGATGATCGCTTCGTGGCGGCCCCACGACCGATTCGTCTACCGCCGGTATCTCAAGGGGGTCGTGGGATCCGATATGATCGTCGCTATCTCCAACGCAACGGCAGACGACCTCGTGAGCCTTCTCGGCGTCTCCCGCGACCGCATCCACATCGTTTACCCGGTCGTGCGTCCCGGCCCGCTCATCGCCCGAACGCCTCCATCCGAACCCACGTTCCTGTGCGTCGGAGCACTCGATGTACACAAGCAGCCCGAGCTGGCCGTCTGGGCGCTGGCGGCGTTCCGAAAGAAACGGGGCGCGGGTCAGCTGCGGTTCATCGGACCGTCGAGCGCGGCCGAGCGGTCGGCCTTGCTCGATCTGGCCGAGCGGCTCGGCGTGGGCAAGTACGTCCGAATAGAGGGCCGGATACCTGACGAACGACTGGACGCAGCCTATGCATCCGCTACGACGCTGCTCGCAACCTCGAGGGTGGAGGGCTTCGGGCTACCGGCAGTGGAGGCCGTCTTCCGTGGCGTACCGGTTATCGCGCTGGACATCTCCGCCACCCGGGAAACCCTGACCGGGGCGGCCACGCTCACATCGTCGGACCCCGAAGCAATTGCTGCCGCGATGGCTGCCCCGAGCTCACCCGACGTTGCCGCAGTCAGCGCATTGCGCGACCGTTTCTCGGCTCGAGCTGCGGGAGAAGCGCTCTGGGCAGCCTACGAGCGGCTGCTTGGCGAGTGAGCCGGGCTGCACTGCTCTCGGCGTACGCAACTAGAGACGGTCTGCATTGCGGCCGGTGATAGGTTATGGTCGGTCAGCCATGGCGTCGTAGCCATGTCAATATGCCGGTCGGGGAGGGCAGGGTGACGATGATCGGTCCCGTGGCCGGCGCAGGAGAATCAATGCCTAGATCCACGGAGTACGTCTCCTGGGAGTTTAGTCGAGGCCTGCCCGGTTTGCGCGTCGAGGGATCGCTCCGTCGTCGACACGTGGGGGTCCGTCGTCAGGTGCAGGGACTGCGGACATAGGTATGTGGAACCCCGCCCAACCCAGCAGGAGATCACGCGCGGCTGCTCGTTGCCCACCGCGTACGACGAGTGGATCCAAGTCGCCGGCGCGCGCGAAGCAATATGGCGCCGTCGTTTCGCTCGAGTCCTTGGCGCCGATCCCCCAGGTCGACTTCTCGATGTCGGAGCAGGGATCGGGACGTTTCTTGCGATAGCCCGCGACCTGGGCTGGTCGGTGCATGGGACGGAGGTGTCGACCACCGCGATCGTGAAAACGCGCGAGCAGCACGACATCGTGCTTCGCGAGGGTCTCGTCGAAGTGGCGGCACCACCCGGACCGTTCGACATGGTATGCCTATGGCATGTCCTCGAACTTCTCCCCCAACCCCGGCGAAACCCTCAAGTTCTGTCGTGGGCTGATGGGCGAGCGCGGGCGCTTCATCCTCGCGATGCCGAACGATGGAGACACCGTGTGGGCGCTTACTATGGTCGGCAACGTGGTTCGACGAGGTCCTAGACGGGCTCCATCCCGTCGCTACTCGCGGCTGCGTCCCGGCGTTGAGTCACACATCCAGCACTTCAATCCGCGGTCGATCGAGCGATTGCTCCCGCAGTGTGGGTTCGTTGTCGATCAAATCACGGTGGATGACGCGAGCTGTCAACGGGGTCGAGTGGGGGCCATGGCGTTTGCTACGCGTCGGCTTCTGATCCGGATGACGCCATGGAACTTCGGACGTTAGATGTTGGATCGCAAGTCGCGGATCATAGGCTCGCTCGTGGAGGCCTACCAGGACCTTACAGGACAGGCCCGCTGCTGCCGGTCTCGTCATGCAAAGATCAGCGACCGGTCACATACCGGCAAGCACGTCTCTCAAGGTTTGCTCCAGCGGAAACCTGGGCTGCCATCCCACCAGTTCGAAAACCAGCGATGCGTCCCCGCGAACCTCGGGCGGATCACCCGCCCGAACCAGGGATTGGTCGATCTCGATCACGGGGGCCACGCCGGCTAGGGCGGACAGGCGCTCGATGACCTGACGGACGGAAACGCTCTCGCCGGAGGCGACGTTAACGATGGTGCAGCGATCGCCAAGAGCGCCGGTCGCCGCCGACTCGATCAACAGTCGATACGCGACCACCATATCGCGTACGTCGGTGAGGTCGCGCGAGACGTCAACGTTGCCCGCAGGAATCGACTTCGCTTGCCCCCTCTTGAAAGCCATCACGCGTTGGGCTATGACAGGGACCACGAAGACCGGGCGCTGCCCTGGACCGGTGTGGTTGAACGATCGCGTGACGACGACCGGAAAGCCGTATCTGACCGATGCCTCGGCCGCTACTGCCTCCTGAGCAACCTTCGACAGGGAGTATGGCCGGTCTGGAGATAACGGGGCATCCTCACGGAGCGGTAGGTCCTCGGGCCGTGGCGTTCCGTAGACGTCCGCAGAGCCGCTCACCAGTACGGGCGGCTGGATGCCAACCTCGCGCAGGGCTTCGAAGAGCGCCACCGTGCCGCCCACGTTGACTCGGAAAGCCTCCGCCGGATCATGCCCAGCGTCGGGCGCAAACGCCATCCCGGCAAGATGGACGACCGCATCCGGCACTCCGTCCGGGTCGTCCAGCCAGCGCACCAGGGCAGTCCGGTCGGCTATGTCCAGGACATCGGGACCGGGCGCAGCGACGACCGTGTGACCATTATCCCTGAGCTCTCTCTCCAGCCACTGACCAACGAAGCCGATCGCGCCGGTGACGAAGATCCGCATCGGGTATCAGGCGCGGCGGGCGGGAAGGGCCACGTCGAGTTGCGGCATCGAATGTCCCTTGAGGCGCGCGATGTCGGCGTCCACCATCATCCGCACGAGCTCCTCGAACTCGACCTCGGGCTTCCAGCCGAGCTGGGCGCGGGCCTTGTCAGAGTTGCCGAGCAGGTGGTCGACCTCGGCAGGTCGATGCATGCGCTCGTCGTCGACCACGTACGCCTGGTAGTCCAGGCCGACGTGTTCGAACGCTATCCGGCACAGGTCGCGGACGGAGTTGGCAAGACCCGTGGCGACGACATAGTCCGACGGTTCGGGCTGCTGCAGCATCGCCCACATGGCGCGGACGTAGTCGCCAGCGAAACCCCAGTCGCGCTGCGCCTCAAGATTGCCCATTCTCAGTTCATGAGACATACCGAGGGAGATCCTGGCAACTCCGTCGGAGACCTTGCGCGTCACAAACTCCAGGCCGCGGCGGGGTGACTCGTGGTTGAAGAGGATGCCGGAAACCGCATAGATGCCGAAGCTCTCGCGATAGTTGACCGTCAGGAAGTGGCCATATGCCTTGGCTACGCCATACGGGCTGCGCGGGTGGAACGGAGTCAGCTCTGTCTGTGGGACCTCACGGACCTTGCCGAACATCTCGCTCGAGGAAGCCTGGTAGAAGCGGATCGACGGATCGACCTGGCGGATCGCCTCGAGCATTCGCGTAACGCCCAACCCGGTGAACTCTCCGGTCAGAACGGGCTGATTCCAGGAAGTCGGCACGAAGCTCATGGCAGCCAGGTTGTAGACCTCGTCCGGCTCGGACGATTGGATGGCCGCGACCAGGGAGGCCTGGTCCAGGACGTCTCCCTGAACGAGTTCCATACGGTCGAGCAGGTGCTCGATGCGTTCCATCGCACCCGTGCTGGACCGGCGGGTCATACCGACGACTCGATAGCCCTTCTCCAGCAGGAACTCGGCAAGATAGGAGCCGTCCTGGCCAGTGATTCCGGTGATGAGAGCTGTCTTCATGTTCCGGAGTATACGGAGTCTCCTCGCCTCCCCGTCGGCGGGTTTAGGAACAGCGACGACATCGGACGACCTTCCGGCCCGGCGACTATCCTTCCATCCTGCCGAGCAGGCTGCCGGCCTACTGTGGACCGACCAAGAACCGCAACAAAGATGGGGTGATCACGCGACCGTGACCGCGCGAATCGCAGCATTCGATCTCAGATCAGCTACCGGCCGACCGACTGGAGTCGGCAGGTACATGGTCTCCATCGCGACTGCGGCGGCGGAGCTTCCCAACGTCAAGGTCCGCGCCTACTCGTGTGGCGGCGACCTCGCTCTTCCTGCCTCAGTCGAGATAGTCGTCATCTCACAGCGAGGTCTGCGCTGGCATCTGGCCGTATGGCGACATCTTCGGCGCCACCCCGTGACGGCCTACGTCTCGACGAGCCTCGTCATCCCGTGCTTCCCGGGCGTGCCGGCGCTGCCCGTCGTCCTCGACGTGACAAGCTTCCGCGTTCCCGAACATCACACGCGTCGCACGAGGCTCTTCGAGCACACCTTGATGGGACGCGTAGTTCGGCGGCACCCGCTCATTTTCGGCTCGCAAGCGACGGCGGCCGACGCTCAACACCTCTTTCCACAGGCCATGGGAGTGGTCGTTCTGCCGTGGTTCCCGCAGCGACTGCCCGGCTCAGCAGCAGCTGCGGGTTCGCTGGCCGACCTTGGCATCCACAAGCCCTACGTTCTGATGGTAGGCACAGTCGAGCCTCGCAAGAATCATCGGCTCGCGGCTCAAGTCGTGGTCCGTCTTCGGGAGCGCGGCCGCGACCTGAGGCTCGTCGTGGTTGGAAGCCGGGGCTGGGCGAGCGACAGTGACGTAGCCAACCTGAGGGAGTTGGAACGGCAAGGCGCCATCGTGTGGCCTGGATACGTCACGGACGACCAACGCGACGCCCTCTACGCCGAAGCATCGGCGTTTCTGCTCCCCTCGGTCTACGAGGGATTTGGCATGCCGCTCGTGGAGGCGATGGCCGCCGGCCTGCCGTGCTGCTGCTCGTCAATCCCCGCACTCGAGGAAGTCGCCGGAGACGCAGCTCTGCGTCTCGACCCTGCCCAGCCACATCAATGGGTTGAGGCGATCGAGGGGCTCCTCGACAGCCCGAAGCTGGCCGACAAGCTGAAGCGCGCCGGTCTTGCCAGAGCCGCGACTTACTCGCGTGAGAGAACGGGCCAAGCGTTCGCACGAGCCTTGGCCCAGCGGCGCTAGTCGGGCATTCGAGTCCCAACCAGCGCCTGGGCCATGCCGCCTGGGCATCTGATCCGCCCTGTCTACCTGATACCGGCGTAAGCGACTCACTCCTGGCCGCCGACGCCCAGCGAGGCGTACAGATCCTCCATCTGGCGCTCCAGCCGATCGATGGAGAACTCTTCAGCCCGCGATCTAGCCGTTTCCTCCAGATCAGCAACCTCCGCGGTCTCTAGATTCATGGAACGTCCGATGGCCTGACCGGCTTCTGCCCGGTTGCCAAAGTCGGTCAGCCGACCGGCCAGCTCCGTCCCGAGCACCTCTCGATGCGCGGCGATGTCGCTCGTCAATACTGTCGCCCCGGCGGCGAGCGCTTCGAGGAGAGCAAGCCCGAAGCCCTCGTAGTGGCTCGGCAGGAGCACCAGTTGGGCCGTGCCAAGAAGGCGGCGCAGCGTGGCGTCGTCCACGCGTCCGAGCCACTCAACCTTGCCAGAGATGCCCAGCTCACCGGTGCGGCGCTTGAGCTCGGACGTGACCCCGTCTGCGCCGGTGCCCGCAACGCGGAGCCGGTACGGACGACTCACCTGGGCCAGAGCTTCGAGGAGGTCAGCATGGCCCTTATGCTCTTCGATGCGCCCAAACACGAGTAGCTCGCCCGGTATAGGGCTTCTCTCGATGGCCCTGTACGGGGTCAGGTCGATTGCGTTCAGGTACGAGTGAATCCGTTTCGGATCGATCCCGGCGTAATCAACCAGGAGCTTTGCATCCACCGCGCTGTCCGCGACAACGGCTTGGACGAGATGCCCCAGAACCGGGCCGTAGTAGGCGCGCATCGCCAGGCGTTTGAGCCGGTAGTATCTGGGGGTGTGCATGATCATGCCGTGCGTGTGGAAAACAACCGGTCGCCTGAGGGCAGCTCGCGCCAGCAGCACCGTCTCGAAGAGGAACCTCGGATCGTGATGGTGGATTATCTGCGCCCAACGCATCTGCCGAATCACGGCCGACGGCCATTCGACCAGCAACTGCTTCCTAGACCCGCCGACGGCATGAACGCGCCTGATTTCGACGCCGTCGATCGTCTCCTCGGCCGGCAGCCGACTGGAGGTCCGAGCCATCACGTCGTGGTCAATCGTGAGCACGCGAACTCGATGCCCGCGTGCAACCTGCGCCACGGCGAGATCGTGGACATAACGCTCCACTCCCCCACTGAAGGGCGCGTAGCGCTTCGTTATATGGAGAATCCGTAGGCCGTGCATCAACCACCAGGTCTGGAAGTCGCGCCGCGAGTGGTCTACATAGGCGGCACCTCGGTACACGATACAACCTTCGGAGCCACGGTTGACTGGGTGCTCGATCGCGCCGCCCGCCGCGCTGGCGGCTACATCTGCACTCCAAATGTGGATTACGTGATACAGGCGCGACGCAATCCGGCCTTCCGCCAAGCGGTCGAGGGCGCGTCCCTGCGAGTCCCGGACGGCATGTGGATCGTCTACGCCAGTCGCATAGCCGGCGACCCCGTTTCGGAGACGGTGACAGGACGGCTGCTGCTGCCGGCCATCGCCCAGCGGTGTGCCGATGCCGGCCTGACGATCGCCCTGTATGGCGCCGGGCCGGGAGTAGCGTCTGCGGCAGCCGAGCGCCTCGAACACGACTACCCGGGTCTGACGGTGGCAGCGGCGATCACGCCGCCAGCGGCACTGAGGATCGGATCGCCGGCCGACGCCGAGGCCGTGGCGAAGCTCGCTGCTGCGCGGCCTTCCGTTGTCTTCGTCTGTTTGGGCGCCCCGAAACAGGAGATCTGGATGCGTTGCCACTCCGCAGCCCTGGATGGCTCGGTTCTGCTCGGCGTTGGAGCCGCGCTGGACATCCTGGCCGGCCGTTTTCGCGAAGCGCCACGATGGATGACCCGCTACGGCCTGGAATGGGCTTTCAGGCTCGCCCAGGAGCCGCGTCGTTTAGCTCGTCGCTACCTCGTCGACGACCCTTGGATCCTAGCGTGGGCTGCCCGCGCTCGCCTTGCACGCACGTTCCGTCGCAGCTCGGGGCCCGGAACACCGTAGGCCCGGTGAACGCGAACAACCTCCAATGACTGCTCACAACTTGAGCATGTTGCAGGCCGGGCGGGCAACGGGGCCTTGGTCGGGCCGTCGCCCAAGCCGACGAGATCGCGACGGAAGCTCCCTATAATCGAGAGCACATCCGTCTTGACTGAGGAGTATCCGTGCCAGGAGAAGCGGCACCAGCCGCCCAAGTCGACGTGTCCGGCTCCGCGAAACACGGCGCCGAACTCAGGCGAACGGCTAGGCTGATGACCTGGACCCTGATCCTGGTACTCGTGTGGCTACCTCTCCAGACGCCCATCGCCATCGCCGTCTTTCAGTACGGCCACTCAGTGGGCCTCGCGCGAGCCACTCTGCTCCTCAAGGACGCAGCCGTCGCGTTGCTCTTGCTTTACGCGCTGGCCACTACTTGGCCCTCGCTGAGGCTGCGCTGGTTCGACCAGGCGGCAATCGCCTATGTGGTTCTGGTCATGGTCTACTCGGCTGTCCCGTGGCTGCTGGGTTCTCATCAGACGATTACCGCCGTAGCCGCCGCCGCCCGCGAATTCGTGCTGCCGGTTGAGGCTTACGCTCTGGGCAGGTTGGCATATCTAGCCGGCGTGGATCTGAAGTTCATCTTCAAGGCCTTCGTCGCCGCCTCTGCGGTGATCGCAGCCACAGCCGTCCTCGAGTACTTCGTGCTGCCCATCACCTTCTGGTCGTCGACGCTGGATCTTGTCTCCTTCGAACGAGTCGTCCAAGGCATCCCAGGAGCTCAGACCCTCTGGGACATCAGTCTTCTGGGCGACTATGGAGCGGGGCAGGGCGCATATCCTCGCGCAATAGCCACCTTCACTCATCCGGTCGGCGCTGCAGGCTACTTCATCCTCCCGCTCGGACTGACCGTGGCAGCATGGTTCAGTGGCGAGGGACGCGGCAAGCGGTTGATGACCTCCGCCCTGGTGGGCTTAAGTCTGCTCTTTGGCCTGGCCACGGTCGTGGCGGTGTCGCGAGGGGCCTGGGTGGCCGCCGCGGTTGTCGTCGTCATGTGCGGCTACATCTTCAGACGCCTTCGCATGGCGTTTCTATGCCTCACGATCGTGGGCATCTTTCTCATTGGTGTTGCACCGTTCAATCAATCGATCACGTCGGCCCTCGACCAGAACGACTCATCGGTTGTCGGTCATATGGAGGCGCTCGGCCGTGATGTGCAGGCCGTCATAGAGAATCTCTTCGGGTTGGGCTTGGGCAGCGCAGATCGCATCGTGAACCTGCAAGTGGCCACTCCGGCACCCACGGCGATGGCGCAGGCCAGCCAGACACCGGCCACCACGAGCAGCGGCACCAGCAACAACTCGGACATCGAGTCGGCAAGCATAGGCGAGGATCTCTACCTGTCAGTCCTAGTCTCCACGGGACCTCTCGGCGCCGCCACCTTCTTTGCCTGGTGTCTGGGCGTGATCGTGGCGCTTTTCCGTGGAGCCCGGCGGTCGGCCCGTAGCTGGCTCGTCATAGGCACAACGACTGCTCTCGTCGGGTCTCTTGTCTCAGCGACGACCTCTTCGGCCATGATGCGGTTCACGACGGCGGCGTCGGCCTGGTTGCTGCTGGGCCTGGCCACGAGCCTGGTGCTGGCCACTTCGCCAACAAAGGTCGCCGGCTTCACAAGGAAGAACCTAAGTGCCCCACGCCGGCTCTCACGGCATCTCAGGAAACATCCCGTCGCCTGATCGCCAGTATGCTTGGTGCCGGTTCTGCACACAGAGGCTGAATCCGTGAAAGAACGCATCTCCGTCATGCTCGCGTGCGTCTCGACGACGAGCAAAGGCGTCTGGGCCGGCCACAGGAACGTGTCAGTGGCGGTGAGCGCGATCGCCGTCATGGGCGTCTTGGCCACTGGATTGCTGATCTCGATCAAACCGAGCGCAACCGCCCAACCTAGCGCAACGCCCGGCGCCACGGAATCGACAACCGCCTCGCCCTCTCCGTCCGACGCGTCGACACCGCTCCCCTCACCACCGGACACGCCTGCCGCCTCGATGACGCCTGAGGAATTCGTGTACTCCGATCTCGACGGAGTACAGGCTCCCAGCAACCTGGCTCATCGCCTGCCCGTGGCGGTCATGATCGACGACAACGCAGTTGCGCGGCCGCAGTCGGGCTTCTCGTCCGCCTCCATCGTCTATCAGGCCCCGGCTGATGGCGGCGAGGACCGGTATATGTTGATCTTCCAGGAAGGCACGGCGACTGACATAGGCCCGGTACGAAGCGCGCGACCATACTACGTCTACTGGGTGGCTGAATATAGGGCCGAGTTTGCCCACGTCGGCGGCGACGTATCATCGCTGCAACAGGTCATCCCCGCGATGTCCGGAAACATCTACAACATGGACGCTCTGAGCGGCGGCTCTTGCGCATACCACCGCATCGCTACACGAGCCGCGCCGCATAACGACTATACCAACTCCGCGGCCCTAATCAGCTGCGCAGCCAACCTCAAGTACCCAACGACATACCAGAACCTGCCGACCCGGCCGTTCGTAGACGACACACCTCTGGCGCAGCTACCGGCGACGCAGACGATCAGTATTCCGTACCGCACAGGTACGGTTGGCTACAAGTTCGACCGCACAACGGACTCATATCTGCGCTTGGTCGACGGAAGCCTCCAGGCCGATCCCGCGAACAACAAGCAAGTGGTCGCCGGCAGCGTGATAGTCATGTACCAGGCCGTGTCCTACTTCGACAACTCGGCCATCGAACCGGGCCACAACAGCCGGCCGATCGTGGCCAACGTCGGATCGGGCAAGGCCGTGGTCTTCGAGGAAGGCAAGGCAATCAACGCGACCTGGAAGAAGACCTCGAACACGGCCCTGACACGCTTCTACGACTCGTCGGGCAAGGAGATCCCGCTCGTGCGAGGCGAGATCTTCATGCAGGTGGTGCCGATCGGGACGGCCGTCACGGTCAAGTAGCCCGCTCAGGAACCGGCGGCTGGGGTCGAGCGGGCCTCACCGCCCGAGGCCTACTTGCCGCAGGGCGCGGGCACGACTCCGCGCTGTCCGTCGTAGCGGCCGTCCTGGCCGAACACCTCGAGCGGGCAGCGCGGCACCCCTTCACAGGGCGCCGAAGAAGACACAGCCCAGCGGCTTGCTGCTCTCAGTCGCTTTCCGGACTTCTGCCACTCCCGTCCGCCAGACTGGTCGCTCGCCGGCCAGCCGCATCATATGCAATGAGTGCCTCAATCACCCTTTGCGTATCGGCCTCGCTCATGTCGTAGTACAAAGGCAACCGTAACAACCTGTCCCCTGTGTCGTTCGTGACAGTCATATCACCCTGAGCTCTCCCGAACCTCACCCCGGCAGGCGACGAATGTAGCGGTACATAGTGGAACACGGTTGTGATGCCACGCTCCCTGAGATACGCAATTGCTCGTGTACGTGAGTCCAAGTCGCCAAAGAGCACGTAGAACATGTGGGCGTTGTGCTTGCACTCGGCTGGGACAACTGGCAAACGCAGGGCGCCTTCACGCGCAATCCCATGCAGCCCGGCAGCATACATGTTCCAGATCGCCAACCGCTTGTCGGTGATCCTCTTCACGTCCTCCATTTGCGCCCACAAGAAGGCGGCCACGATCTCACCGGGAAGATACGATGACCCGACGTCCACCCACGTGTACTTGTCCACTTCCCCACGAAAGAACTTGCTGCGGTTAGTGCCCTTCTCGCGAACGATCTCCGCCCGTTCAATGAGCCGGCTATCATTGATAAGGAGCGCCCCACCCTCTCCGGCAATGATGTTCTTCGTCTCGTGAAAGCTCAGACAGCCAAGGTGGCCAATGCTCCCCAGAGGCTTGCCTCTGTATGTCGACATGATCCCTTGCGCGGCGTCCTCGATCACCAACAGGTGATGCCTGTCGGCGATTGCCATGATGGCGTCCATCTCGCAACTCACACCAGCGTAATGGACTGGCACGATCGCCTTGGTCTTGGACGTGATAGCCGCCTCGATCTTGGTCTCGTCTATGTTCAGTGTGTCCGGCCGGATGTCGACAAAGACCGGCACGCCGCCGCGCAGCACAAATGCGTTGGCGGTCGATGAAAACGTGTAGGACGGCATGACCACTTCGTCGCCCGGAGCAATATCGGCGAGAATCGCCGCCATATCGAGCGCGGCGGTGCATGAATGTGTCAGGAGAGCCTTGGTGGAGCCCGTTGTCTGTTCGAGCCAGGCATTGCAGCGTCTGGTGAACGGACCGTCACCAGACAACTGGCCCAGCGCGTGGGCTTCGCTGATGTAGTGCAGTTCCTTGCCAGTGAGATGAGGCTTGTTAAAGGAGATGCTCATGACTTCATCTGAGGTTGAAGAGTAAGTGCGCTGAGTGCCCTCTTGCGATAGTGGGGACCACAGACTCCCGTCCGCCGTGGCTCAGGTCTTGAACTTGCCAGATTGAACCTCCGCATCGTAGTCCACCAGGATGCTCGCATAGTCAAAGACTGGTCCCCAGCCGAAGTCTCGTTTGGCCTTGCTTATGTCGAAGTAGTAGTCCTTGGCCTTCTCGGCCTTCTCGGGCTGGTAGACAACCGGCACAGGCCGATCTGCGGTCCCAAAGACTCGCGCGAAGGTCAAGGCCTCTTCCTCGTTGGTGCGCCCCATCCCTGAACCGATCAGGTACAGCCCGCGGGCTTGATCACTGGTGACTGCCATATGCATAGCGCGCACGGCATCCTTGACGTACAAAGAGTCCCGGCGGGCCTTGTGCGCCCCCCAGATCTCGAGCGACTCGCCGGCCTTGGCCCGCTTGTAGAAGAGCTCGAAGGCGCTGGGATGGAACACGCCATCGGCCCAGAAGCCTTCCTGCCGCCCATACCCCAACAGGCCGGTCAATCGCAGGATGATCCCCTGGATGCCGTACTCCTGCGAGTAGTGTTCCACATACTCAGCAGCGGCGACCTTCGAGATTACGTACGACGCGTGGTCGCCGGTGAGGGCGTACTTCCGTCCCATCTTCTCCCTTATAGGCATGTCCATGTGTTCCATGCCTTCGTACAGCGTCGTCGTGTACAGGAACTTCCGGATGCCATTGCGCCGGCAATGCTCCAGCGCATAGAAGGTGCCGAGCGTATTGGTCCTGAGGAAGACGTCCGACCTAACATCCTTCACCGCTGCCGGGATTACGGCCGCCAGATGGATGAACGCCTTCACCGGGCCCATTGGAAGCACGGCAAACGAATCGGGATTGCTGATGTCCAGCGGCAGGAACGGGACCCCCAGTTCGTCGAAGAAGGCGTCGTACTTGCGGCTGCGCCCGGTCGCGATGACCTTCTCTCCGGCCTTTGTCAGGTAGTCGACCAGATAGCGTCCGACGAACCCCGTCGCGCCGGTCACTATGATCGCGTCAGTCGCCCCCAAGTCTCACCTCCTTGTTCTCAACGAGTTCCCTGACGATGAAAGTCGGGCGCGCCTTTGTCTGGTCGAACACATAACCGATATAGAGACCCAGGATCCCCATCTGTGCCAGAATGATGCCGCCGACGAAGTAAATGGACACGATCGTGCTCGTCCACCCTGCGACGCTGATGCCGTACATCAGGTAGCGTGCGATCATGTAAATCCCATAGACAAAGGCGAGCAGCGAAACACCAAACCCCAGCCTGATCGACAGGATAAGCGGCTTGTTAGACTGCGTTGTGATGATCTCCAACGCCAGACGGAGTTGCTTGCGCAGTGTGTACGACGACCGGCCGGCTGTCCGTTCGGCGTGATCGATGTCGATGACAGCGGATTTGAACCCCATCCACTTGATGAACAGGATGAAGGCCCGGTTCTGATCTCCCATGCGCTTGTAGTTGTCGATCACCATGCGCCGGCTGATGCTGAAGTTGCAGATCGAACTGTCGAAGGCGCCGTCTGTGAAGTAGCCGTAAAGCAAGTAGAAGATCTTCGACGAGAGCTTCTTGAAGACCGAATCCCGCCTCACCGTCCGTCGCGAGAAGACAACGTCGTAGCCTTCTTGCGCCTTCTCGTACAGCCTCGCGATCTCTTCGGGTTTGTCCTGCAGGTCGCAGTCCATCACCACGACCCACTCGCCCTCGGCATAGTGCAGTCCAGCCGTGATCGCCCGGATCTGGCCGAAGTTGCGTGACAGGTCGATCCCCTTGACTCGCGCGTCCTTCAATGCGATCTGTTTGACCACCTCCCACGAGTTCTGCGGGCAGGCGTCGTTGACGAGGATGATCTCGAAACTCTGGGTGATCTCGGTGAGTGCTGCCACCAACCGCCGATAGAGATCCTCGAGGCAAGCCCTGCAGCCGTACACCGGGACGACGACTGAGATATCCATCAGCTTGCTCCTTCCACAGGCGTGTCGCGGCTGTGCTGGACGAAGCTCTTGAGGTACCTGCGGGCCTCCGGCCCCTCATTGAAGATCAGGTCCAGGATGCTGACTCTGTGCTCAAAAGGTGGGTAGAGCTGGCGGTACTCGGGATACCCCGAGTAATCCATGTAAGTCAACGTGATCCCCGCGTCCGAAAAGGGCTCTTCGTGGATGTAGTCCCTTGCGGCCGGCCCGGACAGGT
>Ga0182011_10002441_pt1 | contig 15658 bp, 13 predicted proteins | sample 711E1DmetaG_FD_120481 | JGI IMG/M metagenome (GOLD analysis project Ga0182011, IMG submission 120481) | Permafrost microbial communities from Stordalen Mire, Sweden - 711E1D metaG | ecosystem: Environmental > Terrestrial > Soil > Wetlands > Permafrost | place: Sweden: Stordalen | collected... | reverse complement strand
TTCACCTCTCTCGCTCTTGCGAAGGAATTACTCAAAGGATCGCCCATCGCACTTGGCGCCCAGAACATGTATCCCGAAGACGAAGGTGCATATACGGCAGAAATATCTCCGAGGATGCTGAGGTCGGTTGGATGTCAATATGTGATTCTCGGGCATTCGGAGCGGCGGCAGTATTTTCAAGAATCGGATGATTTTATTAATAAGAAGGTAAAGAAGGCGATTGCAGCGGGATTAATTCCAATTATTTGCGTTGGAGAATCGCTGCAGGAACGCGAAAAGAATATTACCAATCTTGTTGTAACAACTCAAATCACCGGATGTGTCCAGGGCATTCCGGCATCCGATATCGAAAAATCGATTATTGCGTACGAACCTGTCTGGGCAATTGGTACCGGCAAGGTTGCGACTCCCCAGCAAGCGCAGGATGTGCACAAACTTATTCGCGGACTTCTTGCCAAGCTGTACAGCTCCTCAATGGCAGAAAAAGTTGTCATTCAGTACGGCGGCAGTGTAAAACCGGATAATGCGAAAGAGTTATTACATCAACCCGACATCGACGGTGCACTCGTCGGGGGTGCTTGCCTGAAAGCGGATTCATTTACAGCGATTGTAGAAGCGGCCGTGTAAAATTCCCTACTTTATCTCTTGATTAAAAAGGGGCAGCATCTGATTTTGAGATGCTACCCCTTTTTTAAACTCCCAATTCAATTCTGCATTAGATTATTGGCAGATTACCGGAACTTTTCGTATCTTTCGACTGTTTAACTTATATGGTCGAAAGGTCAATTATGGAACATTCGCTTTCGAGGGATAAAGAAGAACTTATATTGCAAGCCGCCCGGCGCCGGTTTGCCGCATATAGTTACTCGAAGGTGACGATGGACGAGATTGCTGAGGACATCGGCATGGCAAAAGCTTCCCTCTATTATTATTTCCCGACAAAAGAAGCGATTTTCCGGTCGGTGGTTCAGCATGAACAGGAAGAATTTCTTGCCCGGGCAAAAGAAGTGTTTGCACATAATGGTTCAGCAGACAATAAGATGATTGAATATGTTCAGCTCCGGCTGAAACTGACGGAACGGCTTAGCAACCTCAGCCAGATTCACCAGCAGGCGTGGCACGAGGTCAAGCCGATCTTCAATGAACTCTTCAAGACATTCGTCCAGCATGAACTTCACTATGTGACGCAGATCCTTCAGGAAGGCAGGAAATCAGGAGAGTTCCGTCTTGAAGAACCCAAAAAAATCGCGTCCATGATTCTGCACGTCCTTCAGGGACTTCATCTTCGCTTCTTTCGAGGATACGACCAGCAGGCGATCGATGAATCCGACCATGAGTTATTTGAACATGAAACTTTACTTTTTGTAAATACCATTCTTTATGGTATATGCAAAAAATCAAAACATTAATAGAACGAAAGGAAGTTCTTTCATGCCACAGCAAGACGATAAGTCCCGAGGGGACAAGTTTGATAAACCAAAACCTCCACTATCCGATCAGAGAGAAATCAGCACCACGAACGGAGACGATGCAGCGCCGATTGAATCCGTGCCCCTCTATAGAAATGTAAAGGTTGTTATACCGCTGTTTCTTGTCGTGCTGGCGATTGCCATTTTTGCATGGCGGTACTATATAACATTGCGCGATTTTGTCTCAACGGATGATGCATACATCGACGGAGACAGGGTCTCTGTCAGTGCAAAAATATTAGGGAGAATAGATCAGCTGACAGCTGACGAAGGAGATTCGGTTCGGCAGGGACAAATTCTGGTTCGGCTGGACGACAGCGACTTGCGTGCACAGGAAGCGCAGGCGAAAGCTTCACTCGCATTTGCCCGGGAAAATATAGCACTTGCAAAAGTCAACGTAGAGAAAGCCCAGATGGATTATCAACGGGCATTGTCGCAATTTAAAGAGAGTGTTATTCCAAAAGAGCAGTATGACCATGCGCAAAGCGAATTAGAATCGACGAAGGCACGACTCAATATTGCCAATGCACAGACAACGGCTGCACAAGCACAGCTTGGCGTGATCCAAACACAATTGACGAACACCGTGATCGAATCACCGATGACCGGCGTCATTTCCAGGCGCTGGGTTCTATCTGGCGATATCGTGCAACCCGGGCAATCTATTTTCACGATCTATAACGTGAAAGATGTTTGGGTAACGGCAAATCTGGAAGAAACGAGTCTGTCGAATTTACGTCTCGGTGATAAAGTGGACATAAGCGTTGATTCGTATCCCGATAGTAAATTTACCGGGACTATTCTGCGCCTCGGTTCCAACACAGCATCGCAATTTTCTTTGATCCCGCCGAATAACGCATCCGGGAATTTTACGAAAGTGACGCAGCGTGTTCCGATAAAGATCTCGATCGAACGGACAGACAGCAGCCGTTCGCAGAATCTCAATTTACTGCCCGGTATGTCAGTTGAAGTCAAGGTGAGGGTCCGATAACAATGTTTTCAGGCATCCTCCAGCGTTTGAAACTAGTATTCACGAATCGTGTACCCTCGCTTCATTATGAACACACCTCGTACCGATGGTGGGTTTTGGCGAACATCATGATCGGCACTTTTATGGCTGTGCTCGATGCCACGATCGTGGATGTATCCTTATCGAAAATTATGGCATCGTTCGGAATTACCGTCGATAAAGCCGAATGGGTGATTACCGCATACATGCTGGTCTTTGCTGTCATGCTCCCGACCTCGGGATGGATCGCAGATCACTTCGGATACAAGAGAACATATTTTTTAGCATTGTTCTTGTTTACGCTTGGTTCATTCCTTTGCGGGCAGGCGTGGAATGAAAACATGCTTATCACGTTCAGAATCGTTCAGGCGTGCGGTGCGGGATTGATCATGCCGACCGGCATGGCGATTGTCACCCGCGAATTTCCGCCGCGGCAGCGCGGGCTGGCGCTCGGGTTCTGGGCTATTTCAGCAGCGGCTTCGGTATCGCTCGGCCCTATGATAGGCGGGTACCTCATCGATACTATTAATTGGAATGCAATTTTTAATGTGAATGTCCCGGTCGGCATTATGGGTTTGTTTGCAACGGCAGTCATTCAGCGTGAATACAAAACGGAGTATTCGCGGTCATTCGACGTGATAGGATTCGTCTCGATGGCAGCATTTCTTTGCGCACTGCTCCTCGCATTGACAGACGGCAATGCTGCGTGGAATACCGGCGGGTGGACGTCTCCGTTCATCATCTCATGTTTTATTATATCGGCAGTCGCTCTTGTTGTGTTTCTCGTGACGGAATTTACCATTGAACACCCGCTCATTGACTTGCGCTTGTTCAAAGATTTTAATTTCAGTATGGCGAACGGTGTTCTCTTCATTTTCGGATTCGGGATGTTCGGCAGCACATTTTTACTTCCCCTGTATCTGCAGCTGTCAATGGGATATACGGCATTTCAGGCAGGCTCGCTATTTCTGCCTGTCGGAATTCTTCAGGCGGTTACCGCTCCGATTTCAGGCTATTTGTCGGACAAGGTAAATCCGAAAGTTCCTGCAGCGATCGGCATCACACTGCTGGCATTCAGCCTTTTCCTCAACAGTTCATTATCTTTTTATTCAGAACGCCATCAAATCATGCTTGCCCTGTACATCCGCGGATTTGCCATGGGATTGATGTTCACACCTCTTAATATGACGGCGCTTTCCAATATCCCGCGCCACAAAATCGGTCAGGCATCGGGGTTGTTTAATGTCATCCGGCAAATAGGCGGAAGCTTCGGCATTGCATTTATGAGCACCATGCTGCTGCGCCGAACCATTTATCACACGGCAGCATACAGTCAGGTTGTGAACCAGCAATCGGATGCATTTCGTCAGGCTGCACAGCACTTGTCGCGGTTTAGCATGAATGCGGTTGGCGGTAATCAATCTCTTTCGGCGATGCGGGCGAATGCTCTTATTGCCTCGCACATTTCTACCCAGGCGTTTATCCAGTCCGTTGCCGACGACTTTTTGATTGCATCGATAATCACTATTGCGGCGCTTGTTCCCATTTTATTCCTTCGTGTACATAAACAAAATAAATCCGAACATGTAGCGCCGATGGAATAAATATTTTTCAATAATACTGACAGAGTACTACAAGGATGAAGAAATATGAATAGATTGAAAATAGTTTTGCCGATACTCTTTCTTCTTCATGGTGTTGCCGCAGGACAGGATTCGCTGACAGTCGAACAGGCGGTTCAAAGAGTCCTTCAAACCCATCCGGCAATTGAACAGATGCTTGCGAACACACGAGCTGCGGAAGCGCGCGTCTCGCAAACTTCAAGTGCGAAACTTCCGGAAGTGACAACAGAAGCTGATTACGCGCACATCGGACCCATACCGGAGTTTAGTTTTCCCGCCTTTGGCAGCATCGTGCTGGCTCCTGCAGATAATTACGATGCGCACGTATCCGGCAAATACACGGTGTTTGATTTCTGGAAAACAAGCGCGGCGGTTGACCTGAGCCAATCGAGAGTGCAAACGTCGCGCGATGCAATAGAATTGACGAAAACCAATTTAGCTCTCCAAACCATCCGCACATTCTATATGATCATTTTACTGCAAAAGAGCTTGCAGGTTCAAGACGAACAAATTGAAGCGCTCACGCAGCATCTTTCGGTCACGCAGAAGCGGGTAACGGCGGGCAGCGCGACGAATTTCGATGTACTGACAACGCAAGTGCGCGTCGCTACATCACAAAATCAGCGGGTGGAAATTCAAAATTCGCTTCAGAAACAAGAGTCCATGTTTCGTCAGCTTCTGAATCTTTCAACGAATGTGCCTCTGATGATTCGCGGGTCGTTTCAACAAGCGCCATCGCCGCTCAATATGGATTCACTCCAACTGGATGCATTTCACCAGCGTGCCGAATTAAAGCTTGCGCGCGATGCAGAAGAATCGGCAAGGCTCCAAAAGAATGCGAGTTCACGGGGGAACATGCCTTCTTTAAAAATAATCGCTGCGTATGGATTCAAAAACGGGTATGAACCGAATATCTATCCTATGCGGGGCAACTGGGTGTGGGGAGCGCAGGCACAAATTCCTCTTTTTGACGGCGGCAAAGTAAGTCATCAGGAAGAAGAAGCGCAAGCGGCCATAGAGTCGGAACAGGCGCACACGCAGGATGCAGAACGGCAAATTCAATCAGATGTTGAACAGGCCGTATCCGATGTTCAGGCATCGTGGTCCAAGGTGCAAATCTCGGATGTGCAGCTCCAGCAGGCATTTGAAGCGGTTGCTATTGCACGTACGCGATACGAGACGGGTTCTATCACGAATCTTGATCTTTTAGATGCGGAGACAGCCGAATCGACATCAAAGCTGATGAGTTTGCAAGCACTTTACCGCTATGTCATCAGCAAGTATGAACTTGACCGGGCTGTCGGCACGTCGTTTTCTCGCTAATATATAGGATACATAGGTTCTATTGAACATTCTAAAATTCGAACATTGTTGAATGATTCTATTATTGAATTCTGAAAATATTTTATATGAAATTTACGGCTGTGCACAATGAATACCCGTCTATTATCTTATACATATAGAATACGACAAACATAGGCAATGCGATGAATGTCTGTATATGTCTTCATTGGTTTCACTCACTTTCAGAGTGAGTAGAATGTGAACGCGATAGCCGAAAAACATTCTCTTCAGAAAAAAAATCAATACTATCGGTTTAAATGGATAGAGATGATTTTCTTTTTTTATTTATTAGTCCTCTTTTTCAATCACACAGCATATTCCCAAAATTTTTCCAACGGCGGGATAGAAACTGTGCTCCTGTGGAACTCTAATGCCCTCAACGAAGATGCGATCGACCAGGAGAGTTTTTTGAGCGCATTGGAGAGCTCTGGATTCAAGATTATTCGCAGAGTTCCCGGTGAACTAAAAAATCACACCCCCGGGCCGAATACTTTACTCATTATACCGCATGCTTCCGCCCGCCTGCTGTCAGCGAATAATGTCAAGGCAATTATGATGAGCCTGTCGCGCGGCCTCACTCTGATCACAGATGGAGAAAGCAGCCTCTCACGGGCGATAGGCATTCAACTGGGAATGCCTGTGCGTGTAGCAGACATTGTGGACCAAACACTTCCGGAACTCGAACCCCACTGGCCGGGCAATCAGCATGTTGCCTGGATTACAAATTTCCCCGAACTAAAAATGAATCTCCTCGTTTCAGGGGGCAAGCAACAATATCCGTTGGCTGTCACAAAGCGGTTTGGTAAAGGCGAATGCCTGTATATTGCTCCCCTCTTTGATCCCATTTCAGGAAGGGGTTTCGCGCGTTTTGTGAATCTCCCATATTACATCATTCACATACTGCACAGGCGTCCTCCCTTTTGGCGGCAGGGGGCTGATGCTTACTTCGATCCGGGTTACCGGTTTAATGTTTCGATTGACACATTAGCGATGCGATGGCGGCAATCGGGTATCCGTGCAATTCACGCAGCAGCATGGTATTTTTATACGCAGACGCCCTACGATTATTCCCGGCTGATAAAGGCTGCACATCAAAATGGAATCCTAGTCTACGCCTGGCTCGAATGGCCCTATGTTGGAAAGAAATTCTGGGACATCCATCCCGATTGGCGTCAAAAGAACGCGCTACTTCAGGATGCACATCTGGATTTCCTTTATCTGATGGACTTCCAGAATCCGCTCTGCTTGCATGCTGCCATGAATGACTTTTCACTACTCCTGGAAAACGATTGGGATGGCATCGATATCGCCGAATTCTCGATAACCGGAGTCGGTTCGGAAGCTCTTCAGGGGCCTGATCATCCTGAATTCTTTACCGGCTTCACTCCGGCCGCTCGTGCCGATTTCAAGAAAATTCATGGCTTTGATCAAATCGAATTGTTCGATACAACTGGTCAGCATTATTGGAAGAGGGACTCTACCGCACTCGACACTTTTTATCGATACCGGGTCGAGGTGAACAATAGCCTCTTGAGCCGGATTATCTACTCCCTCGACAGTCTCAATAAGGTGCGAAAACGTAATTGGGAAATGATCCTCACCATCGCGGATAATTCACGCCACCCTGAGTTCGAACAACTCCTGGGATTTGATATGCAGAGTACGCTCGATCTGGTGCAAAAGTATAATCTTACACTCGAGGTTGAAGACCCTTTTACGGAGTGGACGAAACCGCCTGAACGCTATACCGACTTAGGAAAGACCTACCTCCGGTATCTCGGAGATCGACCATTCATCATCGATATCAATGTTGTACCCGTTCATCCACCCGATCAAAAAGGTTACTCGGTCGATCAACCGACCGGCTCGGAAATCTATCAGCTTTGGGAAAAAGCGGCTGCCCAAAGTTCCCGGGTGTGCTTCTATTCCGAGTCTACCGTCTTCAGCCACGACTGGGAGATTCTTCCATTTGCCATGGCAGCCCGGGCTGAAATTCGTAAGGACGGCCGGGACTTGCTCATCAACTCCCCCTACACCGTAACGCTCACCTCAGTGAAAATGAATGACGGTTACTCCCTGGATGGTAAACCATGGATGTGCAGCAGTGAGGATGGAATTTTAATTCCGCAAGGGAAACATAGACTGAGTATTGGCCATAAACACGATACAAGTACCATTCAGCTGCCCCGGCTTCGATTGGTTTCTATCTCAGATGAACTTCTAGGATGCCGGCAATTTGGAGACAGGCTGGAAGTGACATACTCATCGCCCGCACGATGCGCACTTATGTTGAGCAGACGAGCCAGTATCATGATGCTCGACGGCGCGACGGTCGACCTGCCGATCATACAAAGTAATAAGAATATTGTTGTGATGGCTCCGCCGGGAGTTCACAAGTTGTTACTCATCGATCGATAAAAAGTGCAGAGTAATGATTTTTAAGTTTTAAAGGGTACGAGGATATTTTCGAAAAGAAACGGGAAGCGAATCCGCTTATAATCATGAGAACATCAAAAACCAGATTGTACTTTTTCACGTTTGCTCTTTGGCAGCTCTTTGCAGACCCAACGGAAAAGATAGAAAATCAGGAGGACGTTCATGAGCAGAATAACGATGCGAACGATAGTGATTTTTTCTATTACCTCATACAATTCCATAGGGAGAAAGAGCGCTCCAGAAGCTACTCCAAACCAGATTGCCCATTGACGATTATTCCATAGACCGTACGCTTCAGCAAATCGAATCAATGAATAGAGTACTGCGGAGATGCTTAAGAGCCATAAATTCACATTACTAAGATTCGCGAAAGTGTTTATGAAAATTTCCGGATAGTGATGAGCGGGATTCAGATGAAGGATTTTCACAATCTCCGTTGCTGCTCCATGAACATTTTTATGGATGAGTGCTAGCAACCTGGCGCCTGCAAGGACTACCAACAATCCCTTTGCTGCTTCGAACACGGAAAGCAGTCTCAGCATTTTGTGAGGCGTGTGTTGTTTCATTGGATTGTATAAAACAAATGTGCGAAAGCAGCTTCCTTCCGCACATTGAATGATTGGGTTAAAAAATATAAATCTTATTTATTCGCTTTGTAGAATTCTTCCATATGCTTCGCCAGAAGCTCGACCGATTCCAACGGGCAGGCGTTATAAATTGAAGCGCGCATACCGCCGACGGAACGGTGGCCTTTCAGTCCGAGCATTTTCTTGGGTTTTGCCTCGGCAATAAATTTCTCTTCCAACTCCGGTGTCGGCAAATTCCATGTGACATTCATGAGGGAACGATCTTCTTTATTGACAACGGAACCTTTGTAGAATTCCGGATGTGCATCGAAGATATCATAAATGAGTTTTGCTTTCTTTTGATTGCGCGCCTGAATAGCTTCGAGTCCGCCCTCTTTGATGATCCATTTCAATGTTCTGCCGACCACAAATATCGGCAGGCAGGGCGGTGTGTTGTATAACGAGCCTGCATCCACATGTGTTTTGTATTTTAGCATCGAGGGTAAATTCTGTTTTGCCTTTGCTTCCATCCATGCTTTCTTAATAATGACCATAACAACACCGGCAGGACCGAGATTTTTTTGCGCACCGGCATAGAAGAGACTGTACTTTTTGAAATCGCGTTTCGTACTCAGTATGTCAGAAGACATATCGGCAATAAGCGGAACAGGGCCGACATCCGGATCGGTTTTCCACTGAGTTCCAAAGATCGTGTTGTTCGTGGTGATATGGACATAATCTGCATCGCTGGAATATTTGATATTCTTCGGCAGCTGATTGAAGTTCGTCGCTTTTGAAGATGCGACTTCGGTTACTTCGCCGAGAAGCTTTGCTTCTTTTATCGCTTTCGATGCCCATTCGCCCGTATTGACATAGTCCGCTTTCTTTTGGAGAAAATTCATCGGAACCATGGCAAATTGAAAGCTTGCACCGCCGCCGAGGAATACGACGGCGTATTCATCTGCAGAAAGCCCCGTAAGAGCAAGAGCATCTGCTTGTGCTTCTGTTACAACTTTTTCGAACGCTTTATCACGGTGACTAATTTCCATAATCGAAACGCCAATGCCGGCAAAATCCATGACGGCGTCGCGGGTTTCCTCCACTACGGATAGAGGAAGAACAGCCGGTCCAGCAAAGAAATTATGTGCACGTGCCATAGGTTATGTCCTTTCTAAGTATTATGTTCAATAACTGCGGGAAGTCTTTCAACTATCTTAACATACAAATATTTTTATAAACTGTCTATACCAATTTATTGGGCAGAGGAAGAAAATGTTGAGAGAACAATTGAAACTCCATGGTTGCTGGTTAGAACATTTTTTGGTATTATCAGGGCAGAATAATTCACCAAGTAATTTCTCCTACGGCATTCACGATATTTGTCATGAGATAGAATGATTGCCTAGGAATTTAACAACAATAATCCCATGGAGTTTACCATGAACATTCTCGTATCCGATGGAATCACGCCGGAAGGCGCAAAAATTCTTACCGACGCAGGCCACAAGGTCGATAAACTCAAGCTAACGCCTGAAGAACTGCTGAAAAAGATACCCGAGTACGATTGCATCATTGTCAGGTCTGCAACAAAAGTAACGAAGGAAGTTATAACCGCCGGCAATAAACTTAAAGTCATCGCGCGCGGCGGTGTCGGACTTGACAATATCGACGTGCCCTTTGCCGAGAGCAAAGGTATCAAAGTTTTGAATACACCAGCAGCGTCGACAATTTCCGTTGCTGAACTCGCCATTGCACATATGCTTGCCGTGTCCCGTTTCTTGCATATTAGTTCGATGGAAATGCGGCAGGGCAAATGGCCGAAGAAGGAATTCGGAGAAGGCATTGAACTGTACAAAAAGAATCTCGGAATCCTTGGCCTCGGTAATATCGGCAAGGAAGTTGCGCGACGGGGATTAGCGTTCGGAATGCACGTGCTGGCGTACGACCCGCCCTTCATGCCGATGGATTTCTTTGTTGAAATCACAACAAAAGAGAAAGTGCTCGCCAACGCCGACTTCATTACTCTTCACTTGCCGTACGATAAAAAGCAAGGACCGGTCATCGGAAAAAAAGAATTTGAGATTATGAAGAAAGGCGTTGTCATCGTCAACTGCGCGCGGGGCGGTGTCGTGGATGAAGCAGCTCTGCTGGAAGCGCTCAATTCCGGTAAAGTTGCCGCGGCAGGACTCGATGTGTTTATGAATGAACCACCCACAGATGCACAGAAAGAACTTATCAATCATCCGCATGTAAGCGTTTCGCCGCATATCGGCGGTTCAACCGTTGAAGCGCAAGCGCGCGTCGGTGCTGAGATTGCACTCAAGGTTGTGCAGGCGTTCAGCGCACAGGAACAACATTCGTAAATAACTGATGTTACGTAATACCAGCGTCTATGCCTATAAATATAGAATGTAATACAACAAAGTACACCACCCCTTCATCCCCTCCTCGTTTGAGGAGGGGAAACCGTCCCGATTTATGGTACTTTTCAATATGCAGTACCTCAATATCGGGACGGAGGGGAGGTGGACAACTTTAAAGAATAAACAGTGCGTTACATCAGTAAGTAATTCAGGAAAAAATGGCGACCATACGACCGTTCAAAGCATTTCGGCCGAAATCAGAATTTGCAGGCGAAGTGGCTGCAAGGCCTTACGACGTACTGAATTCCGATGAAGCACGCGAAGAAGTAAAGGGACATCCATTCTCTTTTTTGCATGTCGGCAAACCGGAAGTGGATCTCGATCCAAGTATTGATCTGCACGATAAACGTGTGTACGAAAAAGGAAAAGAGAATCTCCAGAAACTCATTTCTCAAAAAATTCTTGTTGAAGATTCTGTCCCGTGCCTCTATATTTATGCGCAAACGATGGGCGAACATACGCAATATGGACTCGTCGGATGCGCTTCGGTTGAAGAGTACTGGAATGAAACAATCAAAAAGCATGAATTCACGCGTGAAGATAAAGAAGCGGATCGATGCAATCATGTGCGTGTGACCAATTCTCATTCCGGTCCCATATTCCTGATTTATCGAGATCATAACGATATCGATGACATCATTTCAACAATTGTAAAAACCCCGCCGGAGAATGATCATGTAGCTCTCGATGGTATCAGGCATCAATGCTGGGTTATCAAAGAACCTGGGACAATACAAAAAATTGTTTCCGTGTTCCGATCAATCCCGCGATTGTACATCGCGGACGGGCATCATCGTTCAGCAGCAGCTGCGATTGTCGGCAGAGAACGAATGAAAGCGAATCCAAAGCACGAAGGCAATGAAGAATATAATTTTTTCCTCGCAGTGTATTTTCCGGGGAGCCAGCTTCGTATTATGCCCTATAATCGGGTCGCGAAGGATTTGAATGGGTTGACAAAGGATGGTTTTTTTGTAAAGGTCATGGAGCATTTCGAGATCAAGGAAGAAAAAAAACAAGTGTTTCCGACGAGGAAAGGTGAGATGGGGATGTATCTTGAAGGTGTATGGTACACCATTCGCGCAGGTACTGAACTTAAAAATATTACCGATCCTGTTGAGAAACTCGATGTTTCCGTTCTGCAAAAATACATTCTCGATCCGATTCTCGGTATCCATGATCCACGCACGGATAAACGAATAGATTTCGTAGGCGGTATTCGCGGTTTGAACGAGCTGGAAAAACGTGTGAATTCCGGCGATATGAAAATCGCATTTAGTATGTATCCAACTTCTGTTGAAGAGCTGTTGGCGATCGCAGATGATGGAAAAATTATGCCGCCTAAGTCAACATGGTTTGAACCGAAACTCCGCGACGGATTATTTGTTCATTTCTTAGACTAAACGAATTGCCCGGTAACGGCATGAGCCCCATTTTTTCTTGTGCTCTGTGATTTGGCATCAATTTCTTTTCGATGTGTTGAGTCTAAAATTCAATCTATGAGATTTACTCTTTCTCACACGCCATACTCTCTACATTGAAACGTTGACAATATCCGCCCAAAATTGCGGCTCAGATGAGTTCTGAGTATCTTTTTATCAACCATAACAATAAGAAATATCCTCTTATGAAACTCCCCAAAGAACAAATTCTTGAAATCTTTCGAGAAACAAAAGCACTTCTCGAAGGTCACTTCCAGCTTACTTCCGGCATGCACAGCCCGCAGTATTTTCAATGCGCGCGCGTATTACAATTTCCAAAATATCTACACCTGCTGTCCGGGGAGATTGCACGCCATTTTGGATACAACGAAGTAGAAGTCGTGCTCTCCCCTGCCATTGGGGGAATTGTGGTTGGGACAGAAGTCGGCAGAATGCTCGGAGCGCGAACGATCTTTGCCGAACGGAAAGACGGCAAGATGGAACTGCGCCGCGGATTTGAAATTCTTCCAGGCGAACGCGTTCTTGTCATAGAAGATGTTGTGACCACGGGCGGTTCAACAAAAGAAGTCATTGAATTAGTGAAGAATGCCAAAGGCAATCTTGTTGGTACCGGCTGTATCGTCGACCGAAGCAACGGCAAAGTACAGTTTGATACAAAACAATTTGCGGTTTTACTGATGGAAGTCGTCACACACCAGCCGGAGGAATGCCCGATGTGCAAAACCGGCAGCATAGTCGTAAAACCCGGCAGCAGAGGAAATTATTAATATGCGTGATGTATTTCAACTTGTGCAGCAATTTGTCGGCAGTGGATTCACTCTGTACTTGTGGAATGGTTTCGTTGCATTCGCCGTCGTTATGATCATTGGATTTTTTCTCAAATACTTTCTCAATACTGTCCGCCGCAAACTTGTTGCCAAAACAGATACTGAATTAGACGATAAACTTTTTGATGTTATTCTTCCCCGCGTCAAGTGGCTTGCAATCGTCATCGGTTTATATCTCGCCGTCGAACAAATAGCCAAAGGAATTGCCCAAACCGATAGGATTGGTGAAGAACTGATTCGATATTCGGAAGGTGTTATTTATGTCGCATTCGTTTCGCTTTTCACTTTATTTGTCATACGCATTATCGACACACTCTTAAAGCATACGATGGAGGTGCATGCAAAGAAAACATCATCGACGGTGAATGAAGCTATCTTCCCGATCCTGAACAGACTAGTGATGATTTTGATCCTCTGTATCGCTGTAGTATTTTCTCTTGGGCATTTTGGCGTTGATGTCAGCAGTTTGCTCGTCTTTCTCGGCGGTGGCTCGGTCGCTATTGCTCTTGCGGCACAGGAGACGCTTGCAAATATGATCGCAGGTTTCGTTATTATGTTCGACAGGCCGTTTCGTCTTGGTGATCGGATAAAACTTCCTTCCGGCGAAATTGGCGATGTTCATGAAATCGGACTTCGCAGTACAAAAATTCTCGACTTCGACAACAATATTATCGTCAGCCCAAACGCAGAATTGACAAAAACCAAAATCATTAATTATTCGTATCCCAGAAACGAGATCAGGGTCTTCGTAGAAGTAAAAGTGGCGTACGGTACATCCATCGAGCAGGCACGTGAAATTATGCTGAACGCAGCACGTCAGAATTCCGATCTGCTCAAACAGCCGGAGCCGAATATATTTTTCAGTGCAATGGGTGAGACGTCTTGCACGCTTCAGTTAATAGGACACACCGACGATTGGAAGAAAAAGGGCCGCGCCGAGAATGTTTTACGCGAACAAATATATACTGCATTTATGAAGGAAGGAATTTCTTCCGGCATTGCACAGCATGTCGTTCAACTTTCATCACCCGACACTCATGTCACTCCCAAAAACAATTAAGTCCGAAAGGTTGTACCACGGCCGCATCTTCGATCTGATCATTGAAGATATTGAAGAGACTCCCGGCAGCATCCGCACATGTGAAATTGTGAGTCATCCTGGCGGAGCTGTCGTCGTACCGCTGCTCGACAACGGTGATGTGATTCTTGTCCGGCAATACCGATATCCGCTTAAAAAATTTATTGTGGAACTTCCTGCAGGAAAGCTTGAGCCCAACGAAGACCCGCTTTCAGCTGCCCAGCGTGAGCTGCAGGAAGAAACCGGCTACACGGCTGACAAGTATGAAAAACTTACGACGATGTTCAGCACTCCGGGATTCTGCAGCGAAGTGCTTCATATCTATCTCGCCTTCGGATTAAAAAAATCCGAATACGGACAAAATCTTGATAAGGGCGAACAAAGCCTTACCGTTGAACATCATCCGCTTTCTGCGGTTGTAGAAATGATCGTGCACGGCGAAATTGGTGACAGCAAAACCATCGCCGGAATTTTATTGACTGAACGAAGACTCAAATCTATGAACCTTTAGGCACATGAATCCCTGATCCTTGAGGCAACCAAACAAATCACGAATGGACCAGCCACCAACCACGAGTTGCTGCTATGAATGTCGTTGAATTGATTCGCAGGAAACGCGAAGGCAGCTCACTCACCGAGGAAGAATTTCGATTTCTCTTCGATGGGTACGTCGAAGGCAAAGTGCCGGACTATCAGATGTCCGCATTCCTTATGGCGTGTTACTTCCGCGGAATGAGCAGTGACGAAACGCTTACCTTCACAAAATTAATGCTGCACTCCGGCGAAGTGATAGATCTTTCTGAAATTCCCGGAGTTAAAATCGATAAACACTCAACGGGCGGTGTAGGCGATAAAGTATCTTTAATCCTCGCACCGATGGTTGCTGCTTGCGGTGTTCCCGTACCAATGATTTCCGGACGCGGGCTTGGCCATACCGGCGGCACTCTTGACAAACTAGAATCCATCCCGGGTTTTCGAACTGATCTTTCCATTTCCGAATACAAACAGGTCATTCGCGAAATTGGCGTGGTGATGATCGGTCAAACGAAAGAAATTGCTCCTGCCGACAAGAAAATGTACGCCCTGCGCGATGTGACCGCAACCGTGGAGTGTATTCCGCTGATTGCCGGAAGCATTATGAGCAAGAAATTAGCGGAAGGTATTGATGTATTAGTGCTCGATGTGAAAACTGGGCGCGGCGCGTTCATGCAAACACATGAACAAGCGTTGGAATTGGCGACAACACTTGTCGGAATCGGCAATGGATTTGGAAAAGAGACCATCGGTTTCATAACGAATATGAACCAGCCGCTCGGTGTTGCCATCGGTAATTGGCTGGAAGTAGTTGAATCTGTGGAATGTCTGCGCGGTGCAGTTGGAAATAATGATGCCTCAAGCGATTTAATGGAAGTGACATATATGCTTTCAGGCACGATGGTGTATCT
>Ga0182011_10002439_pt1 | contig 15662 bp, 10 predicted proteins | sample 711E1DmetaG_FD_120481 | JGI IMG/M metagenome (GOLD analysis project Ga0182011, IMG submission 120481) | Permafrost microbial communities from Stordalen Mire, Sweden - 711E1D metaG | ecosystem: Environmental > Terrestrial > Soil > Wetlands > Permafrost | place: Sweden: Stordalen | collected... | reverse complement strand
TTCTGCCGGGAACGTAATTAAATAACGTCTGAGTCTCGCTCCCAATAAGCTGGAAGATTTTCAATAACGGGATATCATTCGGGCAGGCTTCCTCGCAAGCACCGCAACCAACGCAGGAATTGCCCATGTGGTTCATCCTGGTCAAATGGAATAAAAGCGTATCCGCCGGCATTCTGAGAGCGCCTTTCTTCTCCGCCTGGCTGAGGTAGCGTTCCGATTCCAATTCAAAAGTCGGGGAGATAAAGAAGCACTCCCGGCAATAACAAACCGGGCAAGCCTGCCGGCAATTCTGACATTTAATACATTGCGCGAATACTTTACTGAGCTTCTCCACCCCACCGATTTCCTGTGTGGTCTTCTCAAAGAACTTCTTGCGGCGCTCTTTCACTTCGACGACAAATTTGGCGATGGCTGCCTGGCGTTTCTGCGCAGCCTCGCTATCAGTCTCAAGTGTCATGCCGATTTTACTCAGGGCTTCTTCTCCCTTTGCCGAGTCGGCCAGAACGAGAATCTGTTTGGTTGGGTCTAAACCCAGCAGTCCGATAGTGATATCGGCCGTCAAGGGATACGGATATTCACAAATCTGACACCCAGCCCTCAACATTGTATCTTCCGCCCATTTGAAACCGGCTTTCACAAAGTCGTCCGATTTCTTTTCGCCGGTAAACTTGGGAAAATTATTCACGGCATAAGCGCCGCCGCAATCGATACCGATGAGCAGCAGTTTATCCAATTGAATCTGTTTCAGTTTCACCAGTTCAATAAAAGCTCTCATTTCACAAGGACGAATCACCACGGCGGTTTTACGGTTGACCGGCGTCAGTCGGGTTAAAGCCTGCACCAGCCGAGAAGAGTTGACCGGCATCACGGGAGCAAAAACATCTGCCTTATCGAGATAAGCAGGGTTTGTCACCAGCGCCTGGACAACATTAGTGCCCGCGGGATGGGCCAGCGGCACCAGCACGGCATCGATTATCTTTTTGGCAAACAGGTCTTTAAGGAAACTGTTCACGGTTTCCCTTATCTTGCCGTCTTTAACCGATAATGTTGCACTCTTTGTCATTCTTCTGCTCCTATACCGACCAATCGCTGGCCAGCGCACTGGGTCCCTGTTTTCTGGTCTCTTCTGTGACTTGATTCATATATTTAGCGAATTCAGGACCTTCACTGGCGCTAATCCAGCGCGCGTAGACACGATTTTCATCCAGACCCAGAGATTTAAAGATCTGTTTCAACATGGCAACGCGGCGGCGGGCTTTGTAGTTACCGGAAACATAGTGGCAATCGCCAGGATGACAGCCGCCCATCATTACGCTATCCGCACCGGCCATGAGAGCTTTAATCATATATACAGGGTCGACCGTGCCACTGCACATCACACGTATCGGGTGTACATTCGGTGGATATTGCGATCTGGTGGTGCCCGCCAGGTCAGAGGCGGCGCCGGTGCACCAGTTGCACAAAAACCCGATTATCTTCGGTTCGAATTGTTCTTTAGTCTCGGCCATGTTTTTCTCCTTCTGTTGCACGATCGCTAGAAAGCGGCTTCAATCATCGAAAAGACCTGTTTGTCTTTCAAACTCCTTAATTTTGCGGCGCTATTAGGGCAGGCGGTAACACAGGCACCGCAGCCCTGGCAGAGTATCTCTTTTACTACTGCCACCTTGTTTTCATCGTCGAGATATCTGGCTTCAAACGGACAGACGGCGACGCATATTCCGCAAGCTGAACATCTGCGGGCATCCACTTCAGAAATGATCCGTCCCGATTCTATTTTCTCGCGGGAGAGGACATTGGCAGCGCGTTGTGCCGCAGCCTGGGCTTCCATCACTTTCTCCGAAAGGTTCCTAGGAGCGCTCGCCAGACCGGTGACGAAAATACCATCGATGACCATATCGACCGGGCGGAATTTGGTATCCAACTCTTTGAAGAAGCCATCTTCGGTTAATTCCAGTGAGAGCATTTTCGCCAGCGCCTGGTTATTTTCCGCGACATAGCCGGTGCTCAAGACGACCATATCGGCTTCTATTTCTAATTTACCGGGAAGAGCGGGGTCGGCGACTTCGACGGTCAGATTTTTATCATTTGCATTTACTTTAGGTTCTTTATCCGGTTCGAAACGCTGGAAAAGCACTCCCAACGCTCTGGCTCTGGTATAGTATTGCTCTTTGAAACCATAACTCATGATGTCCCGGTTTAAAACAAAGACTTGAGTATCCGGACTTTGTTCTTTTATCTTGATCGCATTGGTAATTGCCTCCGAACAACAGATACGGTTGCAGTACGGGTGTGCATCATTTCTGGAACCGACACATTGAATCATCACCACTGCCGCCGGCTTACCGAGCGAACCTTCAGATATTTTTTTCTGCAATTCGTGCTGAGTGATAACCCGTTTGTCTTTGCCGTATTTGTATTCGGTGGGTTGATAATCTTTAGCGCCCGTAGCGATAATCAGCGCGCCATAGGCTAATTCAGTGACTTTACCATCGGCGGATTTTATCTGCGATTTATAATTACCGGCGTACCCACTCACGCCGATTACTTCGCTATTGAGATGAATCGTAATTTTCTCGTTATTTTGGGCCTTATCAATAATACTCTTCGCAAATGCCTGAGGATTATCACCGATAAGATCAAAGTACGTCTCCCGCGTATGTCCGCCGAGTTCTCCTGTTTTCTCGATCAGGTCGACCCTAAATCCCTGGTCGGCAAGCGATACCGCGGACATCAATCCCGATATTCCGCCGCCAATTACCAGACATCTTTGGTTAACGACCATCGACGGTCCGGTTAGTAATTCCTGAGTTTTGAGACGCTCCACCGCCATAGCCAGCATGCTTTGGGCTTTGCCGGTGGCTAACGCTTTGTTATCCTTATGCACCCAGGCAAGTTGCTCTCTGAAATTAACTAATTGCCACAGCGAAGCGTCGATGCCCGCTTCTTTTAACATATCATTGAATAATCGATTGTAATGATAAGGCGCACAGGCAGCCATAATGACACGGTTAGCGCCCGATTTAATTACCGATTCTTTGACTTTCTCCAGTGTCTCCGGCAGGCAGAGGAAACCGACATCCTCAACCAGTGTCACATTTGATAACTGTTTGGCGAATTCAACGGTTTTTGTAAAATCTACTACTGCGCCAATCTCTTCACCGCAGTGGCATACAAAAATAGCGATTTTCGCCGCTTCATCTTCGCTGGTTTTATGTTCGTGTTGAACTGTCTTACTTGTTATCGATTTACGCGCTGAAGCGATGAGTGCGGCGGCTTCACAAGCGGCAGCGCTGGATTTCAGTACTGTTTCACAGATATCCGAAGGCCCGGAGGCAGAACCACTGACAAAAACTCCATTACGGGAAGTGCGCGTGGGATAAAATCCCTGCGCTTCTACAAAACCCCACTGGTTTGTTTTCAGATTAATTGCTTTATTAATCTCATTAAGTGAAAGCGAGGGACACTGGGCGGCAGACAGCACCACCATATCAAATTCGCTGCTTATAGATTTCCCGTCCTCTGCGCGCGCCAGCAGGAATAAACTCCTCGTCTTGGGATTTTCTCTAATGCGGGAAACGCGGCACCGCTGGAATTTTACTCCGGCTTGCTGCGCCTGATGATGATAGCGGTAATAATCTTTTCCAAAAGCGCGGAGGTCCATGTAGAAGATCGTTACTTCGGCATCGGGATATAGCTTTTTCAGCATTATACTTTCTTTGAGAGCATACATGCAGCAGACTTCACTGCAATAACCCCGTTCTGTATCTCTGCTGCCGATACATTGCAGAATAGCTATTTTTTCCGGTGTTTTTCCATCCGATGGACGGAGTAACCGGCCGCCGCTTGGTCCGGTATCAGCCAGTAAACGTTCCAATTGGATGTTGGTCACGACATTGGGATAGCGACCGAAGCCGTACTGCGCCATTACACTGGCGTCAAACTCTTTCGAGCCGCTGGAAACGATAACCGCGCCCACGGATAATTCACGTTTCGTATCGGGCATATTCAGGACAACGGCTTTCGTCGGACAAACCTTAACGCATTTGCCGCAATTGGTACAATTTTCGCGGTCCACGGTATAGACATTCGGTACTGCTTGCGGGTTACGGACATAGATTGCCTTACGTTTCTTCAGGCTGCGGTCGAATTCATCGTTGACCTCTACGGGACAAACCTGAGCGCAAAGTCCGCAGGCCGTGCATTTTTCTTCGATAACCCATCTGGATTTAACATCCAGCGAGGCTTTAAAATTACCCGGCTCGCCGGTAAGTTTAGTGATTATGGAATTCGGGATGAGCTCAATATTGGGATGGGATAAATCGCGACGCAGGCAGAACTGGGAGCATTCGTCACGGTTAAATACCGGCAATAGTTTACAGAGCTCGCACTGATTATCCGGGAACCATGTTTCCAACTGATAGAGTGTGCCGCCGATACCCAGGCTACTATCGGTAAGATAGACCTTAAAGCCGGATTCAGCCAGGTCAAAGGCAGACCTGATGCCTCCGACCCCGCTCCCGATTACTAATACGGCTCCAACTTTTTCTTGCATTGCAAGCTCCTATCTGGCTAAGCCGGCGAATTCTTTAGTTGCCTCGTCAATCACATCCATCAACTGTTTGTGGCCGAAGTTCTTTAACTGCATGGCCTTAGATGGACAGGTGGCTGCACAAGCGCCGCAACCTTTGCAGATAGCTTCATTGACTTTGGCCAGCTTGGTTCTAGCGTTTACTTCAATGGCGCTGTAAGCGCAAATGGAAACACAAGCGCCACAACCGGCACAAACTTCTTCATCCACAAAGGCGGTGGCCGATTCTATTTCCACTCTGCCCTTACTAATCATTTCCAACGCTCTGGCAGCGGCGCCGGTCGCCTGCGCCACGGTATCGCCGATGTCTTTGGGACCATGGCAACACCCGACCGCAAAGATACCGTCCAGCATTGTGCCTACCGGGTCGAGTTTAGGATGGCGTTCCAGGAAGAAACCGTCGGCGCTGCGGCCCAGTAAAAAAGCCCGCGAAATATCTCCGGTATCCTCACGTGGTTTCATCGCCACGCTTAAAACAACCATATCTACCGGCACCCGAATCATAGCGCCCAGTAAAGAATCCTCACAGACAACTGTTAATTTGCCCTTTTCTTCATCCGTCTGAGCTTCCGTGGTAATCTGTCCGATTTTGCCGCGTATAAAATTCACGCCTTCGTCAGCCGCCTGTTTGTAAAATTCTTCGTGTCCTTTGCCGAAGCAACGCATATCGATATACATCTGGTAAACATAGGTGTCCATACCCAACTGCTGTTTGATAAGCCGGGAATATTTCAGGCTGTACATGCAACAGATACGCGAGCAATAGGGATAATAATTCTGGTCGCGGCTCCCCACGCAATGGGCGATTGCCACGCTTTTTGGGGTGGCGCCGTTCTTCATGACTATCTTACCGCCCGTCGGTCCATCCGGACTCAGCATCCGTTCGAATTCGGGGCTGGTGATCACATTATCTAATTTCCCGTAGCCAAATTGCGTAATCGGCGTGGGGTCGAAAGTATCGTAACCGGTAGCAATGATACAGGCGCCTATTTCCGCCTCGATAGTTTTATTTTCCTGCTTAAAATCAATCGCTTTCTGGGGGCAGACTTCTTCACATTTGCGGCAACTACCATCAATATACTGTTTACAGTTCTTACGGTCGATAACGGGGATTTTCGGAACGGCGTTGGCAAACAGAATGTAAATTGCCTTCCGCTTTTTTAAACCGTGCTCAAATTCACTGGGAACTTCCACCGGGCATTTTGCCCAACATTCGCCACAGCCGTTGCATTTAGTTTCATCGACACCGCGGGCCTTCTTGTTAATTGAGACTTTGAAATTGCCGATATACCCGCCGACTTCTGTGATTTCGCTGTAAGTCAATAATTCAATATTCCTGCTGGCTTTTATCATATCCATCTGGGGAACAAGCAATTCTTGTGTGGAATCCAGATTGGGGAAGGTCTTACCCAGTTGCGCCATACGTCCGCCGATACTGGGTTCTTTTTCTACCAGGTAGACTTTTTCACCGGTTCCGGCAATTTCCAGAGCGGTTTGAATACCTGCGATCCCGCCGCCAACAACCAGTGTATTGGGAATAACGTGCGCAAATTTAGCTTCCAGCGGATTGCGGTAAAGCACGCGTCTTACCCCTGCCGCAATCAGCGCCATCGCTTTTTCTGTGGCCGCCACTTTGTCATGGCTGTGCACCCAACTGCTCAGTTCACGAATCGTCGCCATTTCGCAGAGATGCGGATTTAAACCGGCTTCAGCGCAAGCGGCGCGGAAGGTGCGCAGGTGCAGGGTAGGAGAACAGGAGCATACCAGCACTCCGTTTAATCCGAGTTCTTTAATATCGTTTTTTATCATATCCTGACCGGGATCGGAGCACATAAACATGTAATGCCGCGCCGCAACCACATTGGGCAGCGTGCCGGCATATTCGGTCGCTTTCTCTACATCCAGATAACCCGCGATGTTAGACCCGCAGTGACACAGATAAACTCCGATTTTCCTTTTCATCTTATCCCCACACTACGTAGCTTTACTTGCTTCGGTCGGAAATTCTTCGACTTTTTTCTTTTTCTCACCGTATGAAACCAGGGCAATCGCTTTGGCTGCAGCACCGATTGCTTGTGAAACCGTATCCGGAATATCTTTCGGCCCCTGATTACAACCCGCCATAAAGATACCGTCGGTCAGTGTGCCCATCGTATTTAATTTATAGTGCTTTTCGTTGAAGAACCCATCCGCGCCGACTCCTATCCCGAATAATTTGGCAACCTCTTTCGCATCCCGTCGCGGCTCCACCGCCACACTCAGAATAACCATATCTACAGGAAGTCGAATCATAGCGCCCAGTAACGTATCTTCGCATACTACCACAAGCTTGCCTTTCTCTTCATCGGTCTGGGCGATATCGGTCACCTGTGTAGCTTTTCCGCGGATAAAATTGATGCCTTCATCCGAAACGCGTTTGTAAAATTCCTCATAGCCCTTACCGAAACAGCGCATATCGATGTAACACTGGTAAACATTCGCGCCGGTCTTTTCTCTTATCAGATGGGCATGTTTCAAACCATACATACAACAGATACGTGAGCAATATTCATGGTAGTTCTGGTCGCGACTGCCGATGCAATGCAGAATGGCCGCGCTCTTCGGTATCGAGCCGTCTTTAAGTTGAATATGCCCTTCCGTAAAACCGGTGGAGTTGACCATCCGTTCAAACTCCAGGCTGGTATAGACATTAGGGAATTTTCCGTATCCGAATTGAGTCATTGGAGTCGGATCGAGTAAGTCATAACCCGTCGTCACAATGATCGCCCCCACATTCAAATCCACATCTTCGTCTTTCATCTCGTGGTGGATTGCCTTGCGTTCACAAACCGCCACACAGGCCAGACACTCCGAACAGACTCCGCAATTGAGACATCTTTTAGCTTCTACCACTGCTGTTTTTTCATCAAAACCAAGCTCGACTTCACTGAAACCCTGCCTGTTTTTGACTACTACCGCCGGCATTTTGGCGCGGGCTTGCTTCACGACACCCTTTTTGTTGATATCTGTAACACGCACTCTGGGCTCGGGTCTGCCTGCTTTCATATCGGCGCCATTGAAATAGCGGTCGATAGAAATGGCGGCTTCTTTGCCCTGAGCGACCACATGGATGACATCGGCGGGACCGGTGACGGCATCACCACCGGCAAAAACACCCTTGATGTTGGTCTGCATCGTAACCGGGTCTGCCTGCACCGTGCCGCCCTTACTAAATTCCAGTTTATCCGGCAGTTTGGTTTTATCTACCGTCTGCCCGATTGCCATGATGACGGTATCGACATTGATATTGAACTCAGAGCCTTTGACCGCCACGGGACGGCGGCGTCCGCTGGCATCGGGTTCACCCAATTCCATCCTGATACATTCAATTCCGGTCAATTTTCCGTTCTCAGAAATGACCCTGGTGGGATTTGTCAGGACGGCAAATTTTACGCCCTCGAGTTCCGCTTCGTCAACTTCTTCCGCGGCCGCGGGCATTTCAGCGCGGGAACGGCGATAAACAAGGGTTACTTCTTTCGCCCCGAGACGGAGTGCAACCCTGGTGGCATCCATGGCCGAGTTACCGCCGCCAACTACTGCCGCACGCTGCCCGATATCTATTTTCTCGCCGGCATTGGCTCTTCTCAGAAAATCAAGGGCTTCCATTACGCCCTTGCTGTCTTCCCCCGGAATACCCATTTTCTGACTGCTGCCCGCGCCTGTCGCCAGATAAACGGCCTCATAACCCTGAGTGAAAAGGTCTTCCAGTTTATTCACCGCGGAATTTAGCTTTATTTCTACACCCAGTTCCCGGACGTAATCAATCTCATTATCAACGATATTATTCGGTAAGCGGTATTCGGGAATGCCGTATCTTAACAAACCACCGACCGCCGAAGCGGTTTCAAAAACAGTGACCGCATAACCCATCCGGATAAGGTCGTAAGCGCAGGCAATGCCGGAAGGACCGGAACCAACCACGGCTACTTTCTGCTTTTTAGTTATCGGCAGAGGCTGTGCCTTTTGCCTGCCGTTTTTCATCTCGTAGTCGGCCATGAAACGTTTCAGAAAACGGATAGATATCGGTTCATCCACTTTACCGCGTTCGCATTCCGCTTCGCAGGGATGGGTACAAACACGCCCGCAGACACCCGCAAAAGGCATGGTTCTTCTCAGCACATCCAGCGCTTCTTTGAATTTCCCTTGTGAAATCATGGCAACATAGCCTTGGGCGTTAACACCAGCGGGGCAGGTGGCACGGCAGGGCGGGAGACCGCGTTTGTCAATAATAAAAACGTTGGGAACAGCCTGCGGGAAAGCACGATAAACAGCCCTGCGTTGCGCCATGCCCACTTGCCATTCGCTGGGATAAGAGACAGGGCACACTTTTTCGCACTCGCCGCAAGCAGTGCAATTGGCAATGTCTACGAATTTCGATTTTTTACGGACGGTTACTTTGAAGTTTCCGGCATAACCGGATACTTTAGTTACTTCAGAACAGGTCAGAAGATTGATGTATTTATTGGAACCCACCTGGCTCATTTTAGGGGTGCCGATACAGGCGGCGCAGTCCATCGTGGGAAAGGTCTTATCAAGCTGCATCATGCGACCGCCGACTGTCGGCAGCCTTTCTACCAGATAAACCTGGTGTTCGGAATCGGCAACTTCCAGGGCTGCTTGCATACCGGCAATCCCGGCGCCAACTACGAGTACCGCATGTTCGTTGGACACATCACTGGACTTGGCTTTATCCACGTCGGAACCTCCTGGTGATATCGACAACTTACAGCATTATTCGAATTTAACAGTTCAGTGGGGAGAGGAGACCGGAAGAAGAAAAAGGCAATTGTGCGATTACACAGTCATCCGTATCTCACCCAAACCACCTGCTGCCAGAAAATTATTAATAATAAGAAGGGCCTTACAGCTCCGCTCTCTATTATAATACCCTATTTCCCTGATAAACTGCTAGTACGCTTATAAATCCAGATAGAAATACTCAAATAAGCTTGTTTTTCAGTGCCTTTCATATAGTTTACTATATAGATTACTATATAGTTTATAATACCAATAACCTCCAATCCTTTTGCCCGGAAAAAGGTCTTTGACAACCAGTTTCAATAATTCATATACTGATAGACAAGGTAAAATATCAGCCTGTCGGAAAATAAATCTGGACCTGAGTGTGGAAAAGGCAACACCAGCGTCAAGGGAGTATCATGACTAATAAAACAGGAAAAAATCCAGTCAAGATCACTGATGTCACCTTCCGTGACGGACACCAGTCCATTTTCGCCACCCGGATGCGAACCGAGGATATGGAAAAAATCGCTCCGGAGATGAATCGCATTGGATTTCATTCCATGGAAGTTTGGGGCGGTGCGACCTTTGATGTTGCCACCCGCTTTTTGAATGAAGATCCGTGGGAAAGACCCCGTATTCTGAAAAAGTTGATGCCGGACACGCCGCTACAGATGTTACTCCGCGGTCAGAACCTGGTTGGTTACCGGCATTATGCCGATGATGTGGTAGCAGCCTTCGTCAAACATTCCGCCGAAGTCGGGATTGATATTTTCCGTGTTTTCGATGCCTTGAATGATGAGCGCAACATGGAAGCCAGCCTGAAGGCTATCAAGAAAACCGGCAAACACGTCCAATTATCCATCAGCTACTCATTGACTGAACGCAAGATGGGTGGTCCGGTTTTTAACCTTGAATATTATGTCAACAAAGCCAAAATTTTACAGGAAATGGGCGCCGATAGCATCGCCATCAAAGATATGGCAGGATTAATCTCCCCTGACGATGCCTTTACCCTGGTGACCGCCTTGAAAAAAGCCCTCAGCATACCACTACAACTGCATACTCATTATTCCAGCGGTATGGCATCGATGGCGTGTCTGAAAGCCATTGAAGCAGGTGTGGATGGTATCGATACTGCTATTGCGCCGTTCGCCCTGCGGTCCTCTCATCCGGCGATCGAACCGATTCTGGTCGCTTTAGAGGGAACTGATAGAGATACCGGACTCGATTTAGCCCAAATTCTCAAAGTCGGGGATTATCTGGAATCGATTGCTCCCAAATATACTCAGTTCCTGAATCAAACCACATTGTCCGTTATCGACGCCGGTGTGCTCGTCCACCAGATTCCGGGAGGAATGATTTCCAATCTGGTTTCCCAATTGAAGCAATCGAATGCATTACACCGCATCAAAGAAGTTTATGAAGAAATGCCGCGTGTCCGCAAGGAACTCGGCTATCCGCCTCTGGTGACACCGACCAGCCAGATCGTCGGCACGCAGGCTGTGCAGAATGTTCTGGTAGGCCGGTATAAACTCATTTCCAAACAGGTGATGGAATACTGCTGCGGATTATACGGACGTCCGCCGGCTCCTATCGACCCGGAAGTGATGAATACGGTATTGAAATTTTACCGCAAGAGCGCCAAGACAATCGAGTGCCGTCCGGCAGACTTGTTACCGCCGGAAATGTATGCCGCCAGAGATGCCGTTAAGGATTTCACTCAGGATATCGGGGATATTCTTATCGCTGCCATTTATCCCATTACCGGTCTGGCTTTCGTGAAGAAGAAGTACGGCATCGAAACACCGCCGGCTGCGAAATAAATAACCGTTAAAGATTCAATATTCAAGAATCAAGTTTCAAGACTGCCATTGCAAACTTATTTATCATTATTGTCATACTGAACCCACCGAGGCTTTCAACACAGGGTAAAGTGGCCAAGTATCTGACATCGCAATGTCATATTGAGGCTGCCTTAAGCGACGAATGTATCTGGTAATTGGTAACCTTTATCGTCATTGCGGGGAACGAAGCAATCTCAGGGTGGTGGGGACATCCCTTCCCGGAGATTGCGAGTCCTTCAGTAGAAGGACTCGCAATGACTGGTATTATTTCAACCCGTATTTCTTGGCGGTTTTGCGTAAGCCATCCAGCGCGCCTGACAGGGTGCGGTCGTCGATGCAATAGGAAATGCGGAAATGCCCTTTCCCACCAAAGCCGACCCCTGGTACGGCCAGAACCATCTCCTCTTGTAAAGCTCGTACAAAGACAACATCGTCCGCAATCGGGGACTTCGGGAACATATAAAAAGCGCCCTGCGGTTTCACCACCGAATAACCCATCTCTAGCAGATTCTGATACAGGAAATCACGTTTCCGCTGATAACCCGCGATAGAGACGGTTACATCCTGCAAGTAGCGGACAACATTCTGCATTAACGCGGGTGCATTGACATACCCCAGGGTGCGGTTGCAGTAAATAAAGCCGTCCATTAATTCCTGTTTTTGAGGGCATTCGGGGTGGATGGCAATGTAGCCAATGCGCTCGCCGGGTAAAGCCAGGTCCTTCGAGTGTGATGTAGCCACGATTGCTCTCTGGTGAAACAGCAACGGCGAGGGATATTTCAGTCCATCGTAAATCAACTTGCGGTAAGGCTCGTCGCTGATGAGATAAATCTCGGTGCCGTATTGCGCTTCTTTTTTACGCAACACTTCGCCGATTTGCCGCATCAGTTTTTCACTATAAACCACGCCGGTAGGGTTATTCGGGGAATTGATGATCACCGCTCTGGTTTTCTTGTCGATGGCTTTTTCCAAGACTTCCGGTTGGGGTAGAAATTGCTCATTTGTCGGCACTATTTTCACCACACCCCCGTGATTATCCACATAATTCAGATACTCGACAAAATAGGGAGCAAAGATAATGACTTCTTCGCCGGCATTAAGGAGAGTTTTCAGCACGACGTTAATGGCGCCGGCCGCACCGACGGTCATCACAATGTCACCCGCGGTCAATTTTAAATTTGTTTCCTTAAATAGTTGCGCCGCGACTGCCGCTCTGGTATCGAAATAGCCGGCATTTTCCATATAGCGATGCATCCCCGGCGCAGGATTCTCGGCTAGCTTCTTCAGTTCACGAACAAATTCCGCAGGCGGTTCGACCACCGGATTGCCCAGCGTCAGGTCGAAGACTTTGTCCGCGCCGTAGCGCTTTTTCATGGAATTACCTTCGTCGAACATCCTTCGAATCCACGAGCCTTCTTCCATACCTTTTCGGATTTTTTCAGACATGAACATATTCGATTTCCTTTCAACCTATTTCGAGTTTTGTAATTTGTTCATTATTAACGAAATTATACCACGAGTGTGGTAATAAACATGGAATTTTTTCTTTGCATTTGATATAGGGAAAAGGCAGGGTCTTGATTATTGATTATTGAAATTTGAATCTTTTAATTGTTGTTAGCGGTGTGCGTTCGAAAAAATTCGAACAGATTTCGCCCAAAATTTGTAGGGCGGGCGGAATTCCCCCCACCCCCCTTCCGCCCACCCGCAGAAGCGACCCTTTCGGATTGGACGATTTCAAGTTTTTCATTCCGCTTTTTGCGGAACTCCGAGCTTCGCTCGGTTTGGCGGCAAATTCCTTTATGAATTTACTAACCGACCAAGGTTTAAGGCTTTAATGTTAGACCAAACATAATCCCCAATATTAACATTTCCCCTAAACCTGTAATAAGCGTATAAATTAAAGCGTTTGCTGGAATCTTAAACATCATCCACGAAGAAGTTACCGACATAATGACTCGCAAAAACCACAGCAAGAGAGCAAAACTTATTCCTTTCACGACACCAGTTTCTCCGGGTAGACTTTTGAATAAGAATAAAAATATACCAGCCAACATAAAACCATAAAAAAGGTCAATTAAGACCCCTGCACCCATGTTTACCGAAGTTTTGGCAATCGGCTTGTAGACTTCGAAAATTTTTTGGGCGTACGGATTAGCATGAATTAAACCATCCATAGTCCCGAAAAGAACTCCACTAATTATGCTAACAATAATATATCTGATCATAATTTTATTTCATTAAATCATCAAGGCTAATCCCTAATCCTTTAGCAATCTTTATAACCGTTTGGATAGAGGGCTTGGTAATAACATCTGTTTCAATTTTCGTTAGGGTTGTATAGGGAAGATCGGATTTTCTCGCCAATGCGTCCTGCGTCAAACCCTGCTTGTTTCTAAGCTGTTTTATCTTATCTCCAATGGTTTCGTTATTGTTTTGACTTTTCATAATTTCCTTAGTATGATAGTATTAGTATGGGTGCTTATCTAACCCTTCATAAATATGATAACAAATAAAGTGAAATTAGTCCAATTAAAAATGAAAATTCGGGAAACCCGCTTTTTGCCAGCCCCGCAGTAGCGGGGCAAAGATAAAAAATTCCAATTTGCGCTTAAAATCGGCTGGCGAGCCCTCGCAGAGGGCGAGCCAACAAAGACATCTCCCAATTGGCGGAGGGGACAGGATTCGAACCTGCGGTTGCTTGCGCAACGACGGTTTTCAAGACCGTTACCTTCAACCACTCGGTCACCCCTCCACGAGGCTACACTTTCTCAATTATATGGGAATAACCATTCGTTGTAAATCCGCGGCGGCAGGCTGCGATACTTTTTTATTGACCCTTGACTTCTCGCTTTCTTTTGACTGATAACAGTAACAAACGGATTGCGACCACTTCAACCCAGACAATTGCGTTGGCCACCATGATACGTTCGTATAACCCGAAATAGCTTAATTTTACCGGCAGGAACCACCACCCGATGGTCAGAGCGAAAGCAAGTCCGGCGGTAACTGCAGTATAAAGAAACATCCCCCGCCATTTTGGGTCATTCCTGATACTTGGTATTAGAGATGATATGGCGATGGGGAAAAACCCGAATACCGCATATGACGCCGCGAGGTGGATTCTGCCTTCGATCGTAGGCGCTGCACCTACAGGGTCTGTCCTGAAAGCGCCGATTAGCAACAGACTAAATCCAAAAAACACCAGAAGACCGATGCCCACCCCGAAACCGCGTTTCCGCTGAACATTGAGAAACAATCCGGCAGTAAAAATTTCCACCAGCAAGCCGATAACCAGAAAACCGATTGTTTGAATCCACCCTAAAGATGTTAAGGCCAGAGAGCTGATTGAATCTTTTACGAAATTATACCCCGGTTGAGAAAAAGCAGCGGCAAAGTCGGTTGCAATCAACCCAAGCGGGCCCACGATACCGGCCAAGGCTAAAATACCGTGTACATCCAGTCCTCTGGACGAATTCCGCGATTTTTGTTTAGTTTCGTTCATGATTTCTCCGGTTTATGTCAACCATCACCGCATGCCTATTCTAGCAATGAAGCGCTCAAGATACAACTGGAATATCCAGTTTTGTATCAGGGCTTCAGGTAGGGTCGAGATTCTAACTCGACCGCCCGAAATAATTGTCATACTCATTGCCAATGCTAATACTGGCAATCTTGACGATAAATATCTATAATGAAATCAAAATCTATAATAATTCAGCTCCGGTGTGCTTTAATGGACAAAGAACAACTAAAAAATGAGGGATGGCAATTCGGTTCAATTTCCAGCGGCGCTCATTTACAAAGAACGGTCGCTACCTACCGGGAATTAGGCTTTGAAGTCTACGTTGAAAAAATCGACCTTAGCCAGGAAAACCGGAACGAGGCAGGATGCGGCACAGGATGCACCGTTTGCTACGAAAATCCAGCCGAACCGCCTTATCGCATTTATTACCGGAACAAAACACCGTCAATAGAATGACTCAGAACCCGGAACTTATTGTCCTTGCGGTTTCGGAGACTCGGTCAGCGTAATTTCAATCGACTGTTCCTGACTGCCACGCCAGTACGTTATCGTTACCGTCTGCCCGACTTTCGCTCCATGAATTGCATCGACTAATTGCTGATCGCTGGTAATATCCTGATTATCGAATTTCACAATAACATCGTTTACTTTCAACCCTGCTTTATCGGCTGGGCTACCGGCGCCAACCCCCGTAATCCGTACTCCTGAATTAACGCCTAAACCGTACCATTGGGCATAAGCCTCACTCTCTACGGTCTCGGTACTGACTCCTAAATACGGACGTACAATATAACCGTTACTGATTAACTCTTGAATGATTGGTAAGGCCTCATTGCTGCTGATAGCATAACCCACGCCTTCCACTCCGGTTTCGACTCTCTTGGCATTAGTGATGCCAATTACTTCCCCAGACATGTTGACC
>Ga0182011_10002437_pt1 | contig 15665 bp, 13 predicted proteins | sample 711E1DmetaG_FD_120481 | JGI IMG/M metagenome (GOLD analysis project Ga0182011, IMG submission 120481) | Permafrost microbial communities from Stordalen Mire, Sweden - 711E1D metaG | ecosystem: Environmental > Terrestrial > Soil > Wetlands > Permafrost | place: Sweden: Stordalen | collected... | reverse complement strand
CCGTATGGGGCCTGCCGAACAAAGCGTGAGAGGATTTTAAATCGTTCCCGATAGAGCCGTCCGCATCTTACTGTTGACGCGCAGGTTATACAATTTCTTTGGAAAATAGCCGGACACTAGAGATTGTTTCGTGAGTGTATAATATGCCACGAGTACCAAAAAACACGGTCCGGACGGACAAGATTATTCAGGCAGCATGTAGGCTGTTTGCGTATCAGGGCTATCACGGAACGAGCACGCGTCAGATAGCACATCTTGCCGGCGTGAGTGAAAACACACTTTTTCGGCATTTCGATAATAAGGAGGGCCTCTTCTGGTCAACCCTTCGCTCGTATTCCACAGGATTAAAGTTTCGCCGGGATCTGCTGGAGGGGATAGTAAAATGTGAACCTCCGGAGGTGGTCTTGCCAAAGATTCTGGAATTACTCACAGATACGGTGAGCTACAAACCGGAGTTAATAAGGCTGATTGCGGTCGCATTCATCGAATTGCGCCCGAAGGCTGAGGTATTTAATCAAGAGCATCTTTCGCCTGCCCTATCTGCAATTAGTCACTATTTGGAGATGAACATCAAGAGCGGAAAAATTCGCGATTTGGATCCTATTATGCTGACAGCGGCATTGATGATGACAACATTGATGCACGCGACAATCTCCCGGCTTATCGATCACAACAAGCCCTTATTGAATTACCAGGAAGTGAATCGTGCTCACGCCAAGTTCTGGTTGGATTTGCTCGCGCCAAGGGTGTCGGCTTATCCATTGCCCATTACGGAGATAACAGTGGAACATTCAAGTTGAATTGCATATGGCGAAGTCTAGTAAGACCGTTATCCTCATTTTAGACATGGCCGTTGGAAGTCGCTTGTTCACAAGCAGCCTCCTTGGCAGGCGGTCACGGATTAACAAGGCCTGATGTTATCTCACTCTCCTGAGAGCATTTGAGGCTTTTCCAGTAAATAATGAGCGGTGCGGTCTGGCGGCCAATGGTTGAATGGGAGCGTCTGCTGCGCAACGCGATCAGCGATATAAGTAACCGCTTGAGAGATTCTCATGCCTCGAAGTCATAAGAAAATTCTGGTAACAGGAGCCGATGGTTTTATCGGCTCCCACCTTACCGAAGCCCTGGTACGGAGTGGGTACAATGTTCGTTCTTTTGTGCTCTATAATTCCTTCAACTCATGGGGATGGCTGGACCGGTCTCCGCAGGAAATACGTGAAAACATGGATGTTTTCTCCGGAGATATTCGCGACCCGCACGGCGTTCAAGAAGCGATGAAGGGTTGTGATTTCGTCATTCACCTTGCCGCACTGATTGCGATTCCCTATTCGTATCATTCGCCGGACACGTATGTGGACACGAATATAAAGGGCACGTTGAACGTAGTACAAGCCGCACGTGAACTTGGAATCCAGAGGATCCTGCACACTTCTACAAGTGAGGTTTATGGGACTGCACGCACAGTGCCTATTTTTGAAGAGCACCCGTTGACGCCACAATCTCCTTATTCTGCAACGAAGATCGCGGCAGATCAGATTGCGCTGTCGTTCTGGCATGCATTTTCGACCCCTGTCGTTGTTATTCGTCCATTCAATACGTACGGCCCACGGCAATCGGCGCGTGCTGTAATCCCGACAATTATCACGCAGATTGCGAACGGTCGGCACACTATACATCTTGGATCACTGCGACCTACGCGTGACTTTTCCTATGTGCGAGATACCGTTGGTGGTTTCATTGCAGCTTTGGAGAGCGATGAGGGCTTGGGTGAAGTTATAAACCTTGGCAGCGGTTTCGAGATTTCCATCGGCGACACGCTTTCGCTCATCGCTGAGCTAATGCAGGTTGAAGTTCAGGTAGAGGAGGAGAACGAGCGCCTGCGACCCGCAGGTAGTGAAGTGTACCGTTTGTTAGCCGATAACAGCAAGGCTAAACGCCTGTTTAACTGGGAGCCGCGATATGCTCAACTGGAAGGCTTTCGGCGCGGTTTGTCAGAGACTATTCCGTGGTTTACAAATCCGGAGAATCTGAATGAATATAAGCCAGACAAATATAATCTCTGAGGGTTCACTCTCGATAGAACGGGTCGTTGCGACATTGCGCGGTGTCGTAGAGGGATTGAACGTGCCTCGCGCGCTGCACCAGCCTCTGTTTCAGGGACGCGAATGGGAATACGTAAAGGATTGTATCGATACTGGATGGGTATCTTCGGTTGGTTCCTATGTGGATCGCATCGAGCAGATGCTCGCTGAATATACTAGCACAAAAAGAGCTGTCGCTGTGGTGAACGGTACTGCCGCACTTTTTATCGCGATGAAACTCACTGGCATTGAACCCGGCGATGAAGTTCTGACCCCAGCTTTAACATTTGTGGCGACTGCAAACGCCGTCGCGTACTGCGGGGCTACTCCACACTTCGTTGATAGTGAATTTACCACGCTCGGCATGGATCCGGCAAAGCTCGATGATTATCTCAGTGACATCGCCGATGTGGGCAGCGAAGGTTCGCGTAATCGCTTCACTGGAGCCAGAATCAAGGCCGTGATTCCAATGCACACGTTTGGCCATCCCGTCGATCTGGATCCATTGGTTGATCTTTGCAACCGGTGGAAGCTAAATTTGATTGAAGACGCCGCGGAGTCTCTCGGTTCCTTCTATAAAGGACGTCACACCGGAACATTCGGTCGCATCGGCATTCTCAGCTTTAATGGCAATAAGATTGTGACAACTGGAGGTGGCGGCGCGTTGCTGTTCAACAACGACGCAGAGGCCAACTTGGCCAAGCACGTAACCACCACGGCGCGCCGGCCGCACAAATGGGAATATTTTCACGACATGCTCGGGTACAACTTCCGTATGCCGAACCTGAATGCGGCTCTCGGGTGCGCTCAATTGGAATGCCTTCCAAGTTTTCTAGAAAGAAAACGAAATTTAGCGCTGCTGTACGTGGAAGCATTCAAGAATGTTCCCGGTGTGAAAATCGTGAAAGAGCCGTCGTTTGCTCACTCAAATTACTGGCTGAACGCTCTTCTGTTGGACGACGGGGGCACATTTCAACGGGATGCCCTGCTCGAGGCAACGAACGCAAGCGGAATAACGACACGGCCCGTCTGGACTCTGATGCACCATCTTCCCATGTACGAGAACTGCCCCCGCATGGACCTTTCCGTTGCTGAGAGTCTGGAAAAGCGAATAGTCAACATTCCAAGCAGTGTTTCGAGGATAGGCTCGTGACTAGACGGAAGATATGCATCGTTACAGGCACCCGAGCGGAGTATGGGCTCCTGTTTTGGATCATGAAGGAAACCCAACGCGATCCCGATCTCGAGTTGCAGGTTATTGCGACGTGCATGCATCTGTCCCCTGAATTCGGCTTGACCTACCGGATCATTGAGGAAGACGGCTTTCAGATCGACGCCCGTGTGGAAATGCTCCTCTCCAGCGATACCGCGGTGGGCGTGACCAAATCCATAGGCTTGGGGATGATAGGTTTTGCCGACGCATTGAATAACCTCCATCCTGACATTGTTGTTGTCTTGGGAGATCGATTCGAAATACTTGCGGCTGCAAGCGCTGCCATGATTGCACGCATTCCGCTGGCCCATATCTCAGGGGGAGAAGTTACCCAAGGCGCCATCGATGATAGCATTCGTCATGCGATCACCAAGATGGCTACATTCCACTTTCCGGGGGCAGAAGTTTATCGGGAACGCATCATCCGCATGGGCGAACAACCCGCGAATGTGATGAATTTCGGAGATCCGGGGTTGGACAATCTCCATCGCCTGCCGCTTTTGTCGCGCGAAACTTTGGAAAGTGAACTGTCTTTCCCGCTTGGTCACCCTGCCTTTCTGGTCACATATCACCCCGAAACGCTCGGCAGCATGAAGCCTGAGTTGGCGTTAACAGAACTCTTGCACGCTCTCGATCAGTTTCAAAACTCCCGAGTTATTTTTACCAAGCCCAACGCCGATGCGGGTGGCCACTTGCTCGCTCACATGATTGACGAGTTTGGCGCGGCCCGGCAGGACCGGGTTCTGGTCGTCACTTCACTCGGACAGGTACGGTATCTGAGCGCGATGAAGCACTGCGATGTGGTGATTGGGAACTCGTCAAGCGGCATTGTTGAAGCTCCGGCGCTTGGAAAGGCTACTGTGAATATAGGAGGAAGGCAAGATGGCCGATTAAAGGCGTCCGCCGTACTCGATTGCCCAATAAATTCCGAGGCGATTGTGAGCGCAATTAAACATGCGCTATCCTCGGAATTCCAAAACTTGGCTGCACATACACAATCCTTATACGGTGACTGCAACGCATCCGAGCGTATTGTGGCATTTCTCAAGCAGGCGGATCTATCGGAACCCAAGTGCTTTTATGATTCTGCCGATACCGTACTACCTACACTCGCCTTCCGTTTGGGCGGTGATTTCGAGATTGGTCCGGAATCTCTGCAGTCCAAAGTCATTGCTGCAGCTCCTTGCCCGCCAATGCCACATACGATGTCTTTGGATACAGGACGGTCCGCGATTCTTGTAGCGCTGCAAGACATTCTTCTGCGAGGGGGGCGCAAAATAGCTTATTTGCCCGCCTATTGCTGTGAGTCCGTGCTTTCCCCATTTCAACAATTGAGTTTTGAACTCCGGTTCTACTCAATGGGCAAAGACCTAATAAATCCGGCCGGCATGCCAACCGACATTGAAGATTCTACCTTTCTTTATGTCCACTATTTCGGCTTGCGGAATGACAAAGTTACGCAATGGTTGAAGCAGAAGCGGTTTGGCGCGCGTTTTTTCGTCATCGAGGATTGTGTTCAGGCATGTCTTACGAGCGATGTGGGCAACAACGGAGATTACGCTGTTACAAGCTTTCGGAAGATTGCATCGCAGCCAGATGGCGCCATGTTGAGTTCCAGAACTCCGCTCCCAATAATAGACTTGCAGGACTCAGACGAATCCTTCGTTTCGCAGAAGCTGGTTGGAAAAATTCTTCGATTCCAAGGAGCTCCGGACGAGCTATACTTAGACTTATTAGAAAAGTCTGAGCGCCGCCTGGATGGGAGTTGCACCCCACGACGTACTTCTTGGGCTTCGTCTTATCTTATGGAGCGAACAGATTTCTCCCATATGGCGATGGTTCGGAGGCGGAACTGGGCTTACTTGCACAGCCTACTTCGCGAAGTTAATCCAGATTTAGTGCGCCCGCTTTTCAACGAAATCTTAGATGGCGAAGTCCCGCTTGGATACCCTGTCATTGTCGCGCAAGAATTTCGCGATCAACTAAGGATGTACCTCAAGGAACAGAGAGTTTTTTGTGCCGTGCACTGGCCCCTAGGCCCTGGGCAGGAGGCCTCTGGATGGGCTGACGACGTTTGGTTAAGCCACAACCTGCTTACGCTGCCAATTGACCATCGGATGACCACAAACTCTTTGGACTATATAGCTCACTGCATTCAACAATTCACACCCAAAAGATAGGACTCTATGTCGAGCACTTGCATCATCGCGGAGGCCGGGGTAAACCATAACGGATCTCTGGACAGAGCACTTTCCATGGTTGATATTGCGGCTAATGCCGGCGCCGACGCCGTTAAGTTCCAGACGTTTCAATCAGAAGCGGTTATATGCCGGTACGCCGCCAAAGCTGAGTATCAAATCAGAAACACAGGGGATAGCGAATCCATGCTGGAGATGGAGAAGAAGCTTGAACTCAATCTTTCCGAGCACAAGCAGCTTCTACAGCGTTGCGAGGCGCGGAACATCCAGTATTTATCTACCCCCTTCGATCTGCCCAGTGTTGACATGCTGGTGAACGATCTTAAAGTTCCGCGGCTTAAGATTGCATCCGGTGAAATCACTAACGCACCCTTGTTGCTACGCGTGGCGCAGTCTGGCTTGCCGGTCATTTTATCGACTGGTATGAGCTTGTTAGGAGACATCGAAGATGCATTGGGAGTGCTCGCTTTTGGCTATTTACAGTCCCGTGAAAGTCCGTCCATTTTCGGTTTTAGGCTGGCATATTTGAGCGAGGAGGGACAGAGACAACTTCAACAGAAAGTGACGCTATTGCACTGCACGACTGAATATCCTTCGCCGTTTGAAGATGTGAACCTTCTGGCAATGGAGACCCTCGCCAAAGCATTTGGGCTGCCGGTGGGGCTGTCGGATCATACGATTGGCTATAGCGTGCCAATCGCCGCAGTTGCCCGGGGCGCCTGCATCATCGAGAAGCATTTCACGCTGGACCGAAGCCTGCCCGGACCTGATCATAAAGCGTCGCTCGAGCCGCAGGAACTAACGTCCATGATTGTCGCCATTCGCGAAGTGGAGAGTGCGTTAGGTTCGTCGCGCAAACTCGTAGCCAGCTCGGAGGAAAAGAACCTGGAGATTGCCCGCAAGAGTCTTGTGGCCGCAACTCATATTTGTGCTGGCGAACAGTTTACGCAGGAAAACCTCACCAGCAAGCGCCCTGGGAATGGCATCTCTCCCATGCACTACTGGGAGCTTCTCGGGCGTTGTGCAACCCGCGATTACGATTCCGACGAGCTCATCAGCGAACATGCAAATTAGCTACGAACGCGCACTCGAAGCGTTTGGCCGTCTGGAGGGCTCGTGCCAATTACTTACGCTCTCGCCCACTTACGTCCTGATTGATGCCGAACGCAATGGAGACCTCGAACCCTTTTTCTGGCTTTATGAAGAGGGGGAGAAATTTCTTTATCAAGGTGGCCACCTTGCCTCAATTCCCGGCACTCAATATCGAGATATACAAACTCCATATCAATATGGAGGACCAGTCAGCAATACGCGCGACTCAGCTTTTCTTCTGCGAGCCTGGCAGGAATACACGACCTGGTGCAACGAAAATGCGGTAGCAGTGGAATTTGTGCGCTTCCACCCAATGCTGCAAAATTGGGACATATATCCCGGTGAGGCTGTTTTTAACCGCATCGCGGTATGGGTCGATCTTGCGCGCTCTGACCTGATGGCTTCGTATCAGACGCGCGTACGCACTGCTGTGCGTAAGGCGGTAAAGAACGGCTTGAGGGTAGAGTGGCGCACAGGCCCGGATAGTGCGGAATGGTTTGCGGAGTTCTACTACTCTACGATGCGTGAGATTGGCGCAGAGCCGTTCTACTTCTTTTCACAATCCTATTTTCGCCTGTTGCTGGAATGGAAACAGGCCCGTCTGGCCGTTTGCATTAAGGGCGATGAGCCGGTCGCTGCAGCTATCTTTCTCGCCGGTCCCCAGGTGACGGAATATCACCTCTCGGCGTCGAGTCTAGAGGGGAAGCGGCTGGGAGGCACAAACCTCTTGCTGCATGAGGCGGCGCAAACCGCTCAATCGGAGGGGTGCCGCGCTCTATACCTTGGGGGCGGAACAGAATGCCAACCTGACAACCCACTTCTATTCTTCAAGGCAGGTTTCTCGGCGGAGCGCGCTGAATTCAAGATCGGCAAACACGTGCATTTCAAGGAGGGCTATTCCTCATTAAGGGAACAGTTTCCTCAGATCTACGGGGCTCACCCTGGCCGTGTGCTTTTCTATCGTTAGGAGATTGAGTATGTTGTGGGTCTTAAAAATTGGCGGAGATGAAGTTTATGGATGAACCACCTATGGACATGCTTCGGCTAGCGGTCGACTACCTTCAGTGTGCGGAGTGTGGACTCAGGCAGTGGGCGATTTCAGATGACGGCTTGCATTGCTCTTGCGGCAGTACGCTTGTCTGGGACGGCGCTATGCTTCACGCTCAGTCGGCATTCTCGGACGCCAGCACGGAGTTCTATGACTATACCGGTGGCGCAAGGTTTGTCGGCACGAAATTCGATGACAATGTTCAGATATATGCAACCACACGGGCATATCAGCAGTGCTTGGAAAAGTGGTTTTCGCAACCGGCGGGTGCGTTGCTCGATCTCGGTTGTGGAGACGGCCGCCTATCGCTGTGGGCGCTCGAGAAAGGATTCTTTCCAGTCATAGCGGTCGATGATTGCGTCGAAAGCTTAAGGCGACTGGCAGCTACCGCTCGCGAGCGCAAACTCAATGGACTTATCCCAATCGCCGCCCCGATACAGCAGGCGCCGCTGAGGCCGTCGTCTTTTCAGGTCATCCTGTGCATAGAAGTGCTCTACTACCTCACAGGACCGGCACGTCGCAAAGAAACTCTACGCGAGTTAGCATCTCTCCTCGCTCCGGATGGCCGTATGGTTCTGTCCGAGTTTACGAGAATGGGCCGCGTGCTGGCTGATGTTGTCGCCATGAATGTCGAAAACATGCGTCTCGCAGCCTATCAGGGTGAGCGCCTTGAGAAGTTCGGTGACAAATCTGTGCAGGTTTCTATTCCACACGCCAAGGAACTGAAGGCCGATTGCCAGAACGCCGGACTGGAATTGGTTGCTAGCAGTGGCGTTTCACCTATCCCTATGCTCTTTCAGCATGCGTACACATTCACCAGCTATCCGTTACGGCCATCTCTCGACGACACTCTAAAAAATCTGATCGAAACCCTTGATGACCTGTCCTCGGACGAGTCCTCCCTTTCGCGTAACCTTGTTTTACTGCTACGGAGGGATAGCAATGCCCTTTGAGGTTCTCGAACTTGATAACCCGAAGTGGGAACAGGTTCTTGAACACTCGGAGCCAGACATCGCATATCGGCCGGAATATTGTAGATTTCATCTGAGACAGTCAACAGGCAAGGCCGTCATGTTCTGTTACGAAGATGAGCTCGGGACCGTATTTGATGTGACGCTGATTAAGGATATTTCCTGTTTACCGTTTTTTTCTGCAATGGGGAGCCCTTGCGTGCACCTAAATGAACCCCGTTCGGCCAATTCAGCCCTGAGTATGCCTCCACTTGATCTGGCGTCGCCGGGCTATAACGGTCCTCTGTATATAGGGAATCCAACTAATACCCGGGAGGTATTTTTTCGTTATCGAAACGCTGTAAACACGTGGTGTCGCGAGCATAATGTAGTTACAGAGTTCGTTAGATTTCACCCGATGTCCATGACAGTCTCTGTTATGGAAGGAATCGAACCTTTGCATAGAGTCAGCGAAATGATATATGTGGATCTTCGGGAAGGTTATGATGCCGCTTGGGATAAGTATAGCAGTAAACGCCGTCAGGAAGTAAGACGCGCCGCCCGTAACGGTGCCACAATGCGTATCGTGCCTGCGGATGAACTTCACATTAACCGGTTTGTAGACCTTTACGATAGCACTATGTCTAGGAAGAAAACGAAGAGCGTGTACTTTTATTCAAGTGAGTTCTTTGTCGAGTTGTTCGGCGAATTGAAGGAGCGGGCTCTCCTTGTTGAAGCATATGCAGGCGATCAACTGGCTTCGTCAACCATTTTTCTTCTCGGCAATAAATGTGTCTGGGCGCAATATGAGGGCACTAATTCTTCCGTACGTGAGACTGATGCTAACCTCTATAAGACTGACAGGATGATATCTTGGAGCGCAGATAGTAAATACGATTACTTCTTACTGGGCGGTGGCTTTAGTGAAAATGATGGGGGGTATCAATACAAGATGCGATATTCCAAACTTACTGCCCCTGTATTGCACTTGCGAAAAATACACAATCCTAGTTTGTTACAGGAGCTGGTTAGCGAGAAAGCCGCTTACGATCGGACTCTAGGTCGAACTACGCGCGAAGATTATTTTCCAAGCTACTGGTTAACATGATGTCATCCCTTCGGCGTTCCTCTCTGGCTGGCATAGACAACCATAATTGAGTTTTTACGAATGCACATCACATGTAAAGCCGTTAATGAGTTGTGATCGCTGAAAAGACCGATAGGAGCTCATAACCGCAATGCCGAACAGATGGAGAGAAGTCTGCATTTCCCCGGCTGCCACGATAAGCGAGGCTATTCGTACAATTGACGATAATTCGCTTCAAATTGCTTTAGTGGTGAATGGCAGCCGGCTCTACGGAACCCTCACGGATGGAGACGTTCGCCGCGCCATGCTCAGGGGTCTCACGCTCAATGACCCAGTGTCAAGAGCCATGAACCCAAATCCGAAGACGGCGTTCCTTGGCGATAGTCGTGAACTGCTGGTCGATCGGATGCGGCAACTACGCGTCCGGCAAATGCCTATCATCGATTCGGGCGGCGCGCTCGCCGGTTTGGAAGTTGTCGACGAGATGATATCACCGCCTGCCCTCCTGAACCGGGTGGTTCTTATGGCAGGAGGATACGGTAAGCGCTTATCTCCTTTGACAGACGATTGCCCGAAGCCTATGCTCTCTGTCGGCGGATGCCCGATGCTCGAAACTGTTTTGCTGAACTTTATTGAATATGGGTTTCACAACTTCTACATTTCTGTGAACTATAAGGCCGGAATGATCGTCGATTACTTCGGCGATGGCTCTCGCTGGAACGTTCACATTGAATATCTTCGTGAATCAAAACCCCTGGGAACAGCTGGCGCACTGTGCTTGTTAGAGGAAACGCCAGAACAGCCGATCATTTTAATGAATGGGGACATTCTTACGAAGGTGAACTTCAACCATCTTCTGGAATTTCACACCGCACAAAACTCAAAGGCTACAATGTGCCTCCGCGATTATGAGTTCCAGGTTCCCTACGGCGTGGTCAAAGTCGATGGATATCGGATTCTTGAAATTCAAGAAAAGCCGACGCAGAAGTTTTTCGTCAATGCCGGTATTTACGTTCTCGATCCAGAGATTCTCGGCTTAATCCCACGTGAAGAACCAATTGACATGACGGAATTGTTCAATAAAGTAATGGAAGCGAAATGGCCTCATGCCGTATTTCCAATCCGGGAGTATTGGGTCGATGTTGGCCGCCATTCGGATCTCAATCGCGCAAAGGTTGAGTTCGAGACGGAATTCCGATGATCAATGGTAAGACAGTATTGGGAGTGATTCCGGCACGCGGCGGCTCGAAGGGAGTACCGCGTAAAAACATTCGTATGGCGGCTGGAAAGCCGATATTGGCGTGGACAATTGAGGAAGCATTTAAATCGGAATACATTGACCGTTTAGTGCTCTCTTCTGAAGACCAGGAAATCATGAAAGTGGCGTCAAGCTACGGATGCGATGTGCCATTTCAGCGGCCTGTTGAACTTGCATCCGACGATACGCCCGGCGTTGATCCTGTTCTCCATGCATTGAATCAGCTGCCTGGATATTGCTATGTGGTCTTATTACAACCCACTTCGCCACTGCGTAGTGTTGCGGATATTGATGGCTGCATTCATCGTTGTGAGGACAAGCACGCAAAAGCCTGTGTCTCTGTCACGAAATGTCAGCAGCATCCTTATCTTATGTTCTCGGCAGATCGCGATTCACGCCTTGAGCGCCTTGTCCCAGAGGCCAGCAACTTCTATTGTAGGCAGGATTATCCCAACTTCTTTTTTCTTAATGGCGCAGTTTACGTAGCACAGACAGAATGGCTGCAAGCTTCACGGACATTTTTATCGAACGACACAGTGGGCTTTGAAATGCCGGAAGAGCGATCGTTGGACATCGATACTGAAGAGGATATTCGCCGCTTCGAACTGTACAGATTGAGTTTGTGCCCTGCCGATCAATTCTGAGATTATGACATGTTATGCGCATTTCTATTCCTGACCCACTCAAGAATTTGCAGAGGCCTCACGACGACTCGCCGCCCGAACGGTCAATTGGCCAATTTCGGTTTTCAAGCGCGCTCAAATCTGTTGGCAAGGTTATCAGCGGAAACATCGCGGCGAATCTGATCACTATGGTGACCAGCATACTAGTTGCCCGATGGACAATTCCTTATGACATGGGTATCTGGAATACTGCGCTGCTGGTTACTTTGTACAGTCCAACGCTACAGCTAGGAGTATTCAATGGCCTGAACCGTGAACTCCCTTACCTGATTGGCGCCGGCGACAAGAATCGCGCATTGCGCATGGCAGAGGCGGCATATGCGTGGTCGTGGCTCCTGATGGGAGTTTCAATTTTGTGTGGCGTTCTTGTAGCAGTATGGTTTTGGATAAAGGGTCAGCCGGTATGGTGTTTTACTTCGATGGCTGTTGCGGTGCTTGTTGTTTGTTCGTGGCCGACTATCTATTTCACGACAACCTATAGGACGCACGCTGAGTTTGGCCGGCTTGCAATGAATACGGTTGCAGTCGCTTCGGTGGGAGTTGCCCTCGTGCTACTGGTATGGCGATTTCATTTCAATGGCCTTATCCTACGAGCATCTTTGCTCAGTATTCTTGGTGTTGCAGCACTTTATTTCCGCCGCCCTTTGCCCGTCAAGCCGCAATGGGGAACGAGTCAAATTGTGCTTCTCGCGAAAGTTGGAATTCCAATCTGGCTAGTTGGTCAGTTGGGCACGTTTTTCGGGTCTCTCGATCGTCTTATGTTGGTCCAGTCTACTCAAGTGCTTGGCTACTTTACAATCGCGATTCAGGTGGGCGCATTCGTGCGTATGATTCCAGGAGCCTTCAGCACTGTCTTGTATCCGCAAATGGCTCATCGCTATGGCGAAAGTCACTGTGCAATGGATGTTTGGCGAATTGCAAAGAAGGGTGCGATTGCTGCTTCAATAATAGGGCTCGTTACGGGTGCGTGTGGCTGGCTGATTCTGCCCACGTTTGTTCGCCTGGTACTCCCAAAATATAGTCTCGGCATTCGCGCCGCCCAGTTAAGTGGCTTCCTTGGCCTGGCGCTAGGTATGTATCTTTTCGATAACGTCTACAATGTGATCAAAAGGCAAGATCTTTATGTCCTCAACTGGTGTTGCGGCTGTGCTTCGTTTGTCGCAATCTGGTATTGTCTTTCTCGGTTCTTGCACATCGCTCCAGCTCTTGCGTCCGCTGGATCGATGCTGGCAGCAACATTTCTAATGGCGGTGATTTCTGCATTCGTAAGTAGGAGAGCTTGTTTGGCGCACGACCGGCCTGAACACGTGGAATGAGAAGCGGCGACTATTACAGCGGTCAGGATGGTTTGATGCAGATTGACGAGTACACTCGCACCTTCTTCCAGATGGAGATGGAAGGAGACCTTTTTCCCAGCCGCACCCCGAACGGAGACCCCTTTTGGGATGTTGTTCGGTTCGACGTTTTTTTCTCACTTTTAGACGAGATCAATGAACCATGGCAACTCCGCCAGTCGGCTACGAGTCGACCACCACTTAGCTGGTTGACTAAGATTGCTAGCTCGCCTTTGAAGGCCGTGTCGATGGCAAATCATTGGGCTCGACTAAAGCGCATTCAACCAGTCGATTTCATAACATTTGTCTTAAGCCGCTACAAGGATGTGAACGGCAATCCCATAGATTTCGCGAGTGATGATGCTTCCCGCGCTCTATCGGAGATGGGCTCTATCCAGAGGATAGAATCACAGCAGAACGTACGCGGGGACTTGAATGTCAACACTTTAATTAGAGTTGGTGCTAGCACCTATCACCTACCTACGGACTATCAACATTACTTTTGTACTATAACAAATATGATCGCAGATGCTGAACGAAAATATTTCAGCGTTGCCGATTCACACCTGTTCAATGTTGTTCTAAGAACCTATAAGCATCATTTAGTTGAGCGGCGGATATGGGGAGAGATTTTTGACCGTACACAACCTCGTCTTCTCTTGATGACACAAAATGGAATTCAAAAGGGCCTCATCTTCGAGGCTAGGAAGCGTCATGTCCCGGTGATCGAATGTCAACATGGTGTCATCAATCTCATGCATCCCGCCTATTCGTATCCACCGGATCTACCACCCGGAGAAGCAGTCATCCTTCCGGATGTGTTGTTAATGTTCTCAGAGTATTGGAAACATCAATGTCGCATGCCTGGAACAAAGATCGTTGTTGTTGGGAATAATCAATTTTCCAGTACCGGAGATCGCTCAACCCGAACGGGAGCAGCGGTATTTGTGAGTGCCTTAAGTTTTGAGAAATTCATGTCGCCACTTGCTGTGAAACTTGCACAATTAATGCCAGACCGAGCGTTTATTATGAAGCTTCATCCAGCTCAAGTGTCAGATCGTGCAAAGATCGAGAAGGAATATGAAGGAATTCCGAATCTAGCTGTTGTGGGGACTGAGAAGAGTTGCCCTGAACTCTTCGCAGATGCATCGGATGTGATTATTATTCAGTCGACGGCCTCTTACGAGGCATTGGACCGCGGCATACCAGTTCACATTCTTCGAGAGGGCGGCTATGTGTCGCACCAGGATCTTTTTTCGCGGCCCGATGTTAGTCTATTCTCCACTGCCGATGAGCTGCAAAGCGCGTTGTTTAAGCCGATTAAGCAGCCGGAAGGCGCGCCGCGGTTTTTCGATGCTTTCGATCCGGTGGCGTTTCGTGAGCTTGTGCTTTCCTTACAGTGATAGATCACGCTTAGCCCCTGAAACGATTCAGAGAGAATCGGTGGTTTCTGCAAAGAGGAACAGTATATCTGGTATTCAGAATTCGCAATACGTTAGGTATTTACGCAAAGATTTTATATGTACAATCCTCGAGGATCCGACGTGTCTGTGAAAAGTCTGTTTAAATCTATGCGATGCTTCTTTAGGCCAGCCGTTCATCGCGTGAGAGTTTTGCTATACCGGATACGGGGTTTGCGAGTAGGCGTAGGGTCTATTATTCAACGTCCTTACATACTCTTACTTCCTGAGTGTTTATCCATCGGCAAGGAAACAAGTATCCACTCGAACGCGTACATCACCCCGATAAAGGAGTACGCGGGCGTAAGGTACACACCTGAAATTAAGATCGGAAATAACGTGTACATTGGTCGCTTTGCTTATTTTGTCGCTATCGATTCAATAGAAATTGAGGATGGCTGTGTCTTAAGTGAGTATGTTTACATCACTGACAACTCTCATGGACTCCATCCTGAATGTGGCCCGCTTATGAAACAACCGCTGGAGAGTAAAGGTAGCGTGCGTATTGGCCGTAATTGCTTTCTTGGCTTTCGAGTCTCGGTTATGCCTGGTGTAACTCTCGGAGAGCATTGTGTAGTTGGAGCGAACTCGGTCGTTACTCACTCCTTTCCGGCTTATTCGATGTTAGCAGGTTGTCCTGCTAAACTCTTGAAAGTCTTTTCTCTGAAGACTGGAGATTGGGTGCCAGTGCATCTTGAATCATATAGACAGATTTGATGTCTTTGGAACAACTGCAATAGCAGCTAACGTTGCTATAATAAATATCGTGCATCGGAATGCAGGTATGAATATCCGAGCAGAATGTTATGATTTAGTTATAAAGAAGTAGTAATCGAAGCGGATTCATATAAATACGATAATGCTGCCATTTATCTTGGGTTTACATTGTAAACATTGCGTGTGGGTGCATGATCGGTTGTTGCACTAGATGTACTTGTTTTTGCTTTGTAGTTGGCGCTCCGGTCCGGGTAGTCAAGCAATATAATCGTGTGCTAAAGAACTGGGTAGTCCTGGATGGGAATAAGAGTGATTGCTCTTTGCATACAGGGTAGCGCCTTCCTGAAGATAATTAATAGTGTGCTTCTCGCACAGATCCGTTTGAGGAATGAAGGGCCGTTGGATTGTTAGCATACTGGTATCATTCCGTATATGAGGCAAAATGTTAAATCGGGTACTAATAACTGGGGGGGCCGGATTTATCGGTTCTAGTGTTGCCATAGCGCTTGCGAAGCAGAGCTACGAGGTTCGGGTTCTCGACTCT
>Ga0182011_10002435_pt1 | contig 15670 bp, 7 predicted proteins | sample 711E1DmetaG_FD_120481 | JGI IMG/M metagenome (GOLD analysis project Ga0182011, IMG submission 120481) | Permafrost microbial communities from Stordalen Mire, Sweden - 711E1D metaG | ecosystem: Environmental > Terrestrial > Soil > Wetlands > Permafrost | place: Sweden: Stordalen | collected... | reverse complement strand
CGTTTCGGGCGAGGAAGTTGAGAACTACCTGCTCGCCAACAACCTCGTCAAACCCAACGACGCCCGCCCCGAGGAACCGGTCAATGCCGGGTGCGGGGACGCCGAGAATACGAAAATGGCCACCAAAACCATCCGATTCTTCTGACGAGCCCGCCCAGTCAAAACAACTTCAGTTTTCACCGGGCCGGCGCACACTGCGAGACCGGCCTTTTTTGCGTATCCATAATCCAGTTTGCCATTGACCCCATGGCGAACGCCCAGCGGTATCCGAAAAATGAACAACCGAAGTGACAGCACTCCCGGCCTCCGGCCAGCCCGGGTCGGGCTGCCGCCCAAGCAGGGCCTCTACGATCCCTGGTTTGAACATGACGCCTGCGGCGTCGGTTTCGTGGTCGATATCAAGGGACGCAGGTCGCACCAGATCTTGCAGCAAGCGCTCCAGGTGCTGAGGAATCTCGATCACCGCGGCGCCAGCGGCAGCGAGGCGAACACGGGTGACGGTGCCGGAGTTCTTCTGCAGGTGCCGCACGCGTTCCTCGTCGAGACGTGTCGGAAAAGCCGCGTGTCGCTTCCCGGCCCGGCCGAGTATGGCTGCGGGCTCGTCTTCCTGCCGCGCAATCCGACCCATCGCCGGCGGCTGGAAGAGCGCTTCGAGCAGATCGTTCAATCCGAAGGCCAGGCGTTCCTCGGATGGCGCACCGTGCCCACCAACAGCTCTTCGCTCGGCGACACGGCGCGCTCCTGTGAACCATTCATCCGGCAGGTCTTCATCGGGCGAAGCAAGGACTTGGGCGACGACCTGGCGTTCGAACGCAAGCTCTACGTGATCCGCAAGCGCGCCTATAACGAGATCCGCGCCGCGGGGCTGGATGGCGGCGAGTATTGGTATCTGCCCAGCCTTTCCTACAAGACGATCGTCTATAAGGGCATGCTCCTGACCGAGCAGCTTCCGGAGTATTTTCCCGACCTCCGGGATCCGGCGATGGAAACCTCCCTCGCGCTCGTCCATTCGCGTTTCAGCACCAACACTTTTCCAAGTTGGGACCGCGCGCATCCGTATCGCTACATGGCGCATAACGGCGAGATCAACACGCTGCGCGGCAACATCAACTGGATGCATGCCCGGGGCGCTCTCTTTGAGTCAGACCTCTTCGGCGATGACATCCAGAAGGTGCACCCGATCATCGACCCGAACGGCAGCGACTCGGCGATGTTCGACAACACCCTCGAACTGCTCGTGCTGGCGGGCCGCTCGCTGCCGCACGCCATGATGATGATGATTCCCGAGCCATGGTCCGGGCATGAGTCCATGGACGACGACCGGAAGGCGTTCTACCAATATCATTCCTGCCTGATGGAGCCGTGGGACGGCCCGGCTTCGATCGCTTTCACCGACGGCAAGAAGATCGGCGCAGTGCTTGACCGCAATGGTCTGCGCCCCTCGCGCTACTACGTGACGAAGGACGATCGCGTCATCATGGCCTCCGAGGTCGGCGTGCTCGATGTGCCGCCGGATCAGATCACGCAGAAGGGCCGCCTGCAGCCGGGTCGCATGTTCCTGGTCGATACGGAGGAGGGCCGCATCGTGTCCGACGAAGAAATCAAGGGAAAGATCACGGTTGAGCGTCCCTATCGCCTCTGGCTCAACGAACATCTGGTCCACCTCGACGACCTGCCGGTGGCGTCCAGCCTGCCCGAGCCCGACAACAAGCTGCTGCTGCAACGGCAGATCGCGTTTGGCTACACCTTCGAGGATGAGCGGATTCTCCTCACGCCGATGGCCCGCGACGGCGTCGAAGCCGTCGGCTCCATGGGCAACGACGCGGCCCTCGCCGTGCTGTCCAACAAGCCGCGGCTGCTGTACGACTATTTCAAGCAGCTTTTCGCCCAGGTGACCAACCCGCCGATCGACTCGATTCGCGAGGAACTCATCATTTCCGCGGAGACCCGCCTCGGCTCCGAAGGCAACCTGCTGAATGCCCAACCATCCGCCTGCCGCCGCGTGGAGCTGGAATGGCCGATTCTCACCAACGAGGAGTTTGCCAAACTACGCCGGCTTGACCTGCCGGGTTTCAAGGTCGGGGTGCTGCCCATTCTGTTCCGCGTGACCCGCGGCGAGAAAGGCCTCGCCAAGTCCTTGGAGGAGCTGTGCGTGATGGCACGCCGCATGATCGAGGAGGACGAGATCAATCTCATCATCCTCAGTGACCGCGGGGTGACCCAGGATTACGCGCCGGTGCCGGCGCTGCTGGCGGTCGCCGGTTTGCACCATTACCTCATTCGCGAGTGCTTGCGCACCCGTATCAGCATGGTGCTGGAGACCGCCGAGGCGCGCGAAGTCCACCACTTCGCGCTGCTGATCGGTTACGGCTGCAGCGCCATCAATCCCTATCTCGCCTTCGAGACCGTCGATGCGATGATCCACGGAAGCCTGCTGCCCAATCTGGACCACAAGACGGCCTGCAAGAACATCGTCAAGTCGGCCTCCAAGGGCGTCGTGAAGGTCATGTCCAAGATGGGCATCTCCTCCATCCAGAGCTACCGGGGCGCGCAGGTGTTCGAAGCGGTGGGGCTGCGCCAGGATGTGATCGACCATTACTTCACCTGGACGCCTTCGCGGGTCGGCGGCATTGGGCTGGATGTCATCGCGCAGGAAGTTCTCGCCCGGCACCATCAGGCCTTTCCTCAACGCCAGGTCAATGGTCACGTCCTTCCGGACGGCGGCCAGTACAAGTGGCGCGATGATGGCGAGGCCCATCTCTTCAATCCCGAGACGATCCACCGGCTTCAAAAAGCGGTGCGCACGGGCAGCTACGCCGTCTACAAGGAGTATGCCAAGCTGATCAACGACCAGGGGAAGAATCTCTGCACGCTCCGCAGTCTCCTGGAGTTCAAGAAGAGCAATCCGATCCCGCTCGACCAGGTGGAACCCGTCGAGAGCATTATGAAGCGGTTCAAGACCGGTGCGATGTCCTATGGCTCGATCAGCCAGGAGGCGCACGAGACCCTCGCCATCGCCATGAACCGCATTGGTGGCAAGAGCAACACCGGCGAGGGCGGCGAGGACCCCGGGCGGTATCAACCGTTGCCCAACGGGGACTCCCGGAACTCCGCCATCAAACAGGTGGCTTCCGGCCGCTTCGGGGTGACGAGCGAGTACCTGGTCAACGCCCGCGAGCTCCAAATCAAGATGGCGCAGGGAGCCAAGCCCGGCGAGGGCGGCCAACTGCCCGGCACCAAGGTCTACCCCTGGATCGCAAAGACCCGGCTCACGACCGCCGGCGTCGGCTTGATCTCGCCGCCGCCGCATCACGACATCTACTCAATCGAGGATCTCGCGGAACTGATTCACGATCTCAAGAACGGCAATCGGAATGCGCGGATCAGCGTGAAACTCGTCGCCGAGGTGGGCGTGGGCACGATCGCCGCCGGCGTCGCCAAGGCGCACGCCGACGTGGTGCTCATCTCGGGGCACGACGGCGGCACCGGCGCCTCCCCGCTGACCTCCATCAAGCACGCCGGTCTGCCGTGGGAGCTTGGTTTGGCGGAAACGCACCAGACCCTGGTGCTCAATAACCTCCGCGACCGCATCGCCGTCGAGACCGATGGCCAGCTGAAGACCGGTCGCGACGTCGCTATCGCCGCGCTGCTCGGGGCTGAAGAATTCGGTTTCGCCACCGGAGCGCTTGTCTCGACGGGCTGCATCATGATGCGCGTCTGCCACCTGAATACGTGTCCCGCCGGCATTGCCACGCAGGATCCCCGCCTGCGCGCGAAGTTCGCCGGCAAACCGGAGGATGTCATCAACTTCATGCGGTTCATTGCCGAGGAACTGCGGGAGATCATGGCCCAGCTCGGCTTCCGCACGGTGGAAGAGATGGTCGGTCGCGTCGACTGCCTCGAGCCCAGGAAAGCCATCGATCATTGGAAGGCCAAGGGTCTTGATTTCAGCAATATCCTGTACCAGCCCGATGCCGGACCGGAAATCGGCCGCTTTTGCCAGGTTCCGCAGGATCACGGCCTCGACAAATCGCTCGATCTGACCGTGCTCCTCGATCTCTGTCGGCCGGCCATCGAGCACGGCGAAAAGGTCGTGGCCCAGATGGCCATCCGGAACACCAACCGGGTCGTCGGCACCATCACCGGCAGCGAACTCACCAAGAAGTGGGGTGCCGCCGGGCTCCCGGAGGACACCATTCGCCTCCACTTCCAGGGTTCCGCGGGCCAGAGCTTTGGGGCGTTCCTCCCGAAGGGCATGACCTTTAGCCTGGAAGGCGACTCCAACGACTACATCGGCAAGGGGCTTTCCGGAGGCAAAATCGTCGTTTATCCACCGGCGAGCAGCACGTTCGCTGCGGAGGAGAACATCATCGTCGGCAACGTGGCCTTCTATGGCGCCACCAGTGGCGAGGCGTACATCCGCGGCATGGCCGGCGAGCGGTTCTGCGTGCGCAACAGCGGCATCAGCGCCGTCGTCGAGTCCGTGGGCGACCACGGCTGCGAATACATGACCGGCGGTCGCGTGGTGGTGCTCGGCTCCACCGGACGCAACTTCGCGGCGGGCATGTCGGGCGGCATCGCCTATGTGCTCGACGAGAACGGCATCTTCGCCCGAAACGTGAACCGGCAGATGGTCGGGCTTGAGAAGATCGACGACCCGGCGGAAGCCGCCGAAGTCCGCGCCATGATCGAGCGGCATCTCGAATATACCAGGAGCGAGCGCGCCGCGCAGGTGCTCCGCGCGTGGGACCAGATGCTGCCCCGGTTTGTCAAGATCATGCCCAAGGACTACAAGCGCATGCTGGAGTGCATCACCCGCGTGCATGCGCAGGGCTTGACCGGCGACGAGGCCGTCATGGTCGCCTTTGAAGAAAACGCCCGCGATCTCTCGCGCATCGGGGGCAACTAAAGGGAAAGCTGAAAGACTGAAAAGCTGAGAAGCTGAAACCATTCACCCCTCCATTGCCGATGTCCTTCAGTTTTTTCCCCTGTCAATCGAACGCCGCGCGCCAACGCTCCAGCCTTTCAGCCTTTCAACTCTCCTGCCTTCAGGCCCTTCAGTTCTTCAGCTTTTCAGCCCTTCAGCCTTTTCTTCCCCATGGGTAAACCAACTGGATTCATCGAGTATCTGCGGGAACTGCCCGTGGATCGTACACCGGCGGAGCGTGTGCGCGACTGGAAGGAGTTTCATCCCCACATGGAGGAGAAGAAACTCCGCAACCAGGGAGCCCGCTGCATGGATTGCGGCGTTCCGTTTTGCCACACGGGCAGGCTGATGAGCGGCATGGCCGCGGGATGCCCGATTCACAACCTCATCCCGGAGTGGAACGACCTGGTCTATCGCGGCCTGTGGCGCGATGCGCTCGCCCGCCTGCACAAGACCAACAACTTTCCTGAGTTCACGGGCCGGGTGTGTCCCGCACCATGCGAAGGCTCGTGCGTGCTCGGGATCATCAGCCCGCCCGTCACGATCAAGAACATTGAGTACAGCATCATCGAAAAGGGTTGGGCCGAGGGCTGGGTTTTGCCCGAGCCACCCCGAATCCGCACCGGCAAGAAGGTCGCAGTCATCGGCTCCGGACCGTCCGGCCTGTCCGCCGCCGCCCAGCTCAACCTGGCCGGCCACTGGGTGACGGTTTTCGAGCGCGCCGGCCGTCCCGGCGGACTGCTCATGTACGGCATCCCGAACATGAAGCTCGACAAGCGGGAAGTTCTGCTGCGCCGGCTCGACCTCATGGAGCAGGAGGGCATCAAGTTCATCTGTAACGCCGATGTCGGGGATAATGTTGAGCCGCAGATCTTCCTGAAGGAGTACGACGCCACGGTCATCTGCACCGGCGCGACGCAGCCGCGCGACCTGCCCGTTGAAGGACGCAACCTCAACGGGGTGCACTTCGCGCTGGAATATCTCACCGCCAACACGAAGGCGGTGTTGGCCGGCAATCCCGACGCGGGCCCGATCCACGCCCGGGGCAAGGACATCGTGGTCATTGGCGGGGGTGACACCGGCACCGATTGCGTCGGCTCGGCGATGCGCCAGGGCTGCCGCACCATCACCCAGATCGAGATTCTGCCCAAGCCGCCCATGGACCGCGCGGCCGACAATCCCTGGCCCGAATGGCCGAAAATCTACAAGATGGATTATGGCCAGGAGGAGGCCGCCGCCCGATTCGGGGCCGACCCGCGGGTCTACCTGACCACGGTGAAGAAATTCATCGGTGACGGCCAGGGCCACGTGAAGGAACTGGTCACCGTCCAGATCAAGTGGGAGAAAAACGAGAAGGGCCAGTTCATCCCCCGGGAGCAACCCGGGACCGAACAAACCCGTCCCGCCCAACTTGTGTTGCTGGCAATGGGCTTTCTCGGACCCGAACAGGCATTGCTCAAGGAACTCAGGATCGAGACCGACGCCCGCAGCAACATCAAGGCGGAGCACGAGAAATACACCACGAGCGTCAAGGGTGTGTTTGCCGCCGGCGACTGCCGCCGCGGCCAGAGCCTCGTGGTCTGGGCGATCAACGAGGGCAGGGGCGCTGCCCGGGAATGTGATCGCTATTTGATGGGATCTACGGACCTCCCGTAAGTTTTCCCGCGGACGCTGGAAAACTTAGTAAGCCGCCGCAGACGGGTGAAAAGAATTCATAATGCCGCCGCGGCCCATCCGCGGCGCCGGGTCTTCCGCACTCACTGGAGAGGCAAGAATCCTCGCCGTAAGCGCGGTCAGTGTGTTTTCAAATCCGCAAGGCTGTCAGGCGAATTTGCCTTGCCCGGCGCGCACCTCGTGCCAACTCTCCCGCCCCGAAATGAACGGAGGTTTTCGGATTGCGCTGCAGTGCCCTGACAAAGAAGGCGATCGTCGCCCGCAAGAAACGGACGCTGGCTTGGCCGTCGAGCGGCTCCCATTGGAGCACGGAGCCCCCCCAGACCGGAAAAACGACCGGCTGTCCCCATGCCGGATTTGACCGGTCGATCTTTGCATCCGAAGAGACTCAGAATCCATGAAACTGGTCGAAGAATTCAGAAAAATCGCGGGCGACGTAAAGATTCTCGATAAACCGGCGGAGAGAGAGATGTACAGTCATGACATCGGCGATGTTCCTCCGATCATGACCGGAACATTCTTTAGAACGCAGCCGGATTTTGTCGTCCAGCCGAGAAGCGCAGATGAGATTAGGAAGGTCCTGGCGTTTGCAAACGAGCGCAAGGTCCCGGTGATAGCGAGAGGCGCCGCGTCGTGGGGATTCGGCGGCGTCATTCCGACCAACGCCGGGATCGTCATCGATCTGTCGCCTTTCCGCAAGATATTGGGGCTCAACATCGAACAGAAGACCGTTACGGTTGAGGCCGGCGCCCGGTGGGGCGATATTGATATCGTGGCAAAGAAAGCGGGCCTGTGTCTGCTGGCGTACCCATCGAGCAAGTTTTCGACTGTCGGCGGTTGGATTTCGACCGGAGGCTGCGGCATCAACAGCTTCAAATATGGCCGTCTGGCCAGGCAGATTGTGTCCATGAAGGTCATCACGGGGGCGGGTGAGACCAAAGAACTCTCCCCGGCCGACTCGGAATTCGCCTGCTTTGTCTCTACGGAGGGGGAATTCGGCATCGTGGTCGAGGCAACCCTCAAGCTGCGCGATGTTCCGCAGGCGTCATACCCCCATTTGCTTTACTTCCATGGTGACAAGGAAGCTTTCGCGTTCGTCGAGCGGTTCGTGAGTTGCCGGACTTCGGACCAACTCGACCCCAACGTCATCCGTTTTCTCGATGAGAATCACCTGGGCGACATCAACAAATTGATGCGGGCCGGCATATTCAAGAAGAGCCCCGGTCTTCTGATCGAGTTCGGCAGCGCCGCCGATGAAGAGCGTTTCGTGAAATTCATGGCGTCGGTTCGCGACATTGAGGAAGCGCCACATTTCGCCGCAAGTTACTTGTGGAACGAGCGGCTGTTCGGCATGAAGACAAAGCGGTTGGGGCCGACCATTCTGGCAAGCGAGATCACAATCTCGATTGCGACGGCCCCGGCGTTCATCGAGAAGGCCAAGAAACTGGGTGCCCGTTTCGGCGTCGAGATTTGCATCGACGCCTACATCATTGATGAACAGCGGGTGCTCATCATGGCAACCTTCCTCTGCGACTCAAGGAGCAAGCGGTACTATGTCAATCTGCCCCTGGTCTCGCTCCTTACAAAGGCGGCAATGTCCATGGGTGCCGAACCTTACGGACTCGGTATCTGGAATGCCGCTTTCATCAATTCTCTCTACAGTCGCGAGAAACAGCGCGAGCTGAAGGCCTACAAGGCAAAGGTGGATCCGAACAACATCCTGAACCCGGGGAAGTTCTTCGGGATCAATTCCCGGATGATCTCCGCCCTTGTCTTCCATCCAGCCGTATTCGGTTTCTCCCTGAACCTGATGACACTGCTGTCGCCGCTCATCGGCAAAGCCGCGGCGCTCCTGGGAGAGAACAAGAACGTCAACAAGCTCGACTTCGAACTGAGCATCCATGCGTGCGCCAAGTGCGGAAACTGCATGGCCGTCTGCCCCGCCTACCTCGTCACCCAAAATGAAGGATCGACGGCCAAGGGGAAGCTGGCCCTCGCGAAGAAACTTATTGACCACAAAGAGGTAACGGCGGAAGAGGCGGCAAACGTCTTCATGTGCATGCACTGCAAGGCTTGCGAGGAGATCTGCCAGACCAATCTCGAACTGATGAAGCTTTGGGACGCGGTTGAGGAAAGAATTGAAGGAAGATTCGGTCGGCCGGAAGCCCAGATCACCGCATTTCTAAAAAAGGTCGACGATAGCAAGGAATACTGGGCCATGGTCGAACGAAACAGCTGAACGACGATGCCGAAAAAATACCACCTTCACGCCAAGGCGACGCCGCTTGATCTGGAATATGTGTTCAAGTTCAAGATCGTGCGGGGAGAGAACTGCATCAATTGCGGCAAATGCAGCAGGGTCTGCATTTACGAGGTGCACAAGCGCCGGAAGGACGATCCGCGAAAGATGGCCGACCCGAACACCGTGCTTTGCAGAAACTGCTTCCGGTGCATCCAGGAGTGCCCGCGGGGCGCCCTGGAGAAATCGCTGGCCAAAGACTTCCTGAATATCGGCGGCTCCTATTGGAAACCCGACATGTTGATCAGCCTCTGGAAGCAGGCAGAGGACGGAAAGGTTCCGGTGACCGGAGCCGGATACAGGGGACCGTTTACCGGACCGGGTTTTGACAGCATGTGGACGGACATGTCTGAAATCGTCCGCCCGACCCGGGATGGAATTCACGGGCGTGAATATATCAGCACCTCCGTCGAGCTGGGCCGGAAGCTCAATCATCTGACATTTGATTCGAACGGGAAGTTGCTGTCGAAGACCTATGATAGCGTTGATCTTCCACTTCCGATCATCTTTGATATCCCGGCCGACAATTTGGGTGCAAATGTGAGGTCCGCGCTGGTTGAAGCAGCGGCGGAGATCAATACCTGCATCGTCATTCCCGCTGACAACATCACGCCCGATTTCGAGAAACACAGCAAACACATCATCCCCTGTGTCCCGTATAAGGAGATCGACCGGTGCCAATCGGTGATCAAGAAGGCGCGAATTGTGGCGGTTGAGTATTCCGATGCGCTCCTGGGTGAATTGCCGCGGGTGCAGGAAACGATCAAGAGCATCGGCGGCGCACTCACCATCATACGGGTCCCGGCCTCAAGGGATGTGGAGACCATCGTCTCCCGGCTGACACATGCCGGGGCTGGAATCATACACGTTGTCGGCGACTATCGCGGTCTGGAGGTTGGCGGCCCGGCGGGTTCAAATCCGCGATTACTCAAAGATATCATCCGGGCCGTTCACCTCCGGCTGGTTGACGAGAGGGTCCGCGATGAGGTCACCTTGATATTCTCCGGAGGGATCGCCATGGCGGAACATGTTCCGAAGGCGATGCTCTGTGGCGCCGACCTGACTGCGATCGACCTGCCATTGCTGGTCGCGATCGGCGCCCGTCTATACGAAGAGCCAAAGAAGCTGCTGATTCTCCCTGAAGAGCTGGAAAAGATTCCGGTTCAGATCGTCAGACAGAGAATCGTCAACCTGATGGTTGCATGGCATTCGCAGCTCCTCGAAGTGATGGGAGCCATGGGGATCCGTGAAGCCCGTCGTCTGCGGGGTGAGACCGGGCGGGCGATCTTCTTTGATGAGATTGACAACGACACCTTTGGAAAACTGTTCAAAAGAGGGGATGCGGCGCGCGTATGAGACCAGCAACTGTAAAGATTCGAAAGATGCCTTCGCGATTCAAGCACCAGGTGCCGAAGTATAAGGTCACCCGGTCGGATGCTTGCATCAATTGCGGCACGTGCGCCAAGACATGTCCGTACGGTGTTCACGAAAGGATCGAAGGTCATAACCGCGTGAAGCCGCCGATCGACTACAAATGCATCGGGTTCGAATGTCAGAACAGGGATTTCTGTTGTGTGAAGAAATGCCCGCGGAAGGCATTGAGCCTGTCGCCCAATCCCATGTATGAAACGCTGGGAGACTGCCGCTGGACGGCAGACATGATCACGGCAACCTGGATCATGGCCGAAACCGGTTACCCGCCGAAGCGGGCGGATCTCGAATACAACGTGGGGAACTCCGGCGGCGGCTTCGACAAGCTGCGGCTCAAGTTTCCCGCCAATCCCGCGCCGGTGGACCCATCCGAGATATCGACCGCCATTGAGCTAAACCGGAGACATGACGGCCGGGCCGACATTGTCATCTCGATCCCCGTCTACGGCGGCGGCATGTCGTTCGGGTCGGTCAGCCTCGCCACCATGGTTTCCCGGGCCCGGAACGCGAGCCTCTGGAACACCTTCAGCTGCACCGGCGAAGGAGGCTACCCCGAGATGCTCAAACCGTATGATGACTACATGATCACCCAGGTGGCCACCGGTCTGTTCGGTGTGCGCGAGGAAACCATCCAGCGGGTCAAGATCGTCGAGTTCAAATACGCCCAGGGTGCGAAACCCGGTCTCGGCGGACACCTCCTTGGAGAAAAGAACACGGAAAGCGTGGCGAAAATGCGCGAGGCCGTCAAAGGCACGTCACTGTTCTCCCCATTTCCGTTTCATTCGGTGTACTCCATCGAGGATCACAAGAAGCACATCGACTGGATCAAACAGATGAACCCGAAGGCCCTGGTCTCCGTCAAGGTCTCAACCCCCAACGACGTGGATATGGTTGCCGTCGGTTCATACTATGCCGGCGCCCATATCATTCACATCGACGGAGGTTATGGCGGCACCGGGGCGGCTCCGGATATTGCCAAGAAGAACATCGCGATGCCCATCGAGTACGCCATCACCAAGGTGCACAATTTCCTGAAGGCTGAGGGCGCCCGGGATGCCATGACCCTCATCGCCTCCGGCGGCATCCGGACCGCCCATGATCTGGCAAAGGCGATCTGTCTTGGCGCCGATGGAGCAGTGATCGGCACGGCGGAACTGGTTGCGCTGGAATGCGTCCGCTGCGGCAACTGCGAATCTGGCCGCGGCTGCGCCCGGGGCATTGCCTCCACCGATTCCGAGCTGGCTGACCTGTTTGCCCCGGAATGGGCGACCCAGCGTCTCACCAATCTGTACAACGCATGGAATGTCCAGCTCGTCGAGATCCTGCAGAAGTTCGGCATGAAGAGCGTCAAGGAGCTTGTGGGGCGGACGGATCTTCTGGAGCACGTCGATTACAGTAAATAAAGCGGAGTTTGCTCACAATGGATAATGCTGAAAGAATACTATATTCCCGCACGGAGCTTTGCCGTCGGGCGCCAACCCCCGCCCCGAACACCGAAGAGGAAGGCGGCTGCGGTGTCACCGGCTTCATCAGCTCCATTCCCGTGACGGGAAAGAACATCTTTGAACCTTCGGTGCAGATGCATAACCGGGGCAACGGAAAGGGCGGCGGCATCGGTGCGGTCGGATTTCTTCCCGAAGCGCTGGGTGTTTCAAGGCAGGTCCTCGATCAGGACTACATGTTGCACATCGCCCTCTTGGATGCGGGCGTGGCGGACGAGATTGAAAACACGTTCATCAGACCCTTCTTCCAGATCGATAAGTCCGGAAAGCTGCCAACGATTGACGACCACCGCAGCATTGGTCTGGACGTCAGGCCCCCGGACATCATGCGGTATTTTGTCCGCGTCAAGGATGGCGTCCTGGATGAATTCATTGCGGACAACAATTTCGCCCCCATCGACAGACGGGACGCCGAGGACGAGTTTGTCTATCAGAACAGCTTCCGAATCAACTCAAGGTATTACGCATCTCTCGGCGAAAGGAAGGCCTTCGTCATGTCCCATGGCCGGAACATGATGATCCTCAAGATCGTCGGCTATGCCGAGAACGTTGTCCGGTACTACCAGCTGGACGATTTCAAGGCCCATGCATGGCTTGCCCATCAGCGATATCCAACCCGCGGCCGTGTCTGGCATCCCGGCGGTTGCCATCCCTTCAGCGCGCTCAACGAGGCGCTGGTGCATAATGGAGATTTTGCCAACTACCAGGCTGTTCTCGAATACCTCAAGCAGCGCAACTACTATCCCTTGTTCTTGACGGATACGGAGGAAGCAGCGCTGTTGCTCGATTTGTGGAGCCGGGTCTATAAATATCCGTTGGAGCACCTTATTGAAGCCATGGCGCCGACCTCCGAGATGGATTTCGACATGCTTCCGCCGGACAAGCAGGAACTCTATAAGGCAATTCAGACTCATCACGTCAATGCGTCGCCTGACGGGCCATGGTTTTTCATTATCGCCCGAAATGATGTGAAGAACGATCAGTTCCAAATGATCGGCATCACGGATACGGCCATGCTGCGCCCGCAGGTCTTTGCCCTGCAGGAGGGCGAGGTGCAGATCGGCCTGATCTGCTCGGAGAAGCAGGCTATCGATGCGACACTCAGCTCCTTGGAGAGGGAGGACCCGCGCTTCGGGCCCATTGCTGACAAATACTGGAATGCCCGCGGCGGCAGCCATACCGATGGCGGTTCGTTCATTTTCAGCCTGAAAGATGCCGGCGACGGCTCAGGGAGAAAGAAGCTCCTCTGCACCGACAAATTCGGGAAGGTGATCGAAACGCCCAAGGACAAGGTCCGCTGTGACATCTCCCAGCAGATCACCATGACGGACGAATGCAGGGCGACCGGGGAGAAACTCGCCGCACTGTTTTCCGAACGAGATCCTTTGGTCTCTCGGAGAATGTATGTGCATGTCCGTGACAATATCGGACAATTCGATGGCAACTGGCTCCGGTATGCGATCGAAACCATCAAGGGTTTTGCGCTGAGAAATGCGGACTTCAGGCAAACGGCGGTCGACGTTCTGACACAGCTGCACGACCGGAGATACAATACCGGCACGCTAAAAAGAAGCTTCGTACAGCATGTCCTGAGGGCCAACCTGGATGAGATTTTCGCGACCATGCCGAAGATCACGGAGAAAGCGAACGGCCAGTTCAGCCAGATCGATTTTGCCACCCGTGATCAACTGCGTGTGCCGCAGGAGAATGAAAAGATCCTTGTGGTCAATGCGGAGGGCTTTCAGCCGGAAGGCGACAGCTGCGATGCGGTGCTGATCGTGGCCGCGCACAAACTGGGCTGGAAGCGGTTTATTGTTTATCGGTACCGCGGACAGCGGTTTACCGGCTGCGGATTCGGTCCGGCGACAAAGGACGTGCGGATCGACGTCTACGGCGCTTCGGGCGATTATCTGGCATCGGGAATCGATGGCATGGAGATTCAGGTCCACGGCAACGCCCAGGATCAGCTCTGCCAGATCATGAAGGATGGGAAGCTGGTAGTATTTGGTGACGTCGGCCAGACGTTTATGTACGGAGCCAAGGGTGGCGCTGCGTACATCATGGGGAACGCAGCGGGGCGACCTCTGATTAATGCGGTCGGCAAACCGCGGGTGATCATCAATGGAACTGCGCTGGACTATCTTGCGGAATCGTTCATGGCTGGCGACGCGCTTAACGGCGGGGGGTTTGTCGTCTTGAACGGCATTGGATTCGATGATAAGGATGGATCGATCCGTGAATATGAATCGCCCTACCCAGGATCCAATATTTTCTCCCTTGCTTCCGGTGGCGCAATTTACGTGCGGGATCCCCGCAATAAACTCGTCGATGAGCAGCTCAACGGCGGCGAATTCGTTGAAATTACCGATGCAGACTGGGAATTGATCCAGCCGTATCTTGAAGAAAACGAGAAGCTGTTCGATATACCGGTCGAGAGGCTGTTGACCGTTTTCGGCAATAAAAGAGAGCCCAAAGAAGTTTACAGGAAGATCATTCCTGTTTCGCAAAAGGTGGCCGGGAGCGGGAGAAAATAGGGGCGCATCTCCCGATTGTCGGTGGTTCCGGTGGCCCGCCGAAAGTAGCGCAGGCTTCCCAGCCTGCTTCGCCGACAATCGGGAGCTGCGTCCAGATCAATGTTGTGCCAGCCCCCATTTCGGGCGATACTGTCAGCGAATATCAACATCTGACCGCAATGAATAAACTCCTGTTTTTTGCGAAGCTCGGCGCCATCGGGCTTCTACTTTGTTTTCTGCGGGTGACTGCATGGGCGGCTCCCGTGGTGACCCAGCCGCTGCCTCCAGCCATCGAAGGGCCCACCGCCGCGCAGCCCACGCCGAACCACGTCTGGATTCCAGGGCAATGGTACCAGGCTAATGACGGCTATTCCTGGGCCGTTGGCCATTGGGATCTGGCCCCGCGCCCGGGTGCGTCCTGGATTCCCGCGCATTGGGAGCCGCGCAACGGAGGCTTCGTCCTCCTCGACGGATTCTGGCAGGACCCCCAGCCGGCGGCAGTGGTCGTCCCGCAGGCGCCGATTCCGCCCGAGCAGGAGATTATTGTCGAGGCGGCTCCGCCGCCGCCCCAAACGGAAGTGATCATCGAACGTCCGTCGCCCCGCCATATTTGGATCGCCGGTGTCTGGGGGTGGCGTGAGGGGCGTCACGTGTGGATGCAAGGGCATTGGGAACTGCCGCCGCGCGAACACGTCGTGTGGGAGGCGTCGCACTGGGATCGCCGCGATGGCCGGTATGTCTTCATTGCGGGACGGTGGCGGGAGAACGATGCGCGCGTCGAAGTCGCGATCCCGCTCGGGCACGGCGAGCTGGTGTTGGCGCCCGGCAACGCGCAGGGACGTCCGTCCGAAATGATCATCCGCGAAGGCCCGCCGCCGCCCCGTCGGGAGGTGATGCGGGAACACGATCGGCCTTCTCCGCGGCACGTCTGGATTGCCGGCTACTGGGCCTGGCGTGAGGGCAGGCATGCCTGGATTGGCGGCCACTGGGAGCTGCCGCCGCGCGAGCGTGCCGTGTGGGAGCAGCCGCGCTGGGAGTCGCGCAACGGAGGCTTCGTCTTCATCGAAGGCCGCTGGCGCTAGCCCGGATGTTTCACAGTTTTCCCCCTCGCCACGACAGTGCTTTTGCTGGTGGTTCTTACGCCGGCAATGCTCAGAGGATATGCGGGCTAAACAAATGGCGGACGCCATTTGGTGCTAAATCCCGCAGTCGAGGCTTCCGTTCCTCGTAGCTGCGAGCGTAAGCCCCTCGACCCGCCCGTTCGACAAGCCCCTCGACATGCTCGGGGCCTTGAGCTTGTCGAAACGGCTCAGGGTCCCGAGCG
>Ga0182011_10002434_pt1 | contig 15675 bp, 10 predicted proteins | sample 711E1DmetaG_FD_120481 | JGI IMG/M metagenome (GOLD analysis project Ga0182011, IMG submission 120481) | Permafrost microbial communities from Stordalen Mire, Sweden - 711E1D metaG | ecosystem: Environmental > Terrestrial > Soil > Wetlands > Permafrost | place: Sweden: Stordalen | collected... | reverse complement strand
ATGACCCAGGGCGCAATCCGCGTTTCGCTCACCCACGGATACGGCTCACCGCCTTTCGCCAGCGGTTTCCTCATCTCAACTATTTCAAGCCCGGACCGAGAATACACTTCGAGGTAGGATTCATGGAGCCAGAGAATATCCACGCAGGGCGACCGGTCCTCGAAGTCCGTGGTAACGATCTTCACGGGATCGCCCGGCTTGGCATTCCGGTTCTCCGGGAAGTCGCTCGTCGAGAACGAGGCCCACTCGTTGAAGTAGATCTCCGGCGCTGAGACGATGTTTACAAGGATGCCATCCGGTGCGAGCAGCGCGCGCAGGGCGCGAAAGATGCGCAGCTTCGCGTCCGTGCCGGCAATATTATCGAATGTGAATGCCGACTGGATCAGAGAAAAATGCCCGCGCGGCAAATCGCTCATGTCGTCGCCGGGAATCACACGATAATCGCCCTGCGGATCGATCTCGTGGGCTTTGGCAACCATCTCAGGCGAGATGTCCACACCGAGCGTCTCAAACCCGAGTTCGCGGAGGAACCGGGTCGACCGGCCCGCTCCGCAGCCGAAATCGAGTGCCGTGGTTCCCTTCACATGGCGGCTAAACAGCTCCGGCAAGTCGCGGAACGCGAGATAGTAGGTATTGGAAAACTCAAGTTTGGAATAGGCCTCCGCGCGCGTGGTGTCTTCGTAGCAATTGACGAAATCCATCAACCATCGCCTTTCCGCGCCTCTGCCGGCAGCGTCCGAAAAAGAATCTCCATTTTTTCTGAGATCAATCTTAACGGCAATGGCTTCAACTTCAAAAGAAACTTGGCCTTAAAGGCTCCGGGCGGGTTCCAGAGGCGGCTTGGCCATTTGCACAGGATCCATCGGAAATCCCAGCCGCTTCCACTCGTCGTAGCCGCCGCGCAAAGGGCGCACGCGCTCGATTCCCAGCTTGTGCAGGGTCATGGCGGTCTTGGCGGCGGTGGCCTCGCTGGGGCAGGTGCAGAAGAGCACAATGTCGCGGTCGCGGGGAATCTCGCGGTGGCGCGCGGTCAGGGCGTCGGGCGAGATGTGAAGCGCGCCGGGGAGCGTGAAGGGGTCCGACAGCAGTTCCAGCGGATGGCGCAGGTCGGCAATGTAGACCGGCTCGCCGTCATCGAGCTGCTTCTTCAACTCCTCCGGTTCCAGCCGGGACTCGACCAGCTTGGCGAGGATCATGCGGCGGCGAACGACGCGCGCCAGGAAGAAGCCGAGAATGCCGAGAATCAGCAGAGCGCCGGAGAAGCGGCCCGCCCAGTCCAGCAAATTGGGGTCGCGCTTGAGCAGGTCGCCGAAGAAGCGGCCTATGGTTAGCAGCGCACCCAGCCACAACGTGGAGCCGATGCCGTCGAAGAGGAGAAACGGCCAGTAGCCCATGCCGTTTTGACCGGCGACGGGCGGAGCCAGGGTGGCCAGGCCGGGCACGAACTTGGCGATGATGAGCGTGACGGCGCGGCGGCGGCCAAAGGAGTTCTGGGTGCGGCGAACGCAGGTTGCCGGCTCCAACGAGAGCTTGCAGAGAATGCGCAGCACATGGTGGCCGTATCTGCGGCCGATGAAGAACCAGGCGCTGTCGGCGGTCAGCGCCGCGATCAGCCCGGCGGCCAGCGCCAGAGGAAGACTGAATTCATTCTGGGCGGAAAGCGCTCCGGCGGCCAGCAAGACGGGCATGGCGGGCAGAGGTACGCCAAGCTGCTCCACCAAAACCCAGGCAAAGAGCAACAGATATCCGTACATCAACAAGATATGCGTCGGCAATTCCATGGGGAAGGCTCCTGTCTTGGGGCGAGCGTGATCGGACCGCCCTGTGTCGTCGACTCGACAAGCCCAGGCGGAAGCCGCGGAAGGTCTCTCTATCCGATGATGCAGCGGCAAATTCGCTTCATGCGCTGGCAATTCTGAGCCAAATGCAACGAAAGCCGCCCGGGGGCGGCTTTCGTTGCTGATTCCATGCAGCCGGGTAGTACTTCGTTCCTAAGGCTGCGCCTGCCCGGAAGGCGGCGCGGAAACGGAGGCCGCGTCCTGCTGGCCTTTGGCGGCGAACCAGTTGCGGTCCCAGAGATTCCGGTAGAAGGCGCCGGTCATCTCGGCGGCGCGGGGGCCGAAGGTGGGCCGGCCGCCCTCGAGAAAGAAAACCGTGACCAGGCTGCCCTGGGGCGAATCCGAGTAAGAGGCGAACCAGCCGAAGCGGGTTCCTTTGTTCGAGCAGGTTCCGGTCTTGCCGAAGACCGGTAGTTCGTTGAAGTTGGCGCGCAAACCGCGGGCGGTGCCGTACTCGACCGCGCCGGCCATGCCGTCCTCTAGATCGGGGATGTACTGGGCGATCTCCAGGGTCCGCTTGATCCTGGGTTCCAGACTGGCGGCCTCTTCCGGCGTATTCGGGTGCTGCAGGTAATAGAGGGTTCCTCCGTTGGCGATGGCGGCCACAAAGGCTCCCAGTTGCAGAGGGGTCAGGGAGACACCCTGGCCGAAGCTGCACATGCGTCCCACGCCCCCCTCGGCGGCGGGCAGTTCCTTGTCCGGATAGGCGCCCAACTGTTCGCCTTCGATGTTGTAACCGGCCAGTTCGCCCAGCCCGAACTGCGTGGCATAGCGGCGTACGCGCTCGAATCCCAGTTCCCGGCCCATTTCTTCAAAATAGAGGTTGTTGCTCTTGGCCAGCGCGGTGGTCATATCCATGTGGAAGCCGGCAAGCTGCACCGGCGTATCGCGCTTGACCAGCCCCTCGGAGAGCGCGGCCAGGGCCACGGTCAGCTTGATCGTCGAGCAGGGCTCCGCGCCTGGAGAGAGAGCCAGCTTCTGGTTGACCATGGCCAGGATGCGCCCGTTAGCCGGATTGATGACCACGGCGGTGCCATTCATATCGCCCAGGGCATCGATCGCCGCCTGGCGAACCACGGGATCTTCGCCCGCGGTCAAATCGCCTTCGCCGATATTCCCTTTGGCGAAGGAACTGGCGGTAAAGCGCTCGTAATAGCGATGATGACGGGAGGTGAGGGCCGCGCGGCGCACACCGGCTCTCGCCTTGCCTCTGGCGGTGAGTCTGGCTTGCTGCCGGGCAGGCGCGGCCTTTGCCGCACTATGAGCCGTTGCTGAATGGGCTGCAGCGGCGCGGGGGGGTGTGGATTTGGGTGTGGGCCTGGCAGCCGGCCGGGCGGCAGCACGATGACCGCCGGCGCGATGGGGTTCCACCACATGACGCTCCGCTGCCCTGGCGCGATGCAGCGAATGCGGCGCATCCAACGCCGACGCGCCGCCTGTGCCGGCCAAAATCAATCCAAATGCCCAAACGCACGACAACTTCATCCAGTCAACATCCTCTCCACCATGGACTCCTGCCGTGCATTGGCCCGTGCGCGGCGCACACCTTTCTCATCGGCCATTCCGTGAGAACGTTCTAATTTGCGCCACGGATCGAGCTTACTTTTCGCACCCGTGTTGCCATTTCGCAACTACCATTCGCTTTTTCAGGGTTCAATTTGCACTATACAGCCTCAGGGGACGTGTGCATATAGCCCGTCAGGGCGCCGCGCCGTCCGCCGGGGCGGCTAGTACGACGACCGGCGCATCACCGTGGGAACGTCCAGGTCCCTTTGCGCTTCTTCATCGGTCTCCGAGAAGAGCGCCGCCGCGGGTTGGGCGCGGCGCTCCTCCACCGCCTCCGCGGTCCTCTCCCCGCTGTCGAACTCCGAGGCATAATCCCTGGGCAGCGGTTTGTAGGACGGTTCCTCGCGCATCTCCTGGAACTTCGGCGTTTCCGGCACGGCTTCCGGTTCCGCAAAGCTCACGGTCGTAACGACAGCGGGCGTCGAGGACGAGAAATAGAGCGATTCGTCCGCCTCCGCCGGTACTTCGTCCTCCTCTTCGTCCTGGCTCAGGAAGCGGGACGAATCGGGCGCCGGCGCGGGAGCGGCACTGTGCTCCTCCAGCCAGTTCTCGGGCAGCGCCACGGGCACCGTTACCACGGGCGTCTCCTCCACATTCAACATGCGCGCCCGCCGTTCCGGCATCTGATCCCGGAAGCCCGTGGCAATGACGGTGATCTTGACCTCGTCGCCCATCTTCTCGTCCTGCACGGCGCCGAAGATGATGTTGGCGTCCTCGTGCGCGGCGGACTGGATCAGCGACGAGGCGGCGTTGACCTCGGAGAGCTTGAGCGAACTGGAGCCGGTGATGTTGATGAGGATGCCACGCGCGCCGTCGATGGCGCCCGCCTCCAGCAAGGGCGACGCCATGGCCGCCTGCGCCGCCTCAACGGCCCGGTTGTCGCCCGAGCGCACGGCCGTGCCCATTACCGCGTGGCCCATGCCGGCCATGGTGGTCTTGACGTCGGCGAAGTCGCGGTTGATGATGCCGGGGATGGTGATGATGTCCGCGATGCCCTGCACGCCCTGGCGCAGCACATCGTCGGCGATGCGGAAGCTCTCGAAGAAGCCGGCGTCCTTGGCCACCGCCAGCAGCTTCTCGTTGGGGATCACGATCATGGTGTCCACGCTCTCGATCAGCTCCTTGAGGCCCCGCTCGGCCTGTTGCAGGCGGCGCTTGCCTTCAAAGGCGAAAGGCCGCGTGACCACGGCGACGGTCAGGATGCCCAGTTCGCTGGCCAGCGAAGCGATCACCGGCGCCGCGCCCGTGCCCGTGCCGCCGCCCAGGCCGGCGGTGACGAAGACCATGTCCGCCCCCTCCAGCGCTTCGATGATCTTCTCCGAGTCTTCCAGCGCGGCGCGGCGTCCCACATCGGGGTTGGAGCCGGCGCCCAGGCCCAGCGTGAGGCGCACGCCCAGTTGGAGTTTTACCGGGGCCTGCGATAACTTCAGCGCCTGCACGTCGGTGTTGGCGGCGATGAACTCCACGCCCTCCATGCGGGCTGCAATCATGCGGTTCACGGCGTTGCCTCCGCCTCCGCCCACGCCGATTACCTTGATGCTGGCTCCGCGCGCGCACTCCTCGTGGTATTGAATGCGCATCTCGCCGGCTTGATTCTTTTCGGGATTCATTGGGTCTCCGATCTCCTGATACACCTCTGTTAGTAACTCGCGGCGAAGATGGCGCGCAGTTTGGCGCGCAACGAGTTGCTCTCCGCAGCCCTGGTTATTCGCGTGCGGTGGGCATACAACAACATGCCGATGGCGGTGGCGAAGCCGGGATGGAGCAGTTCGACAGGCATGTGCGAGAGCCTCACCGGCATCCCCATCCGCGCCGGAACCCGCAATTGGCTTTCGGTTACATCTAACATGCCGGGCAACAAGGCCCCGCCGCCGGTCAGTACGCAGCCGGCGCCCAGCGCATCCACCACGCCGCCCTGACGCAGGCTTTCGCGCACGAAATAGAGCAACTCGCGAGCCCGCGGCTCCAGGATCTCCGCAATGGTGCGCAACTTCAAAATCCGCGGCTGGGGATTGGAACACTCGATCGCCGCCTCCTCGGGCACCGCCGTCACCACGGTATGACCGTACAGGCGCTTCAGCTCCTCGGCCTGGGCGACCGGTATCTGCAGGCAGACCGCAAGATCGTTGGTGAAGTGCGCTCCGCCTATCGGTACCGAGGCCGTGTGAGCCACCGCGCCCTCGAAGAATACCGCCAGGTCGCTGGAGTGGGCGCCGATGTCCAGCAGGCAGACGCCGAGTTCCCGTTCGTCGGCCGAGAGCGTGGCCTCGGCGGCGGCAATCGACTCCAGCACCGCCTCGGAGACTTCAAGCCCCGCCCGGTTGGCGCAGGTCACCGTGCTCTGCAGCGCGCTGCCGGAGCAGGTGGCAATGTGCAGGTCTACCTCCAGGCGCACACCCACCATGCCCACCGGATCGAAGATGCCCGGCTGGTCGTCGAGGATAAACTGCCGGGGCAGCAGATGCAGAATTTCTCGATCCGGAGGCCGCTCGACCGCCCGCGCTCTCTCGACCGCGGTGCGCACGTCCTCCTTGGCAATCTCGCGCGGACGGCTGCCCAGGTCGAAGCCGCCGTTGGTGTTGAGCCCGCGAATATGCGGTCCGCCCACGCCCACCACGCACTCGTCGATGTTGACGCGCGCCATCCGCTCGGCCTGCTCGCTGGCCGCCTTCACCGCCTTGGCCGCCGGAGCCAGTTCCGCGATCAGCCCCTTGCGCATCCCGGCAGACTCCACCATGCCATGCCCGAGGTAGCGCAGCGCGCCTTCGTTCAGGTCGGCCGCCAGCACACGGGTGTATGCGCTGCCGATGTCCAGCACGATGATCGGGTTATCCTGTTTCTGGCTCATCGTCTTGCGCTCACTCGCCCAGGCGCGCTACCGCTGCCGGACGGCTCTCGGCGGCGGGTTTCCGCCGGTTTAAGCCAAGCGCGGCCCTGTTGGCTTCCGCGCGCTTCCTCTTGTCGTTTGCCGCCTTGCCCTTTGCCTCTGCGGCCTTGGGCTTGGACGGCGCCTTCCCGGAAGGCTTAGCGGCCGCCTTCTTGCTCCTGGCATCGGCGATATGCTTGCCCGGCGCAGCCGTGACCGAGGACGAATTGACGGCCTGGGCCGGCTCCGTCTTGGACTTCCCAGCCAGTTCTTCGGCCGACGCCGTTTCTACGCCCGCCATCTCCGGCGCGCCGTTCGCCCCGGGAGTCATCTCCAGCACGACCTGCTGGTCGTAGCGCAAATCAACCGCCGCCAGCTTGGGGTACTGCCGCCGCCACTCGGCGATGTGCGCCTTGTAGCGTTGATAGCGCTCCAAGAAACGGTCTTCGCCAAAATGAGCCAGAATATCCTCGCCCTGCTCCGGCATCAGGACGCGGGCATCTTCCGGATCGGTCAGGTCGATCTCTGAAATCTGCTCGGAAAGATGCTGGTTGCCGGCGTCCAACTCAGCCAGCAAACGCCCGTAGACCGCCATGCGCCCTTTTCGGGCGGCGAGCGGGTCTCGAGGGTCGATCCCGGTCACCACCGGGAAGGAGTAGTGGCGCTGGGCCATCATGGCTGCCGGCATGGCGAGCAGAACCCCATTGGCATCCACCAGGCCAATCTGTTGGCCCTGGCGCACAAAGGCCACTGGCTGGCGCTCTGCCACCTGGACGCGAATCCGGTCCGGAAGCACACGCATCACCGTGGCCCGCTCCACCCAGGGAATCTCTTCCAATTTTCTGCGCCGCTCAGAGAGGGAAACAAAGAAGATGTTGCGGCCGATGTCTTCGCCGAATACCGGCAGCATCTCCGCGCGGCTCACTTCGATCAAGCCGGAAGCTTCAATGTTGCCTGTCCCGGCAATGCGAAAGCGCGCGTCGCGCTCCAGGAAGGTCTTGAGAAAGAAGGCGCCCGTAGCCAGGCCGCCGAGGACGATCAGAGCGCCCAACCCCAGAAACGCACGGCCCCAGACGCTCGATGGCCGCCACCAGGGAGTACTCGGCCAATCGCGGCGCGGTTCTTCGAAACCGCCCCCATCGGAGGAACCCCAGACGGAGCCGGAGGAGTCCTCGCCGCCGGGGCCTGTCATCCCGAGAGGCATGCCGGGGCCTCCGGGGCGGGCACTCCCCGAAAGGGGCACACCCTGCTGGACGCGCCGGAAGCCAGGCTCCGCGGGCGCTTCATCCTCCCATGCCAGGGGACGGATTGTGTTCCTGCTTTGAGTCGTCACGCCTGAGCCAGGTCGTGAGAATCGCCAGCCTTCACTATATCCCGCGGCCCACCGGTTTGTTTTCGCGGTATCGGAGGGGGAATCCGCGCCGTTACGGGCTGTTTCGTGTTGAGACGCCGTCAGGGATCGAATTGCAACTCCCCCGTGCGGCTCCCGGTCTGTGTTGCGCTGGCCGATCCCAGGCTTTGGCCTGTATCCTCAGCCCATGCGCGAGGACGCTTCCCCAACGCCCGCTGCCGCCAACCTGCTTGAAGATGCAGCTTCCTCCTACCTGCGCTCGGCGCGCCATCAGCCGGTCCACTGGAGCCCGTGGTCCCCAGCGGCCTTTGCCCGCGCCCAGGCAGAGGACAAGCCAGTACTGCTGGACATCGGCGCGGTCTGGTGCCACTGGTGCCACGTGATGGATCGGGAGTCCTACGAGGACCCGGAGATTGCCGCGATCATCAATGAGCATTACGTCGCCGTGAAGGTGGACCGCGATGAGCGGCCCGACGTGGACGCGCGCTACCAGGCGGCGGTTTCGGCCATCAGCGGGCAGGGCGGCTGGCCGCTGACGGCGTTTCTCACCCCCGATGGGCGTCCCTACTTTGGCGGCACCTACATTCCTCGCGACGACCGCTACGGCCGGCCGGGCTTCGGGCGGGTTCTGCTGACCCTGGCCGAGGTCTGGCGGGAGCGCCGCGACGAAGCGCTGGAGACGGCACAGAGCGTAATGGCCGCCATCGAGCACAACGAGTCTTTTTCGGGCCGGGGAGGGGAGCTGACGCTGGCCCTGGTGGACAAGATCGCCGGCTCGATCATCGGCAGATTCGATGCCCGCAACGGAGGCTTCGGCTCGCAGCCCAAGTTTCCCCATCCGGCGGCGCTGGATCTGCTGCTGGAAGCGGCCAATCGGGGCGGCAACACAGAGGCCCGCCAAGCCTTCACGACGACGCTGGAAAAGATGGCGCGAGGCGGCGTCTACGACCAGTTGGCCGGCGGCTTCCACCGCTACAGCGTGGACGAGCGCTGGGTGGTGCCGCACTTCGAGAAGATGCTCTACGACAACACCGAGCTGCTGCGCAACTACCTGCATGGCTTCCAAAACCTGGCCCGCGAGGATTTTCATCAGACGGCGATCGAGATCGTGGCCTGGCTGGACGCGACGATGACCGACCGCGAGCGCGGCGGCTTTTATGCCTCGCAGGACGCCGATATCACTCTCGACGACGACGGCGATTACTTTACCTGGACGCTGGATGAGGCGCGAGCCGTGCTGGAGCCGGCGGAGTTGGAGGTGGCCGCCCGCTACTGGGATATTGGCGAAGTGGGCGAGATGCACCACAACCCGGCCAGGAACGTGCTCCATGTCCAACAGACGATCGCGGAGTTGGCCGGGCAGATTGGCCAGAGCGCGGAGACTCTGCGCCCGCTGCTGGATTCTGCGCGGAGCAAACTGTTGAAGGCCCGGAGCGAGCGGCCCACGCCATTTATCGACCGCACACTCTATACGGGCTGGAATGCGATGGCGGTGACCGCCTATTTCGAGAGCGCGGGCGTGCTGCGGATGGATGCGCCGCGAGAGTTTGCGCTGCTCACCCTCAACCGGCTCCTGGAAGAGGCCTGGGATGGAGCCGAGACGCTCCAGCACGTTATCGCATACCCGGATGGCGTGGCGCCGGCGGAGAAGGCGCAGGGGACACTGGACGATTACGCTTTTACGGTACATGCCTGTATTGACGCCTGGCTTGCCGGCGGTGAGATGAACTTCTACCGGGTGGCCGTGAAGCTGGCCGACGGCCTGATCGCCCGCTTTTACGACCGGACGGCGGGAGCGTTCTACGATGCCGCCGCGCCCGAGGGCGGTGCGGCGCCGCTGGGCGCTTTGACAGCGCGGCGCAAGCCGATGCAGGATGCGCCCACCCCGGCCGGAAACCCCACCGCCGCATCGGCCCTGCTGCGCCTGGAGACGTTGAGCGGGCGCAAGGAGTATCGCGAGATTGCCGAGGATACGCTGGCCTCTTTTGCGGGAATCGTGGAGCACTTCGGCCTCTTCGCCGGCAGTTACGGCCTGGCGCTGGAGCGGCTTTTGCTTGATCCGGTGCAGATCGCCGTAATGGGTTCAGGTCCCGAAGCTGACCGTTTGGAGGCTGTGGCCGTCGCGCGCTTCGCCGTCAATAAAACCGTGATGCGGATCGCTCCGGACCGGCTGGCGCCGGGAGGCGTTCCCGAGGCGCTGGCCGAAACGCTGCTGAAGGTTCCCGTGCCGGCCGGAGCCGATGCGTGGGCCATGGTGTGCCAGGGGCGCGCCTGCCTTCCGCCGGTTACCGGCGCGGAGGCGCTGCTGGAAGCGTTGGAACAATCGGCCTGAAGCCTCATTCTCCAGTGAATGGATTCCCGTCTTGCGGCTTGAATGCGGTGGGGTCGGGCGCGGGTTGAGCTGTTGACCGGCTGTGGCCGGAGGGCTCTCCAAACGTATTGAATACCCGGTTGGGATCGCCGGGGAGCAGACGGCGCTCTTCCAGGGCCAGGCGGACCCGGCGGCGGAACTCCCGCACAGGCCCGTATTGCTTGGTTGCCAGGGTCTTGAAGACCACCGAAAAGACGATCTCGGAGCCTTTTACGGCGTCGATGCCAAGAACCTGGGGATCGGCGACAAAGAGCTGGCGGTATTCCTCGCTGTTGCGGACCTCCATGGCGATGCTTTTCAACAGTTCCAGCACGGCATCGGGGTTGGCGGAGAAGTCCACGCTCACGTTCACGGTAGCCACCGAGTAGCCGGCGCTCAGGTTGGCGGCGGTTGCGATCTGCGAATTGGGAATGATGTACAGGGTTCCGTCCGGATCGCGGACGGTGGTGTTGCGCAGAGTCATCGCCTCCACGATTCCCGCCACTCCGGCCAGTCGCACCGTATCGCCCACATTGAACTGGTCCTCGATCAGGATGAGGATGCCGTTGAGCACGTCTTTGACGATGTTTTGCGCGGCCAGGCCGATGGCGATTCCGGCCACTCCGGCCGAAGCCAGCAGCGGGGCGAGGTTCACGCCCAGCGCGGCCAGAAACTGCAATGCTGTGATCACCCAGATGATGGCGAGGCCCGTAGTGCGGATGATTCCGGCCAGCGTTTTGACTTGAGAGATGCGTCCGGGGCCGGCCGCGCGCCGCTCGGCCACGCGAATCATGCGATGCGTGACGAGCCGCAGTAACCGGTTGAGGAGAAAGGCGATAGCCGCAACCACGAGGAGGTGCGGCAGTTTGTAGCGGAGGAACTCCTGGGCGTCGGCGGCCCACTCGTCCAGCACGCGGCCCAGAAAGCGGCCTTCGGCAAACCAACCGATTCTTGCAGCCAACAGAAAAGGATGCATCCCAAAACCCCTCTTTCTAGACTAGACTGTGCGCAGGCAATCTCAGAAGCCGAATCCCCGCGGCTACTCTGGAATCGATCGCAGCAGCACCCAGGAGGTTCCCCATGCAGTTCAGGAAGTGTCAGGATTCCCCAGTCAACGCAATCGGCCCCAGAGCCGCGGGACCGCGCGGAAGCCGTCGTTGGGGGCGGGTTCTTGTTTGCTTAACCGCCGTGGCAACTCTCGCCGGCGCCACCCATCCCGGCCAGAATACGGCAGGGGGAAAGCCCATTCGGGATGAGATGCCGCCGCTGCCGAGCCGTATGCCCGATGCCAATGACCAGATGAGGATGCGTGAGGAGCGGACCAAGACGCAGAACTTCGAGGCGGCCAACAACGAACGCAAGAGACAGATCGCCGAGGACAGCGCAAAGCTGCTCAAGCTGGCCACGGAACTGAAGGCAGAGGTGGATAAAACCACAAAAGACATGCTCTCACTGACGGTCATTCGCAAGGCCGACGAGATTGAGCGTCTGGCCCACAATGTGAAGGATAAGATGAAGCTCACGGTGGGGGCAAACTGATGGGATGGAGAGGATTGCGCTCATTGCGCAGGCTTCAAGGGTGAGCTTTCATGGGTGAGGTTTACTTCGCGTCAGCAACCCGATCGGCACGATGGAGCGCGCATGGCTCGCGCCAGGCGCTGTGGCTGGCGCTGGTGCTGGCTCTGCCGGGCGGCGCGCAGAACAGGCCTTCGCAAGGACCGCCGACGAAGGTTACCCAGCAGCCAGTGCCCACTGCCGATTCCAAGTACACGATCCAGCAGGCGCCCTTTTCAGCCGACATGAGCAACGTGGATCCCATCCAGCAGGAGAGATGGCTGCGCATGCAGAACATCGAACGGCAAAAAGAGATGGTCACCGACACGAACAAGCTGCTGAAACTGGCCCGCGAACTGAATGCCGAGATGAGCAGCTCGAATGCGGATTTGCTTGCGCCGACCGAGCTTCGCAAGGTGGCAGAGATTGAAAAGCTGGCGCGCAGCGTCAAGGAGAAGATGAGCACTTCCGCAGGGAATATGCCGGTATTCATGGAGCCTCCCCCGCCGCCGCACAGGTAGCCCGAGGGCTTCCCCTTTCGCACCTGAATCGCATCTTTCGCATCTAATGCAGAGGGTGAGTGCCGCGCCGATCGATCGAGCGCGGGGTTGCTACAATCAGGGCGGGTTTTCCGGAAAAACCGCAGATTTTGGAGTCAAGGGAATGGGAGTTGCAACATCCAGCGCCGGTGCGCCCGAGTCGGCAGTTGCCGGCGGCCTGAGTTCTCGACAATTGGTCGAGATCTACCGGTTGATGGTCCTTTCCCGCTGCGTGGATGACCGCGAAATCCTGCTCAAGCGGCAGCAGAAGATCTTCTTTCAAATATCGGCGGCCGGCCATGAGGCGCTCCAGGTGGGCGCGGCGCTGGCCATGCGTCCCGGTTACGACTGGTTCTTCCCCTACTATCGCGATCGCGCGCTCTGCCTGGCATTGGGCGTCACCCCTGCCGACATGATGTTGCAGGCCGTGGGCGCGGCCACCGATCCGGCCAGCGGCGGACGCCAGATGCCGACCCACTGGAGCAGCCTCCCGCTCCACATCGTCAGCACCTCTTCGTCCACCACCACGCAACTGCTCCACGCCGTGGGCTGCGCCGAGGCAGGGCGCTACTTCAGCCGCCATCCCGAGGCCGCGGCTCGAAGCGACGGCGACTACCGCGCCTTTCGCGACGTGAGCTTTCACGGCGATGAGGTGGTCTTCACGTCGCTGGGAGAGGGTTCCACCTCCCAGGGCGAGTTCTGGGAGGCGCTGAATACCGCCTCGAACCGGAAGCTGCCGGTCATCTTTTGCGTGGAGGACAACGGCTACGCCATCAGCGTACCGGTTGAAGTGAGCATGCCGGGCGGCAATATCTCGAAGTTGGTGGCCAACTTCCCCAACTTCCATTTTGCCGAGGTGGACGGCACCGATCCGGAGGCCAGTCTGCGCGCCTTTGAGGAGGCCGTGGCCTACTGCCGGGCCGGGCTGGGACCTGCGTTTGTCCATGGCCACTGTGTGCGGGCCTACTCCCACTCGCTCTCCGACGACGACCGGCTCTACCGCTCGACGGCCGAGCGCGAGGCCGACGCGTTGCGCGATCCCGTGGTCAAGATGCGGAAGCGGCTGTTGCGCGAGGGGATTCTCGCAGAGGACCAGATTACGGCGCTGGAGAAGCAGGCGGACCGGGAGGCCGAAGAGGCCGCCGAGCATGCCCTGGAGGCGCCGCTGCCTACTGTGGAGGGGATCGCCCGGCACGTCTACTCCGAGGATCTGGACCCCACCAGCCGGGTCTTCGCCAGGGAGCAGGTACAAGAGGCGGGCGCGGCCGGCGGAGGAAAGGACGGGGATGCCAAGGAGAGCGGCCCGCGCACCATGGCCGGCCTCATCAACGCCTGCCTGCGCGACGAGATGCGCCGCGATCCGCGCATCGTTGTCTATGGGGAAGATATCGCCGACGCCAGCCGCGAGGAGATTCTAACCGAGGTCAAGGGCAAGGGCGGCGTCTTCAAGCTCACCGCGGGCCTGCAGACCGAGTTCGGATCGGAGCGCGTCTTCAACTCGCCGCTGGCCGAAGCCAATATCGTAGGCCGGGCGGTCGGCTATGGACTCCGCGGGATGAAGCCGGTGGTGGAGATTCAGTTCTTCGATTACATCTGGCCGGCGATGCACCAGATTCACAATGAGCTGGCGCTGATGCGCTGGCGCTCGAATGGCGCCTGGGCCTCTCCGGCGGTGATCCGCGCGCCCATCGGGGGCTACCTGACCGGAGGGTCTATTTACCACTCGCAATCGGGCGAGAGCATCTTTACGCACATCCCGGGGCTGCGCGTGGTCTTTCCGTCCAACGCCCTGGACGCCAACGGTCTGCTGCGCACGGCGATCCGCTGCGACGATCCGGTGTTGTTTTTGGAACACAAGCGCCTTTACCGGGAGCCTTACGGCCGTGCGCCGTATCCGGGGCCGGAGTTTGCCATTCCTTTCGGCAAAGCCAAGATTGTCCGGCCCGGCGCGCACATGACGTTGGTTACTTATGGCGCCCTGGTGCCGCGCTCCCTGCAAGCCGCCGAGCGGGCGCATCGGGAACACGGCATCAATGTCGAGGTGCTGGACCTGCGCACCCTGAACCCTTATGATTGGGAGGCCATTGCTACCTCGATCCGCAAGACCAGCCGGGTGATCGTCGCCCACGAGGATATGCTCAGTTGGGGGTACGGCGCGGAGATCGCGGCGCGCATCGCCGATGAGCTATTCGACGCTCTGGACGCGCCAGTCCGCCGGGTCGGTTCCATGGACACTTTTGTTGCCTACCAGCCGGTGCTCGAAGACGCCATATTGCCCCAGCCGGAGACGATCCTGAAGGCGATCGTGGATCTGAAGGCGTATTAGGGCGGATTCTCTTCGCGTAGCCGGAAAATAGTATTTTCGGGAAGATTCGATGCCGTGTTCCTTATTGAATGAGGGTGTACACAGGCCCAAGGCCAAAGCCGCTCCAGTTTGGAGATTCATCGCTTTGCAAGTGGATGCGACAGGATAATGCTCCATGCCTCCCGAGCAGTTATTTGAGGATATTAAAATGAGTCAGGTACTGGATTTCAAGTCGTTTGTACTGTGGACGAAGATGACATTCATTCGTCCTCAGGTCTTGCGCTCCTATCTTACTTTTAAACGCAACGAACGCCTGAGCGCCGATGAACTGGCGGAACTGAACTGGAAAAAGCGCCAGCGAGTGCTGAAATTTGCTTATGAGCATGTGCCGTACTATCGCTCCAAGTTCGACAAGGCCGGCCTAATCCCACAAGATATTCGATTACGCGAACAATGGGAATTGGTGCCGGTACTCGAGAAGAGCGACCTGGTCAAGCACTTCGATGAGATCAAAGCAAGGCAGGTAAACCCCAAGTGGTTGCGTCTATCGACAACGGGCGGGTCGACCGGCGTGCCCGTTGTCGTATATTCCGATAGACGATTCCCAATCGAACCGCTTCGGTGGCGCATGCTGTCATGGTGGGGAGTGGGACCCGGAGAGAACGCAGCCTTTGCCTGGCGCTCTTTTGGTTGGTCAAAACTCGAAAGGTTGCGCAGACAAATTTTGTTCTGGCCAACACGGCGACTCTACCTTGACGCATCGTTGATTAGTAAAGCAAATATCGAGGCCTTTATCCGGCAATGCCAAGTTGTCCGTCCGGCCCTAATTCAAGGCTACGTTGGGGCGATTGAGGCGCTAGCCGACTTCGTAATCGAGAACGCGATCCCCTTTCCATCTCCTAAAGCAGTTTGGGTGACGGCGAGTCCAGTATCAAAGTCGCAACGCGCCAAGATGCTAAGTGCGTTTCATGCTCCAATCTATGACCAATATGGTTGCGGAGAGATCAGCCAGTTGGCCGCTCAATGCGCGAAATCGGATCATCTGCACGTTTTCTCGGACGCGGTTTGCATTGAGTTTCTCAATAGCAATCGCCGTGCTGTTGGAATGGGCGAACAAGGACAAATTGCACTGACAGACCTGGAGAACTTTGTGTTTCCACTGATTCGGTACATCAACGGCGATGAAGGTTCGGCAATAGCCGGCCAATGTACCTGCGGCGTGAACCTGCCGCTTATGGCGGCGGTGAAAGGCCGCACTACCGATCACCTGTACTTGCCGGATGGGGGCATCATGGCTGGCGATTAT
>Ga0182011_10002433_pt1 | contig 15690 bp, 15 predicted proteins | sample 711E1DmetaG_FD_120481 | JGI IMG/M metagenome (GOLD analysis project Ga0182011, IMG submission 120481) | Permafrost microbial communities from Stordalen Mire, Sweden - 711E1D metaG | ecosystem: Environmental > Terrestrial > Soil > Wetlands > Permafrost | place: Sweden: Stordalen | collected... | reverse complement strand
GGGCGACCTCTCGGTATACTCTCGGGCCATGAGTGTCCGACCCATCGTTCTTCTCGGCGATCCGCGGCTGCGCCTGCGTGGCGAGCCTGTAGATAGCTTCGGCAAGTACATCCACGAGCTGCTGGACGACTTGACCGAGACCGTCCGCAAGGCCCCCGGCGTTGGGCTCGCGGCGCCTCAGATCGGCGAGGCTGTGCGGGCCTGTGTTGTCGACGTCGAGGGCGATTTGCATCAGCTAGTGAATCCGCGCATCGTCCGCGGCGACGGTGACGACCGCGACCTGGAAGGCTGCCTGTCCATCCCGGGCTACGTGGCCTACGTCACGCGACGCGAGAAGGTCTGGGTGGTGGCCCAGAACCGCTTCGGCCGCAAGATCAAGCTGGCAGGCTCGGGTCTGCTCAGCCGGGCCCTCCAGCACGAACTGGACCATCTCGAGGGCAAGCTTTACATCGACTACCTCGATTCGATGGACGAGTTGATCGCGGTTGGCGAGGGCGAGGAAGAAGAGGAAGGGCGACCGGCGACGGCGCGCACGCCGGTAGGGTGAGCGGCGCGGAGGCCGTAGGTTCGACTGTCGGTCGCGCGTCCCCCGAATCGCCCGTCCGGACCATCTTCTTCGGCAGCGGCTCCTTCGCAGTCCCGATTCTGGACGCGCTTGCCGCCGTTCCGGGCGTCGGGCTGGTGGCGGTTCTGTCGGCGCCCGATCGATCGGTCGGCCGCAAGGCGATCCCGACGCCGACTCCGGTGACGGTCCGAGCGGGTGACCTCGGCCTGCCGACCCTGAAGCCCGAACGCGTGCGCCGGCCCGAGTTGGTCGAGGCCCTTCGCGAGCTGGCGCCCGACCTGATCGTCCTGGCCGACTACGGCCAGCTGATTCCGCGGGTTCTGATCGAGCTTCCTCCTCGAGGTTTCCTGAACCTGCATCCGTCGGCCCTGCCGCGGTGGCGCGGCGCGGCCCCGATCCCCGCCACGATTCTCGCCGGCGACACTGAATCGGCGGTGACGCTCATGGTCCTGACCGAGGAGATGGACGCCGGCCCGATCGTGGCCACGGAGCCGCTCGAGGTTTGGCCCGACGACACGGCCGTGACGCTGGAGGAGCGTGCGGCAGAGGCTGCGGCTCGGTTGCTGCGCCGGGCGCTGCCGGAGTGGCTGGCCGGGGCGTTGGTGGCGCGGCCGCAGCCCGCCGAGGGAGTGACGCTGACGCGGCCCTTGCGCCGCGAGGATGGGTTGCTCGACCCTCGTCGCACTGCCGCCGAGCTGGAACGGCAGGTCCGGGCTTATCAACCGTGGCCGGGGAGTTTCGTCGAGACATCGGCGGGTCGCCTCATTGCCTGTCGCGCGCACGTCTGGCCGGCGGAACCCGACGACCTGGCCGGGCAGCTGGTCGCCGTCGGCCGGGACGGGCTGGCCCTAGCCACGGCCTCGGGGCGGCTGGTTCTGGATGAAGTACAACTTGCGGGCAGAAAGCGCGGGCCCGCCGCCGATCTCCGCCGAGGCTACCCGCGACTGGTGGGGGCGCCCGTCCGCTGACTCCCATCGGCGCGCCCACCACCGACGTGTTTCTGTCGTCTACCCGCTGTGCGGGTGCTATCCGCGGACCGCGGCGCGTTGAAGGCCCCGGACAGTCGATGTCAGCCGTTCACGGCTACCGGACAAAGGCTCGGGTCGGGCGAACGGGAGATCGTGAGCTTGACGCGGCCGCCGGCGAGCCTCGTCGGGAAGTTCGTCGGCTGACGCGTCAACGGCCCCAAAAGGGGCCAGCGTGCGATAATCGGCACCCTGTGATCCCTACCGACGCGACCGGCGAAACCGCTGGCGCTCCCTCCGTCACGCCTGCGCCGAAGCCCGCCCAGAGCCGCGCCGCGCGCTCCCAACCCGGCGATCCCGCACGCTTCCGAGGCCCCGCCCGGCGCGCCGACACGACCCGCCGACTGCTCGCCCGTCCCGCACTTAGCGGCCTGCCCGACGGAGCGCTCGAGAAGTGGCTCGCTGCCGAGGGCCAGCCGGCGTATCGGGCCAGGCAGATCCGCGACGCCGTGTGGCGCCAGTACGCCGGAACCGCGGAGGATCTGCGAACGCTGCCGGCCCCGCTCCGGACGAGCATCGACGAGGCCTTTCGCATCGACACGATCGTGGAGGACGAGGTCAAGGTCGCCGACGGCGGCCTGACCGAGAAGACACTTCACCTCTTGGAGGACGGTTCGCTCATCGAATCGGTGCTCATGCACTACCCGGCGCGCGGCTTCGCGGCTGCGGGCAGGCCCGCCCATCGGGAGCGGAACACGCTGTGCATTTCCAGCCAGGCCGGCTGCGCGGTCGGGTGTCCGTTCTGCGCCACGGGAGAGTTGGGTTTCGGGCGGGATCTCGAGACAGCCGAGATCGTAGATCAGGTCCGCCACGCGGCCCGCCGCCTGGCCGTGAACGGCAGCCACATCACCAACGTCGTCTTCATGGGCATGGGCGAGCCACTCCTCAACTTGGACCGCGTCCTGGACGCCGTGGCGGTCCTGTCCGACCCGCGGCAGTTCGGCTTGGGCGCGCGGCACGTGGTCGTCTCCACGTCGGGCGTCGTCCCTGGCATCCGGCGGCTCACGAAGCTTGGGCCGCAGTTCACGCTCGCGGTCAGTCTCCATGCCGCGCGCGATCCGCTCCGAGACGTCCTCGTCCCGCTGAACCGCCGCTGGCCCGTGGGCGAGGTTGTGGCCGCGGCGCGCGACCACGCCGTCGCAACCGGCCGGCGCGTGAGCTACGAGTACGTGATGATTTCCGGCGTGAACGACACCGATCTCGACGCCGATGCCCTGGCCATGCTTCTGCGAGGGGACCTCGCGCACGTGAACCTCATTCCAATGAATCCGGTCGCCCACACGCCGTGGCAAGCCAGCCCGCCGGACCGAGTCGCCCAGTTCGCCGCCCGGGTCCGCCACCGCGGTGTTGGTGTTACCGTCCGCGCCAATCGCGGCCAGGACGCGGGCGCCGCTTGCGGTCAGCTCGCGGCCGACAGGGCAGGGGAGCCGCTGGCCCCGGCAGTCGCCCGCCGGCGCGAAGCCATCGTCCGCCAGGGCGAGACCGCGCTCCGCGGCAGCCGCAGCACCGACAGCCTGCCTCCAGACCTCGCTGCGGCCGTCAGGGACAGAGAGGGATCTTGATGGCCACTCACCACTCCCTGGTCAGCGCCAGCATCCTCGACTCGGATCTCGCGGACCTGCGCCGGGAGTGCCGCATCGCATTGAAGGCGGGCTCCGATCGGATCCACTTCGATGTCATGGACGGGCACTTCGTCCCAAACATCACCATTGGGCCGGGAATCATCAAGCGAGTCCGCACGCTCGGCAAGCAGCCGTTCGACGCCCATCTCATGATCTCCGAGCCGAGCCGCTACGTGGATCAATTCATCGACGCCGGCTGTGACTCGATTACTTTCCATGTCGAAGTCGAGGAGCCGATCGAGCCGACGCTCCTGCGAATTCGCAAGGCCGGTCGACTGGCCGGTCTGGCGATCAAGCCCGCGACCCCGCTTTCGGCTCTTGATCCCTACGGCGACCTGCTCGACATCGTCATGGTGATGACCGTGGAGCCTGGCTTCGGAGGTCAGAAGTTCATGGCCGACGCCGCCGCGAAGATCGACCCGGCGCGCCAGGTCTTCCGGGATCGCCCGGGCGAGAGGCCGTCGCAACGTGAGGTCCACGTGGATGGAGGCGTGAATCGCGACACCGCGGAGCTATGCGGCCGCCTCGGAGTCGATATCCTCGTGGTCGGCTCGACTCTGTGGAAGAAGGGCCAGGACATCGAGCGCGAAATCGCGCTGATCAAGACCCTGGCTGATGAGGCATACCGGCGCCGGCGCTCGGGCAAGAACCCGGCCGGGAGCACGGCGGGAGAGGCTGAGTGAACGAAGAAGCGGCGTTGAACCCCGTCCTCCCCGTTCCCGAGATCGCGGGCGGGGAACCGGGCGAGGGCGGCGCGGCGAATCCACCTCACGCCCATCTCGGTCGCCGCAACGACCGGCTCCTGCTTATCGCCATCGTGGCGTATGCGGTTCTGCTCTCGATCTTGATGATCTGGCGGGGCATCGCCGTCACGCCGGACGTGATCGTGGTTGGCTTCGGGCTGGCCGCCCTGATCCTGGGCCGCGGCAAGCTCTTCTTGCGTGACTGGATTCCGTTCGTGGCGCTGTTCTTCGCCTACGAACTCATGCGCGGCTACGCCGACAAGTTCGGCCTGCCGATCCACGTCACGGACGTAATCTCGCTGGAGCGGATCATTGGGCTGGGCGGGCTGCCGACGACCCTGGTCCAGAGCCTGCACCATGGCGCGGCCTCGGCTCCGGACAACCTGGCCACGATCTCCGTTGTCTTCTACTTCCTCCATTTCCCGCTGCCGCTGGCGATCGGATTCCTGCTGTGGATCCACCAGCGCCGCCTCTATTACGATTTCGTGGCGGCGCTGATCGTGCTGTCGATGGCGGCTTTCGTGACGTACCTCCTGCTGCCCGTGGCGCCGCCCTGGTGGGCCGCTACCCACCCCGTCGACCCCCAGACGGGCGCCGTCACTCAGCCCTACGTGACCGGAGTGCTGCACCTTCGCGACACCGGCTTCAACGGGCTGGCCAACCTCTTCCTCGGATTCGGGCACGACTACTTCTACTCCTACACGTCGGTCTACAGCATCAGCTCGAACGACGTCGCCGCCTTCCCGTCGCTTCATGCCGCGTACCCGTTCCTGGCGTTCTTGTTCGCGCGGCGAGCTTTCGGGAAGGTCGGTTGGCTGATGCTGGCCTACACCGCCTGCGTCTGGTTCGCGGTTGTGTACCTCGGCGAGCATTGGGTCGTCGACATCATCGGTGGCGTGATCTACGCCTTCGCGGCCTACTTCGCGATCACGCGCGGCCCGAGCTGGATGCGCCGTTTCGTCGAGCAGGTGGCCGACGAGGAGATCGAGGCCGGGGTCGAGGCCGAGGATGAAGGCGACGTCGGGGCCATCCGACGCCTCGGCCGGCGCGTGCGCTGGGCTCTGGTTCTGCAGGGACTTGTGGCGGCGGGAATCGGCGCCGGCGTGGCCTACGGGATGAATGTGCTCGGCTGGGCCGGCGGTTCGGGCAGCGCCCTGTACCTGCTGCCGTGGCTCGCCATCCTCGGTGGCTTGTGGCGGAGTGCCGCGGGCCTGGTCAGTCGCTAGGTTCCGATCGTGCGGGCGCTGCTCCAGCGTGTGGCCCGGGCTGAAGTCCGGGTCGACGGGCAGGCCGTTGGCGGAATCGACCGGGGGCTGCTGATCCTGCTGGCTGTCGCCCCAACGGACGACGAGTTCGTAGCCGCGGGGCTGGCCGCGAAGGTCTTCGGGCTGCGCATCTTCGCCGATGCAGAGGGCCTGACGAACCTGTCTATCGGCGAGGTCGGCGGTTCGGCACTCGTGGTCAGCCAATTCACTTTGTACGCGGATTCGCGGCGGGGTCGGCGTCCTTCGTTCATCGGGGCGGCGGGACCGGTTGTCGGCGAGCGGCTGTACGAGGTCTTCTGCGAGATCCTGGCGACGAGCGGCGTACCCGTCCGGCAGGGGCGGTTCGGGGCCGACATGGAAGTGGAGCTCATCAACGACGGGCCTTTCACGATCTGGCTCGACAGCAACGAGCTGGGCATCGAGCCACGTCCGACGAGATGACGACGGAACTGCGCCAACCGGACCGGCAGTGCCACTGCGAGCCTGCCGCTCAATCTCGATTATGGCCGGCCGACACCCTCCAGGAATGGATCGTCCACGTGCGCAGGGTTTGGACGGGTTCGCCGCGGGATGGATCGTGCTTGCATTTTTGACGAGTTGACATCCTCCGCGGCCGGAGGCCATTCTGGCGAGCAAGGCCTGCCGAACGGAATGAAGCCGACATGCGACAGGCGACAGGCGGGCACTTGGAGCGGGCGTTGTTGTTAGGGATTGCTAGGGTCAAGCACCAGCTCGCGGCTTCCATCGTCGTCGGTATCGTCGCGATCCCGCTCTTCGGATCGGTGCCACTGATCGCGAGATCGACCGCGGCCGCATCCTCGCTGACCACGAGCTCGGACTACTACGCTCTCACCCCCACCCGCCTGCTGGATTCCCGTAACGGTACGGGGCTCTCGGGAGCGTTCGGTTCGCATGAACCGCGGTCATTTGCCGTGGCCGGCGTTGGCGGGGTCCCCGGCAACGCCACTGCAGTGACCGGCAACCTGACGGTGACCGATCAGACCAACCCCGGATATCTGTATCTGGGTCCGAACCCGACGAGCGAACCCACCAGTTCCAGTCTGAACTTCCCCAGGGGCGACGATCGAGCCAACGGCGTCACCGTCGCTCTGGATGGGGGAGGCGGCCTCTCGGTCACGTACGTCGCCTCGACGGGGAGCGCAACAGCCGATGTGATCTTCGATGTCACCGGCTACTTCGTGTCGTCGTCGCCGGCGAGTGATAGGTGGGCGGTCGACCTCTACGACCCGCGAGCGGAACGCTGGCAGGACCCCGACTATGTCGCGTGCACTGCGGCATCCACTGAGTCGATGCTGAACACCGTCGCATACGCCGGAACTGGTCCTGGCTTTGTGTGGCAACCCACGACTTCGTATGACACACAGGAATCCATCCTGGCGTATGAGCGCGAGAACATGACGATGCTGACCAGCTCGGCCGGCACAGATCCGCATGGCTGGCGCAATGCCCTCAACTACTACGGTTGGGGCAGTATGTCCGCCGGCGTCTATCGCGATTCGAGCTACGGTTCGTTCGACGCGGCGGCGAAGACCACGGTGCTGGCAGTTGCCCGGGACCGCAAGCCGGTAGGAATCCTTGCGCGTTACGGAACTCACGGGCAGTTCGTGACCGGCTATCAGGTCTTTGGCGATGACCCACGTACCGGCTCGTCGAACTTCAGCATCGTCGGCGTCTATCTCACCGACCCGTGGCAAGCGGCCGGACATCGCGACCTATGGGTCACGTACGCGGACTGGCGCGGGGGTGATTCGTGGGTGAAGTTCAGCCCCTACCTTGAAACCGACTCACCCTATCGCGACCCGATCGACGGCCAGATTGGCTACGACGAGTGGTACGGCCGCTGGGTAATCATCGATCCGGTCAAGTAGCCGGGGTCCGGCCACACAAGCGCCGCCCAACGAAAACGGCGCCGAGCGTGGGCTCGACGCCGAACGAGTTCGTTGCGACCGGCCGGCCTGTGGGGCTACCGCTCCGCCCGCGAGAGAGTGCGCTGGCAGCGGGTGCAGACGAGGGCCTTCACGGACTTGCCGTTGACCTGGAGCGTCGTCTGCTGAAGGTTCACGTTGAAGCGGCGATGCGCGCGGACCCGGTTCATCCCGGACGACTGCGCGTTGAAGCCGTCCATGCTGACCTTGCCGCAGACGGCGCAGGAGCGAGCCATGAGGTCCTCTCGAATACGTTCTGGGCGCGACGGCGCCGCGCACGGAGTCTTCGATCCCGACCGGGACCGAACGGGGCGGTATGATAGCACACCGTTTCCCCCGCTCAGGCCGGAGGTCGTGCCAGCATATGCCGGAGCGTTCGATGGCCGGCAGATCGATCGTCACCCGTCGGGCCATCGTAGACATAGTCCGAACAGCCGTCCAGAGCAGCTACGGCGTCACAGGCTTCAGCGACCCGTCCTTGAGCCGCCGGATGCTGCGTTGGGTGGGCCTGGATCGGCCGGGGATGCGCCTCACCACCGAGGGCGGACTGCGCCTGGACCTCTTCATCACGGTAGCCTTCGGCGTGCCGGTCGCGGAGGTCGCGCGGCAGGTCGATTCGGCGGTTCGCTACTCGCTGCGCCACTACGTTGGAGCCGAGTTGGCCGGACTGACCATCCATGTCGACGGGTTGCGCTACCAGCCGACCGCGATCGAGCGAGCAGAGGGGATCGAGCACTCGCAGGCGACCGAGCGAGTCGAACCGAACGATCGTCCGGAGGCTCTTGGCGAGCATCCAGTTGATCAGACTGCGGCCGCGGGGGCGACGGCGTCGAGGAAACGCAAGCCTAGATGACCACGCGAGCCCATCGATGAGCCGCCGTGCCGGCGACGGAGCCGGGCTTCTGGCAGCCTTCCGAGCCGCCGTCGACAACCTAGCCGGGCATGTCGACGAGGTCAACGCGCTCAACGTGTTTCCGGTCCCCGACGGCGACACCGGCAGCAACATGCTCGCGACAGTCAGGGCGGCGCTCGCGGAGGCGGAAGCCCTAGCCGATCCATCGGCCGATCGGATCGCCCAGGCCATCAGCTTTGGTGCGCTGATGGGAGCGCGTGGCAACTCCGGGGTCATCTCCTCGCAGATCTTCCGCGGCATGGCCGATGCCCTGGGGGGCAAACGTTACTTCAGCGGCTCAGACTTGGCCGATGCGCTGACCCAGGGCACGGTGACCGCATACAAGGCCGTGGTCAAGCCCGTAGAGGGCACCATCCTGACCGTGGTTCGCGAGGCGGCCGCCGCGGCCGTGATTGCCTCGGATCGCGGCGGCGACCTGGAGGACGTCCTGACGGCCGCGGTCGAGGGAGCCCGCGAGGCGGTGGCCAGGACGCCGTCCCTGCTGCCGATCCTGCGCGACGCGGGTGTCGTCGACGCTGGCGGGGAGGGGCTCTACCGGCTGCTCCAGGGCACGCTTCAGTATCTCGTCTCGAGGGCGCCGGCAGTCAAGCCGGCAAGGCCGACAGCGACGGCCCAGGCTTCGACGGTCGCCGTCCATGGCGACGAAGGCTTTGGCTACGAGACGATGTTCCTGCTTCAGTCTCGCGACACGCCTCTCGACATCGACAGGCTGCGCGACGAGCTCGAGAAGATGGGCGACTCGGTCCTCGTGGCGGGCGACTCGAGGTCGGTCAAGGTCCACGTTCACAGCGAGCGGCCCGATCATGCGATCGCCCTCGGGCTGTCGATGGGCTCGCTGACACGGATCACTGTCGAGAATCTGGACGCCCAGTCGAACGAGGTTCGCGAGAAGCGGGCGGCCGAGGTAGTCGGCGCTGCGGTCGAGAAGCACCAAAGAGGTGTCCACCATGACGGGAGGCCGCATGTCGATCTGGAAACGTACGGAGCCGAGGTCGAACCCGTCAAGGCGAGCGGCGGTTCCAACGGGTCGTCAGGCTCCAGCGGTTCCAACGGGTCGTCAGGCTCCAGCGGATCGAGCGCGCCGCGAGCACCGGACAAGGTCATGCCGCTGGCGGTCGTGGCCGTCGCGGCCGGCGATGGGCTGGCCCGGATCTTCGACTCGTACGGGGTCGCCGCGGTCGTGCACGGCGGCCAGAGCAACAACCCCTCGACGGGTGAGTTGCTGGACGCGGTGGAAAAGATCGCCGCGGATGAGATCCTGCTCCTGCCCAACAACCCCAACGTGGTTCTGGCGGCGCGGCAGGCGTCCGAAATGGCCACCATGCGAGTCCGCGTGGTACCGACGCGGAATGCCGCCGAGGGCTTTGCGGCGCTGCTGGCGCTCGACCCGGGTCGCGACGCCACGGCCAACGCCGAGGTCATGACCCTGGCCGGGAGGGCCGTGCAGACGCTGCAGGTCACCGAGGCTGTTCGCGACGCGACGATCGGGGATCGCAAGGTCAAGACGGGCCAGACGATCGTCCTCGATCCGGACGACGGACTCCTGGCCGTCAACAACGATCGAATGAAAGCCGTGCTGGCCGCCCTCGAGGCGCTGGAGCCCGGTTTCGAGCTCATCACGATCTACTACGGCAACGGAGCCGACGCGGCAGAGGCGGAGGCCGTGGCGCATCGAATGAGGGAGTGGCGCGCCGGCCTTGACGTCGAGGTGATCCATGGCGGGCAGCCGCACTACCGGTATCTGATCGCGGCCGAGTAGGGAAGTGGCCGGGCGGGGGTATTCCAACTCGGCGGCGGGGGGGCGGCGTCCGTTCGGTGCCGCCGGCGCGTCTCGCAAGGCCCGTGGCGGCTCGGCGGGGAGCGGCACCGCCGCCCGCCGGCCGGCCGGGCCCGTCGGCCCCGACACGCCGATCGGAGCGAGCGGCTTGGCCGGATCCACGGTCCTTCGACGAGTGGGTCCGCGGCTCGGCATTCGGACCGTTCGCGATCTGCTGTTCCACCTGCCCCGCCGCTACGACGACCTGCGCGAGCTGAGCACCGCCCGCGACCTCGCCCGGGTCCCCGACGGCGAGGCTGCAAGCGCCCGTCTCCAGGTGCGTGGCATTCGCGTCGAGCAGACCTTCCGGCGGCGCGTCGAGAGGACCACGGCGTTTCTGGGCGATGACACGGGCGAAGTTGAGGCAACGTGGTTCGGACGCCGCTTCATCGCCGGCCGGCTCCGCGAGGGCGTGTGGGTCGTCGTCAGCGGCAAGATCCGGCGCCGCGGCTTCACGATCACGCTGGACAACCCTGAGTTCCAGGTAGACGACGGTTCGGCGTTGCTGCACGCCGGCCGAATCGTGCCGGTGTATCGACTGACGGCTGGTCTGACGGCCGCCACGCTGAGGAGGGCAATCCGCCAGGCCCTCGACGAGGTCGGGGCCACGTACCAGGAGTACCTACCCGCGGAGGCGACCGCGGTGGGCGGCGGCGGCGCGGCGCCGGTCGGCGACCCCGCCGCGGCGGACCGCACCGCCGCTCCGATGCCGATCGCGGCCGCCCTGGAGAACGCCCACTATCCGGAGACATTCGAGGCCCGCGACGCCGCCCTGCGCAGGCTCGCCTTCGACGAGCTGCTGGCGCTCCAGGTCGGCATGGTGGCGCGTGACCGCGGCCGGCGGCTTATGGTCGGCGAGCCCGTGGAGGTGCCCCAGGCCCGAGTTCGCGAGGCCGTCGGCGTGGTAGAACAGGCCCTGACCGATCAGGTCCGAGGCCGCGTCCCCGACGCGGAGGCGGCACGACTGACCACGGATCAGGCAGTGGCCGTCGATGCGATCGCCTCCGACCTGGGCAAGTCGCGGCCGATGATGCGGCTCCTTCAGGGCGACGTGGGGTCCGGCAAGACCGCCGTGGCGGCTCTGGCCCTGTCCTTCGTGGCCGACGCCGGACGGCAGGGCGCGCTGCTCGTTCCGACGGACCTTCTGGCACGACAGCACGCGGTGGCGTTGCGCCGGCTACTGGAGCCACTCGGGCATGGCGTCACGCTGCTTACGGGCACCCTTCCCGCGACGGAACGGCGAGCGGCCCTGGAGCAGCTTGCAGCGCCCTCGGCCGGGGACGGGCTACTTGGGCTGACGAGCGGCCGGATCGTGGTAGGGACGCACGCCCTGGTCCAGGAGTCGGTCCAGTTCGCCGATCTGGCTCTGGCGGTGGTCGACGAGCAGCACCGCTTTGGAGTTGTCCAGCGCGAGGCTCTCGGCGCCAAGGGCCGCTCGCCGCACGTTCTTCTGATGACCGCCACGCCAATTCCCAGGACCCTGGGCCAGATCCTGCTCGCGGATCTGGACGTCTCGGACCTTCGGTCACTGCCGGCCGGCAGAGTGCGGATCCGGACCGGCATTCGGCGCACGGCGGATCTCGAGGGAACGACCGGCGACCCGTCTCGCGGCGCCTACCCGCTCATCGTCCGCGAGGTTCGGGCCGGTCATCGAGCGTTTGTGGTCGTGCCGCTCGTCGAGGAAGACGAGGAGACGGCCGCTCGCTCGGCCGGCGAGGTGGCGGCGGCGCTGCCCGGCCAGCTGGCGGCTGCCGCGGCCCGACTCGGCCTCACCCCGGAGCCTGCGGCTCGAGTCGGTGTCGTGCACGGTCAGATGAAGGCCGCCGAGCGCGATGTCAGGATGGATCTGTTCCGCCGCGGCGAGATCGACGTTCTCGTCGGCACCACGGTGCTGGAGGTCGGCGTGGATGTACCCGAAGCCACGGTCATGCTGATTCTCGACGCCGACCGCTTCGGACTGGCGCAGCTCCATCAGCTCCGAGGAAGGGCCGGCCGCGGCGAGGTCCAGTCGTACTGCATCCTCGTCTCGGACTCGGCCGACGAAACGGCTCGCGCCCGGCTTACCGCCCTCGAATCGCACGACGACGGGTTCGAGCTGGCCGAACTGGACCTGGAGCTGCGGCGTGAGGGCGAGTTGCTGGGTCTGCACCAGAGCGGCCTGCCGACGCTGCGCATCGCGTCGCTGCGGAACAAGGCCGACCGCGAGCGGGCTGCCCAGGCTCGCGAGATCGCAGAGCGCCTGGTCGACGAGAGTGGCGCCTTGCGGGTGGGGAACGATGCCCTGGCCGCCGAGTTGCGGAATGGCTGGCTGGCCCGCGTCGGAGCCGGCGAAGTCCTCGTGAACGTGCCGGTGGGCGGCGGCGAGGCCCAATTCCAAGGCACGCCCGATGAGTGACGCCGGTCGCGTCATCGCCGGCTCCGCGCGGGGAACGCGGCTGCGGGCGCCGGGCGAGGGGACTCGACCGTTCGGAGACCGCGTCAAGCAGACGTTGTTCGCCATCCTGGAGCCTGATCTGCCCGGGGCCAACGTCCTCGACCTGTTCGCCGGCTCGGGCGCCGGCGGAATCGAGGCCCTGTCGCGTGGCGCATCTAGAGCCACGTTCGTGGAGCGCGACCACGCCGCCGCCGCCGTCATCGGCGAGAACTTGACCCGTGCCCGCCTCGCCGAGCGTGGCCGCGTGATCCGGGGAGACGCCCTGGCTTACCTGAGGGACAGGGCCCCCGCTGACGGTCCCTTCGACCTGATCCTCGTCGATCCGCCCTACGCCGACACCGCCGCGATGGACTCGACCCTGGCGCGGCTGGGTGCCGCCGACGTCACGCTCCTGACGCCGGAAGGCTGGGTCGTGGCCAAGCACTTCTGGCGGACGCCTCCACCGGCCTCCGTCGGGCTGCTAGCATCCGTGCGGACCCGTCGCTTCGGCGAGACTGCCCTGACGTTCTACCGCCGGGGAGAGGCATCTCCGGAGGCCGCCGGGTCGGTGGAAGACGTCACGCAGGATCCACCCGCCGCGGGGCCCCAGGAGGCAACCAGATGAAGATCGCTGTCTACCCGGGTTCATTCGACCCGATCACATACGGCCACCTTGACGTTGTCGCCCGGGCGGCCGCCGTCTTCGATCGGGTGATCGTTGGCGTCCTGGTGAATCCCCACAAGGCCACGCCGGCGCTGCCGACCGAAGAGCGAGTCGGCGTGATCCGGGAGGCGATCGACGAGTGCTGCGCGGACGTCGCCGCTCGCATCGACGTGGAGCTGTTCGACGGCCTGACGGTTGACTTCTGCCGGCGCCGCAAGGCGACCTTCGTCGTCCGCGGTCTACGCGCCATTTCCGACTTCGAGTCTGAGCTGCAGATGGCTCACACGAACAGGAAGCTCGCGCCAGAAGTGGACACCGTCTTCTTCATGACCGCGCTCGAACACAGCTACGTCAGCTCGAGCCTGGTGAAGGAGATCTCCGCGTTCGGCGGAGATGTGGGCCAGATGGTGCCACCGGCCGTCGCAAAGCGCCTGATCAGCCGCGGCCGAGGTCTATAATCGGGCCAACCGGCAGCCCTGGACACCTGCCCAAGGAGGGCCCGACCGATCGACATCATCGTCCTGATCGAGCGCCTGGAGGCGCTCGTGGCGAATGGCAGGCGGCTACCGTTCAGCGAGAACGTGATCGTCAACCAGGCCGACGCCCTGGAGTGGATAGATCAGCTGCGGGTGACAATTCCCGAGGAGATCAAGTCCGCCCGGCGGGTCACCAACGAGGTCGAGCGGCTTCTTGAACAAGCCCGCGAAGAGGCGGAGCAGATTCTCGCCCGCGCCCAGGAGCAGGCCACGTATCTCATCGAAGAACGCGAACTGACTCGCCAGGCCGAAGAGCTCAGCCACGAGATCCTGCGGCAGGCGCAGCTCGAGGTAGACGAGATCCGGCGCGGTGCCGACGACTACGCATCCGAGGTTCTGGTGGGCCTCGAGACTGAAGTGATGCGGACGCTCAAGACCATCAAGCGCGGCCTCGAGTTGCTGGACGATCGGCGGTCAGCCGCCGCGGCCGCGGCAGCCGCGGCGTCGACCGCGGTGATGGACAACGACGGCCAGGGAGACCTCGACGAGTACGACCAGAACGGTGCGGGACAACCTGTCCGCGGCTGACGCGCTGATCTTCAACGTCACCGGGCTCCTGTCCCAGCCGCTGGGCTCAATCCGAGACATCCACATCTTGGCGCCTGCCCTTGTGTTCGAGGAGCTGGTCCAGGTTCGTAACCTGGAGGGAGAACTGCGGCTGACCCGCACCAACCGCGGCCTGCTGATTCGTGGTCGCGTCGCGACCGCGATCGAGCAGACGTGCAGTCGTTGCCTGAGGGAGATCGAATGGCCGGTGGAGCTAGAGTTCGACGAGGAAGCTCTGCCGAGTCTTGACCTGGCGACGGGCCGGCCGGTCGACACCACCGACGAGCCCGACGCGCTGCGCCTGACCGACCACCATGAACTGGACCTCGAGGAAGAAGTCCGCGACGGGATCCTGCTCGCCGAGCCGATCGCGCCACTGTGCCGCAAGGATTGCCCCGGCCTGTGCATCGTGTGCGGCCAGGAGTTGGCCAGCGGCCCGCATGACCACCCGGACGAGGAGATCGATCCTCGCCTCGAGGCACTGGGCGAATTGATCGACGACGAGCCGGCCCCGTAGATCTGCTCTGACGCACCGGGAGTTCTGACTGGGAGCGTTCTGACTGGGAGCGGTGACAGAGATGCGTGGAACCGCTAAACTCCCGCCTCGGCCGCATGCAAAGGGTATGCTTCGCCGTACCCCGATACTGATCTGACCGACGCGCCCCGGCGCCTTCCCGGCCCAGCCATCTGGCTCTTCCAGAATGGCGCCTCGCCGGAGCGAAAGGAGTAACCACTTCAATGGGTGTTCCCAAGAGGAGAGTCTCACACGCCCGGCAGGGCGACCGCCGCGCCCACCAGGCGCTAACAGTTCCGCACCTCGAGGAGTGTCCTCACTGCCACCAGCCCAAGCAGGTTCATCACGCTTGCCCCACCTGCGGCTACTACGCCGGCCGCCCGACGGTCGAGATCAAGCAGGAAAAGCCGCAGCAGCCGGCCTGATTCGGTGGACCTGAGCACGGTTCGCATTCTTAGCGGCGGTGCCGTCCGAATAGCGGTTGACGCGATGGGCGGCGACCACGCGCCCGTGGAGATAGTCACCGGCGCGATGTCGTGGGCGCGAGCGCACCCGACGGACACCGTCCTGCTCGTCGGTATCCCCGAACGCATTGCCGAGGTCGCCGGCGGTCCAATTCCGCCGAGCGTGGAGATCGTCCCGGCCAGCCAGGTCGTGGAAATGGACGAATCGCCGGCGCTCGCGCTGAAGGCCAAGAAGGATTCGTCGATCATGGTCGCGATGGACCTGCTCAAGCAGGGCCGGGCCGACGCGCTGGTTACCGCGGGCCACTCCGGGGCGGGCATGGCGGCGGCGGTTCTCAAGCTCGGTCGACTGCCAGGGGTCGATCGCCCCGCTCTGGCGGTTCAGATGGTGACGGAGACGGGCCCGTTCGTCCTGCTCGACATCGGCGCGAACATGGACTCGAGCGGCCACAATCTCTACCAGTTCGCGCACATGGGCTCCATCTACGCAGAGCGGGTTCTCGGCGTCGAGAATCCGCGCATCGCGCTGCTCTCCATCGGCGAGGAGAAGGGCAAGGGCGACCAGGCGATCCAGCAGGCCACCCAGTTGCTCGACGATGACGGCAGCCTGAACTTCGTCGGCAACGTCGAGGGGCGCGATTTGGTCAAGCACATGGCG
>Ga0182011_10002432_pt1 | contig 15691 bp, 6 predicted proteins | sample 711E1DmetaG_FD_120481 | JGI IMG/M metagenome (GOLD analysis project Ga0182011, IMG submission 120481) | Permafrost microbial communities from Stordalen Mire, Sweden - 711E1D metaG | ecosystem: Environmental > Terrestrial > Soil > Wetlands > Permafrost | place: Sweden: Stordalen | collected... | reverse complement strand
GGTCATGCGCATGCAGTCGGGCGGAAACGAGCCCTCGTTTCCCGAGTAATATCCGACCAAGGCGCCCAGATCCGCCTCGCCGACGGCGACTTGGTGCATGGCGTCGTACCAGCCCCACGCATACGTCATGTCGAAAGCCTCGGCATGGAGATCCCGCGACTCCGCTTCTGCCAGCATGAAGACCGGTTTGATGACATCGAGCTCGCGCCGGACATTGTTCCAGAAGTCGACCGGCACGAAGCCGGCCACATCGCAGCGGTAGCCGTCGACGTCCGCTTCGGTCACCCAGTATTTCATGGACTCCGTCATGTATTTCCGGAGTCCTGGCTGCCGGTAGTCGAGGTTGATGATGTCAGTCCAGTCGAACCACGGGGTCGGCCGGAAATCGCCTTTCCAGTCGCGCTGGTACCATTCCGGGTGTTGCTGGACCAGCGGGTTGTCCCACGCGGTGTGGTTGGCCACCCAATCGAGGATGACGTGAAAACCCTGCGCGTGGGCGGCCGTCACGAAGTGCTTGAGGTCGTCCAGCGTCCCGAATTCGTGGTTCACGCTGTAATAATCTCTCACGGAATAGGGGCTGCCCAGCGTGCCCTTGCGGTTCTTCTGCCCGATCTCGTGAATCGGCATGAGCCAGAGGATGTCGACGTTGAGCGCCTTGAGCCGCGGCAGCTGCCGTTCTGCGGCCCGGAACGTTCCCTTCCCGGTGAACTGCCGGATGTTGATCTGGTAGATCGTGGCGTTCCTGGTCCAATCGGGATGCTTGATCTTGACGTACGGGACAGGCTGGTACGGATCCGTGACCGCACGCTGATCGCCAGCCGCGACGGGAAGGGTCGCGAGAAGCGCGAGGACGGTCAGGGAATAGATGGCGCGCATGGGAGGCGAAGGGTCAGGCGTTGGTCGGACGGGACGCCGCGTCGCGCGGCACCCACTGGAGGGCGAGTGCCGCGATCAGCATCGAGGCTCCGCCCAACATCACGACCGGCATGGCCCGGCCGCCGAGGAAGTGCTTGACCACGCCACCCAGCACCGTAGCGGCGAGAATCTGCGGCAGCACGATGAAGAAATTGAACACGCCCATGTAGAAGCCCATCCGGGCGGCGGGAATCGCATTCGCCAGCAACGCGTAGGGCATCGAGAGAATCGTGGCCCAGCCGATCCCGACCAGGACCATCGAGACCAGCAGGGCCTCCGGCTGACGCCAGAAACCCGCGGAGAGCAGTCCCGTGGCCGCGCAGAGCAACCCGACCCGGTGCATTGCCCGGGCGGACACACCGCGCTTGGCGAGGGCGACGAGCGCGAACGAGACCGCGAAGGCCAGGCCGTTGTAGGTGCTGAAACAGACTCCGCCCCATTCCACGCCCCGCTGGTATTCCGGGCTGCCGGGCGTGCCGCCGAAAACACTGCGCGCGATCGCCGGCGTGAAGTAGATCCACAGGCAGAAGAGACCCAGCCAGGTGAAGAACTGCACCACCGCGAGCCGGCGCATCACGGACGGCATCTCGCGCAGCCCGTTCCAGATTCCGCTGAACAGCGCGAGTTGGCCCGGCGGCTCGGTGCCGTCGGGCGGGTTTTCCGGTGTGGTGATGATGGTGTAGAGCACAGCGCTGATGAAGACCGCCGCGCCAAGGTAGAAGGACAGATGCACTGATCGGGGAATCACCGACCCGGCGGAGGAACCACCGAGCACCCCGAGGTGGGTGAGCATCCACGGCAAGGCCGAGGACAACACGGCGCCGAGGCCGATGAGCAGGCTCTGCATCGCAAAACCCACCTTGCGCTGGGGCTCGGGCAACAGGTCTCCCACGAAAGCGCGGAATGGCTCCATGCTCACGTTCACGGACGCGTCGAGGATCCAGAGCAGGCCCGCGGCCATCCAGAGTGACGACGAGTTGGGCATCGCGAGCAGCGCGAGACTGGCGAGGATTGCTCCGCCCAGGAAGTACGGCCGCCGGCGGCCCAGGCGCGTCCAGGTGTGGTCGCTGTAGTAGCCGATGATCGGCTGCACGATCAGGCCGGTGACCGGGGCGGCGAGCCAGAGCAGGGGGATGTCGCTCTCGCTCGCGCCGAGGTATTGGTAAATCGCGCTCATGTTGGCCATCTGCAGGCCCCAGCCGAACTGGATGCCGAGAAAGCCGAAGCTCATGTTCCAGATGGCCGGCAGGGAAAGGGCGGGACGTGGGCGGGAGTTCATGGTCCGGGCAGGATGAATCAGGCGTGCGGGGGTTCGCTGTAATCGCGCACTTCGCGGTCGCCGATGCGGTCGTAAAGCCGGATCCAGTCTCTCAGCGTGGCTGTTTTCTCGGCGCGCAAACAGGCGAGGTCAACTGCCGTGAAGCGCCACTGCCAATTGCCGTCCATCGTGCCCGGGCGGTTCAACGTCGCCGAGGCCGGCCGGTCCAGCAGGTCTTGCATCGGGATGACGGCGAGCCGGGAAACCGTCGCCAGCGCCGCGCGAATGATCGGCCAGGCTGAACGCGAACCACCGAGCTGAAAATACCCGTCGACCCTGGCCGCGTTCTCGGGCGTCAGCGACTCGAGCCAGCCACGGGCGGTGATGTTGTCGTGCGTGCCGGTGTACGCGACGCTGTCGGGCGGATAGAAATGCGGGAGGTTGGCGTTGTTGGCGTCATGGCCGTAGGCGAACTGCAGGACCTTCATTCCCGGCAGACCCGCGGCCCGGCGCAACTGGACGACCCCCGGCCCGATATAACCGAGGTCCTCGGCGATGATGCGCGCCCGCGGGAGCGCGGCCCGCACGGCTTCGAAAAAGGGCAGGCCCGGACCGGGGCGCCAGACGCCCCCGCGGGCATCGGCTGCATCGGCGGGGATTTCCCAGTACGTGTCGAAACCGCGGAAGTGATCGAGCCGGATGATGTCATAGAGCTCGAAGGCCGCGCGCAGCCGCTCGACCCACCAAGCGTAGCCGGTGCGGGCCAGATGATCCCAGTCATAGAGCGGATTGCCCCAGAGTTGGCCGAGCGCAGAGAAGTAATCCGGCGGCACCCCGGCCACGGCCTTTGGCCGGCCGGCGGCATCGAGTTGGAAGACGGCGCGGTTCTGCCACGTGTCCGCGCTGTCGAGCGCCACGAAGATCGGTACATCCCCGATGATGCCCACGCCGTGCTCCGCGGCGTAGCGGCGCAGGCGGCCCCACTGGGCCAGGAAGACATATTGGTAAAAGGCGTGGCGATCGGCCTCACGGCGCACCGGCTCTGGCAGAGCGAGGTGGAGTTTGGGCGACCATCGGCGGTATTGCTGTGGCCATAGTGCCCAGGGGTAGCCCCCGAAATGGGCCTTCAAAGCCATGAAGTCGGCAAATGGCGTCAGCCAGCTGGCCTGGGCCCGGCGGAACTCGGCGAGCGAGCCGTAACCCTCAATGCCGTCGCGGCCGGTAGCAGCGAAGCGGTCGTGCGCTTGGGCCAGCAACGGCCAGAAATTCTCGTAAAGCCGGCCGTAGTCGACGCGTTCGGCCTGAGACTCGCGCAGAGGAGCGAGTTCATCGATCTGGATCAAGCCCGCGGCCTGCAGTTCGCCCAGGTCGATAAAATAGGGGTTGCCCGCGCTGGAGGAGAATAGCTGGTAGGGGGAGTCGCCATAACCCGTCGGCCCGATGGGACAGATCTGCCAGTAGCGGACGCCGGCCTCGGCAAGAAAATCAACAAAGCTGCGCGCGCCCGCGCCGAGGTTGCCGATGCCGCAATCGCCCGGCAGCGACGAAACGTGCGCCAGCACGCCGGCAGCGCGGGTATTGAGCCAGGAGGTCGCGGGTATTTCCATGGTCAGCGAAACTCCAATTGCCGGGCGTGGCCATCGTCCTCGATCCGGACGACCACGACGCCGCTGGCGTCGGTGAACCAGCCGGTCTCGGCCGCCGCGGCGGCTGCTGCTGCCAGCGGCTGTCCGTCGACCAGCACCTGCTTGACAAGCGCGCCGCTATGCAGCGCGACTTCAAACCGGCGGGCCGCGGGTTGGAAGCTGCCTTCGGCGGCGAGTGAAAGCGTTTTCCCGGCCAGGGTGAGACTGGTGCGACGGAACGCGCCTGACTGGTAGTCGGGCGTGAGTCCGTCGTCCTCGTAGAGCGAACCGCGCGCGGCGCCGGCGTCATCGGGATAGAGGTCGAAGCGAAGCGGATCCCACGGTTTCTCGCCAACGTGACTCATGGGCTCGGTGGTGGGGAGGATGCTGCCGCCGCGCACGTAGAGCGGCAGGTGGTCAAGCGGCGCGTCGACGCGGGAGAGGCCGCCGCCGCGCCGGGGAGCCCCGGTCCAGAAATCATACCAGGCGCCGGGCGGCAGGTAGACCTCGCGGCCGCGCTCGCCGGCATGAAGCACGGGCGCGGCCAGGAGGGCGTCTCCGACCATGAACTCGTTGTCGAGATTGAGCGTGTTGGGATCGTCCTGGAAGTTGAGGACGAGCGGGCGGAACAGCGGCACGCCGGTGCGGTGCGCCTCTTCGAGCGTTGTATAGAGGAAAGGCAGCAGGCGGTAGCGGAGCTTGAGATACTTTCGAACAATCGCCTCGTAGGGCGCGCCATAGCGCCAGGGTTCGTGATCGTACTGGTCGATGGCGCCGTGGCTGCGGCAGAGCGGCACGAGGCAGGCGACCTGGTAGCTGCGCGCGAGCAGTTCGCCGTCGCCGCGGCCGATGAAACCGGGGAGATCGGCGCCCACGAAGCTCTCGCCGGAAAGCCCGAGCGAGGCGAACATCGGCAGATTGAGCGCCAGCGACTCGAACGTCGCGTTGTTGTCGCCTGTCCACATGGTGGAGTAACGCTGGATGCCGGCGTAGCCGGCGCGCGTGATCACGAACGGCCGGCGGTCCGGCCGGAGCGCCGCGAGGCCCTCATAGGTGGCGCGGGCCATGTTGAGGGCGAAGACGTTCCGGTTCTGCGGGTAGAGCGTGCGCGCGCCGAGGTCGTCGAACACGACGTTCCTCTGCGACTCGCCGGTCTTGTCGAGGAAGTCCGAGGGTTCGTTCATGTCCGTCCACACGCCGGAGACTCCGCGGTCGAGCAGAGCGCGGTGCAGTCCGCCCCACCAGCGGCGGGCGTCCTCGCGGGTGAAGTCGACGAAGACCGCCTTGCCGGGCCAGACTTCGCCAATGTAGAGGCTGCCGTCCGTCCGGTGGAGGAAGTAGTCGTGCGCCCGGCCCTCGTCGAAGACGTAGTAGCTGCGGTCCTGGGGACCGCGATCGGGCTCGGCGGTCGGGGCGGCGCCGGCGGCCGGCGGCTGGTATTTGACCCCAGGGTCGATGATGGTGACGACCTTGATTCCCTGCCGGCCGAGTTTGTCCATCAGGGCGGCGGGGTCGGGAAAACGTCCGGGATCCCAGGTGAAAACCCGGAAGCCGTTCATGTAGTGTATATCGAGGTAGAGGACATCGAGCGGCAGATCGCGTGCCCGGTACTGCCGGGCGACCTCCTCAACCATAGTATCCGGGTAGTAGCTGTAGCGACACTGCTGGTTGCCCAGCGCCCAGAGCGGGGGAAGCGGCATCCGCCCGGTGAGCTCGGTGTAGCGGCCGAGGATCTTCTTCAGCGAGGGGCCGCGGAAGAAATAGTAGTCGAGCACGCCGCCGTCGGCTGAATAGCCGGCGGACTCCTGCCCGGTGTGGCCAAGGTCAAAGGTGGCGCGGTGGGAGTTGTCATAGAAGAGGCCGTAGGCGCGGCTATCCTCGAGGCCGAGGTAGAAAGGAATGCTCTGGTAGATCGGGTCGGTCCCTTCGACATAGCCGGGCGTGTCGGAATTCCACATCGTGAATTCCCCGCGGCGCTTGTCCAGGTGCGCAGCCTTTTCACCCAGGCCGTAGAAATGCTCGTCGAAGCCAAGCTTCTTCGCTGCGGCGACGCGGCCGGTCTGCGGGTCGCGGGCCATGGGGCGTTCGTCGGTGCTAAGGACACGGTGCGTGCTGGCGTCACGGAACTCGATGAGGAGCGGTGCGCGGCGGACGACGACTTCGAGCTCGGCGGTGGTCAGGGTGATCGCGGCGGCGTCCTCCCGGGCCTGCCACGGCACCGCGGCCCAGGCGGTGCGCGCGATGGCCCACGAGTGGTCGGGCGCGGCGGATTGATCGGCAAAGAGCGTGCGGACGCGGACCAGATCCGGCGCCAGCACCGAGATGGTCACGGTGGCTCCGCCGGCGCAGCCGAGGCGCACGCCCTGCTCGGCTGGGACGACCTTCTCAACCGCGCCCGCCGGCTGGAGACCATTCCAGTCAAGCGCCAGCGCCGGGCCGCAGAGGATCAGGGCGCAAACGGCGGTGCTAAGGCATCGTGACATGCGAGCGGGAAATCAGAAGTCCAACTGAGGCGGGAATGGCTTTGGCCACCAACCGGCGGCCGCAAGATTCGCGGCCGCTTGGCTGGCCCGGGGTAAGGCGAGCGGACGGAGAAAGCATGCGGCCACCAGATTGATCCAGTGGCCGCAGCCTGACTAAAGGCGCAATCGCAAACCTTGGTTTAGTACTTGTAGGACACGCCCGTGCGGAAACTCGCGCCGTACTTCTGCCAGTTCGTCAGCTGGCGCGGATCCCCGTTGTTATAGGTAGTCAACGCTGCATTGTTCAAGTTTCTACCCTCCAGGTAGAGGGTCAGGCCCTGGAGCGGGCCGTTCTTGAACGCGTAGCTTAGCTGGGCATCGATCGTATGGAAGAGTGCCTCCTCCGAGTAGCCGTCGTTGGGCGACCCGATGCCTGCGAAATTCGGCGCGCCGAACTGCACGATGTACTCTCTGGCCTGCGATTGATAGTGCAGGTTGACGCGGCCCGAGAAGCCGTGACTCTCGTAGTACAGGGTGGCGTTCGCGGTCTTCTTCGACATGTTGGGGAGCGGCGCGGTGCCGTTGCCCGGGCCCCAGGGTTGGATGGTGCTGTCCACCAGGAGGCCGTTTAAAATGACACCGAAGCCGCGGATCGCGCCGCCGGTGAGCACGTCGCTGGTCACCTGTACGGTGGCCTCAAGGCCGCTGACATTGCCGCCCTGGCCATTCACATACTGCTGGGTAATGCCCTGGTTGAGCACCGGGGGCAGCGCGGATGTGTAGGGGTAACCCGTGAAGTCGGTCACCGTGCTTTGCTGGTAGATGTAGTTCAGAAGCTTCTTTTCGAAGGCGGCCACCGAGATGTAGCCACCGCCGTGCGCGAAGAAGTGCTCGAAATCGAGGTCGACGGAGTTGGCGATCCAGGGTCGGAGGCCCGGATTCCCGCTCGTGCCGCTCCACGGGCTGTTGAGGGTCGAGAGGGCATTCGTGGCGTTGTAGCCGTAGTCGCGCGCCGCCCTTATCTCGTACATCATCGGCCTCTGCTCCTGTCGGCCGACGAAGAGCCGGATATTGTCCTGCTTGGTGGGCTTGAACACCAGGTTCAGGCTGGGCAGGAAATTCGCGTAGCTGGCACCGCCGCTGACAGGATAAACGATGTTGCCACCGTTGCCTGAGAACCCGGTGGAGTTCTGCTTGGCCATGTCGACTACCGCGCCGATGTCGCCGTCGAAGGGCATGCCCAATGCATCGCCCTTCAATGCAAACTGCACGAAGGGACGCGTGATCTTTTCCCAGACCTTGAAGTTGTCGCCCATCCAGCTGCCCGGGTTGGGGTTGGGCATGAACGTGTACGCGCCGTTGTTGTAGGCGCCGTTCGGATCATAGGCAATCGGATGCAGGTTGCCGATGAATGACAGGTCGGTGGTGCCAATCAGGGGGGGCAGGGCGGCGCTGGGCTGGCCGTTGGCGTTGACCAGGTAACCAGTGGGATTCTGGCCGGCCTGCTTGAAGCGCTCGGAGTAGCTTACCCCGATCTCAACATCCTTGAAGATGGATGCATCCAGTTCGTGCTTGGTGGACAACTTCAACGAATCCGCGACGTCGTTTGACTTGAAGTACTTGAGGTAGCCTTCCATGCCGGTGACCGGGAAGACGCCCGTGCCCCAACCCTGCGGGTCGGTGAGCGTGAAAAGGCTGGCGTTCGCGTAATTCGTGCTCGAGACAACCTGGGGAATCTGGCCGGCGTTTTCGATGACCCTAAACGTGTCTGCGTCGGTCGCCCCGCCGGCGAATCCAAGGCCCGCATACTCTTCCAGGACTTCCTCGCTGCGTTTTGCCGTGGAATAGCCGGTCAAGAGGTGCACGGGCCAGGCCGACTTCTCACCCATGTCGAGTTTCCAGATCACCGAGGCGAGATGGGCGGTCCACTGCGTGACCATGTTCCGGACGACGGGCTGGATGTTCGTGAGGGTGTAATTGGTGATCAATCCGCCGGTGGTCGTATAGCCCGGCTGCAGAACCGCGCCGCTCCAAAATGCCATCGGCACCTCCATCCCGCGCAGCAGCTGGTTCTCGTTGTAATAGGAGTAGAAAAAGTCGAGCTTGCTGTGGATGGAGTCGCTCGGCTTGCTCTCGAGCACGGCCATGACGGAATCGCGCTTGAGGAGGTTGTTCTGGGCGTAGATCTTCATCCCGCCGAGCACATAGTTACCGCTGGAATCCGTGGGGTAGCCCCAGGCCTGGAATTGCTGGCCCTCGTAGGGATTCTCTGTGTGGGCGTAGCCCAGGAACACGCCCTCCGTGCCATTGGCAAACTGGTCGACGGCGGTGGCGGAGTAGCTCAGGCCGGTCACCTTGTTGCCGGGCGTGAGCTCCCCGAGCCGCGGCCGGTCGTAGAACGCATCGACGGCAATGCCCTTGTAGTCGACGCCCAGGGGCGACGTGGTCTGCAGGTCAACGGTGCCCGCCAGACCGCTCACCATGTCGGCCTGGCTGGTCTTGTAGACCTTTACCCCGCCCAGGAGCTCCGAGGGATACTGGTCGTATTCCACCGCGCGGTTGTCGCTTGTCGTGGCCTGTTCGACACCGTCAAGCGTGCCAACGCTCATGTTCGGGTCAAAGCCGCGGATGGTGATCTGCTGGTTGCGGCCGTTGATGCGCTGGCTGGTCAGGCCTGGCAGGCGGGTGAGGGCGTCGGCGATGCTGACGTCGGGGAGCTTGCCGATATCCTCCGGCACAATGACCTCGACGAGGGCGGACGCGTCCTGCTTTTGCTGGGCTGCCATTTCAAGGCTGCCCGCGTAGGATCCCCGGACCACGAATTTGTTCATCTGGACCACCTCGCTCGTGGTGGTCGTGGTCGCAGCCGGCTGGTCGCCGGTGGCTTGGGGCTGGTCGGTCGCGGCGGTCGACGGGGTGTTGGCCGTTTGTGCGAGCGCCGAAAGGCCCAACTGCGTGAGCAGCAGGCCGGCGGCCAGTCCTCGCGGGAGGAACCGGCGCGCGAAATAATCTGGTTTGTTTGTGGTGTGCATGGGAGTGGAAAACAGCGGAGAGCCGCGGTTGACCGGGGATGTGTTCGGGTGGATGGCACAGGCTGGACTGCGCCTAGATTGAGAAAAGGAGGTCCCCCCGACGTTCCATGTGCGACTCGATTTTGTCCAAAAAAACCGCGATCGGTTGGACAACTCTTAGATCGGGCCAGCCACCTGGGGCCGGCCTGCACGCGGAGCAGCGCTGGTCGCTCCGCATGTTCTCAGAGGCAGAACCGAGCCAGGGAGGCCCGAAGACACAATGCCGTGGGGCTTGGTTTCCTCGGCCAGGACCTAGGTTATTTCCCACACATGCAAGGATTCTGCTGGCAGCACCGGTTGACCAGGCAACCCCGTCCGCCATTCTGGACGCACCCATGAGATCTCCCTTAATGCGGATGATTGGCGTGCTGGCCGTTGTGATGGCGCTGGCCCGGGCCCAGCCGGTGTCGCCCGTCGCGGTGCCGCGTTTCACTCATCCGGGGGCGGGGCAAACCGTTTATTTTGTACTCACGGATCGGTTCGCCAACGGCTCCACTGCCAACGACCGCGGCGGCATCGAAGGCGGACCCGGTGTCACCGGCTTTGATCCCACGCGCATCTCGCATTACCACGGCGGAGACTTCGCCGGTCTCACGGCGCACCTGGATTATCTGCAGCATCTGGGAGTGACCGCGGTGTGGGTGACGCCGCCTTTCAAGAACAAGCCCATCCAAAGCGACGGCGCCGGCTACCATGGGTACTGGATCACTGATTTCCTGCGGATCGACCCTCACCTCGGCACCAATGAGGAATTCCGTGAGTTCGTGCGCCAGGCGCACGCCCGCGGCCTGCGCGTCTACATGGATATCATCGTCAACCACACCGCCGACGTGATCCAATCCGCCGACGGCAACACAACCTACCGCGACAAGACCACAGCGCCTTACCGTGACGCCCAAGGCCGGGTTTTCGACGACCGCGCGGTCGCCTTCAACGGCCTCAACGACCCCGCCGCATTCCCGGCCCTGTCCGCCGAGCGCAGTTTTCCCCACGTGCCCGTCGTGCCTGAGGCTGAAAAGAGCGTGAAGAACCCCGCGTGGTTGAACGACGTCACCCTCTATCACAATCGCGGCAACAGCACGTTTCAGGGCGAGAGCGCGATTTACGGAGACTTCGCGGGGCTCGACGATCTCTTCACCGAGCAACCGCGCGTCGTGAATGGCTTCATCGACATCTTCCGGCAGTGGCTCGACTTCGGTGTGGACGGCTACCGGATCGACACGGCCAAGCACGTGAACGCGGAATTCTGGCAGGCCTTCAGTCCGGCCATTCGCGCCCGGGCGCGCGAGCTGGGCCGCCCGGATTTTCTCCAGTTTGGCGAGGCCTACATCGAGGGGGGCGATCCGTCGATGCTGAGCGAGTTTTCCACCGACACCATCCCGCTCGACACCACGATCGACTTCGGATTCTTCGCGGCGGCGCGGAAATTCGTCTCCCAAGGCGGCACGGCCGCGGAGCTGGCCGATTTCTTTGCGCGCGACGACTACTACACGGACCACGATAGTAACGTCCACTCGACCACCACGTTCCTCAGCAACCACGACGGCGGCCGCTTCGCCTATTTCCTCGGGCAGGACAACCCCGGCGCGACGCCGGCGCAGCTCGCCGACTTGGTCAAGCTCGGCCACGGCCTGCTCTACCTCGCCCGAGGCCAGCCCGTGATCTACTACGGAGATGAACAGGGCATGATCGGCCGCGGTGGTAACGACATGCAAGCGCGCGAGGACATGTTCCCCGCCCAGGCGCCCGACTTCAAAACCGCCACCCTCCTCGGCACCACGCGCACCGGGGCCGATGACAAATTCGACGAGCACCACCCCTTCTACCGGTTGTTTGCCCGGCTGGGCGCGCTACGCGCGAGCCACGCAGCCCTGCGCATCGGAGCAATGATTCCCCGCATGACGGCCGAGCCCGGATTGTTTGCCTTCTCCCGCATCGAGCGCCGCGAGCTCGTGGAATATGTCGTGGCCCTCAACAACTCGCGAAGCGCGACGCTCACGGCCTCGGTGCCGACCAGCCAGCCGGCGGGCGCCGCCCTCTCACGCATTTTCGACTCCCGCATGCCTGACGCCCCCGGTGAGGAATGCCTGGCCGCCGACGCTGCCGGTGCGGTGCGCGTGACGCTGGCGCCGCTGCAGTTCGCCGTCTGGCGGGCGGCGGCCATGCTGCCCGCGCCATCCGGGCCGCCGCAGATCGCCCTGGTGAACCCAGCGGGCGGCGCCACCCTCGGGTTCACGACACGTGAAGTGGACGGACTGATCTTCCCCTCCCGCCGGGAGATCCGCGCCGAGGTTTCCGGTGGCGACAGTGTCGCCGAGGTCACCTTCGCGATGGCGCGGGCTTCCCGGCCCGGGCAGTTTGAGCTGCTCGGCACGGACGACGCGCCGCCCTACCGCGTGTTCTGGGAGCCGCCGCCCGATCTCGCGCCGGGCGAGGAGCTGGAGTTCATCGCCACAGCGAACGATCTGCGCGGCCACTGCGCAGTTGCGCACATCGGGGGCATCAAGGTTGCGGCCTCGACGATCTCCTTCGGCATCCACGGCGCGAAGACCCCCCGCTTCATCCACCCTGCGCCCGCTGCGGTCACGGTGCCCGCCGGCGCCGCGCTTACCCTTTCGGTTCAGGCCGATGGCACCGGTCCGTTCGAATACCAGTGGCTCCGCGACGGCGAAGCCATCGCCGGCGCCACCGCCGCGACCTATTCGGCCACTCAGGCCGGCGCCGTCAATGCCGGTGAGTATCGCGTCCTCGTGCACAACCTCGCCGGCACGAGCATCAGTTCGGCGACCACCGGGAGCGTCACCGCGGCAGGGCGGATTGAAAGGCACCCGGCTTTCCCCTCCCGCTTCGTTGCGCCGCGCGAAGTCGACGTGTGGCTGCCGCCCGGGCAGGAGGCGAATTCCGGCCAGCACTACCCGGTCATCTACATGCAGGACGGACAGAACATCTTCGACCCCGCCATCGGCTTTGGTGGAGGGTCTTGGGAAGTCGACCGGGCGCTGTGTCGCCTGCAGCAGGCCGGCAAGACGCGCGGCGCCATCATCGTCGGTGTCTGGAACACCGGCCTGGGCCGCTTTCCCGAATACATGCCGCGCAAGGCCGCCAACGGCGACCAACTGACCATCCTGCCTGGCAGCCCCCCGCTGCCGACCGCTTCCATCCAGTCCGATGCCTACCTCAAGTTTCTGGTGACGGAGCTGAAGCCGTTCATCGACCGCACCTACTGCACACAGCCCGACACGGCGCACACTTTCATCATGGGCTCAAGCATGGGCGCGTTGATTTCCGCCTATGCCATGGCCGAATATCCCGAGACCTTCGGGGGCGCCGCGTGTATCTCCACGCATTGGCCCGCGGGCGATGGTGCCGTTATTGACTACCTGGCCAAACATCTGCCCGCGCCGGGCGCGCACAAGTTTTACTTCGATTACGGCACGGAAACGCTCGATGCCAGTTACGAGCCCTTCCAGCAGCGGATGGACGCGGTGATGAAGTCAGCCGGTTACACCGAGGGCCGCGATTGGGTCACCCAGAAATTCCCCGGGGCCGAGCATTCCGAGAAATCCTGGCGCCAACGCGTGGAGGTTCCCCTACAATTCCTGCTCGGGCTGTGAGCGGCACCACCGCGCCGCATTTGACACTTGCCACCGGCGCCGCGAGCCTTCGGTGCTGCGCGGTCAACACGAGTCGGGGCTGGGTCCCCGCGTCGGTGCCGACCGGTAACCTGTCCCTACCAACCCCCGCCTTCCCTCGGTAATGATCACCCTCTCCCTGACCCGATTTCGTTTGCCTGCGGCGATGCGCCAGCGCCTCGCCATCGTGTTGTTTTCCGGCTCCGCGGCGCTCGCCCCAATTTTGCTGCGGGCGGACGCACCGGCCCAGGGCGCGCGGTGGGCGCACATCACGACCGCGCTCTTTTGCACGAGCGACGACGTGGACCGGCTCCTGACCAACCCGGCGGACCGCCAGGCGGCCCTCGCATATTTCGCGCCGTTGCGGCTCGCGAAGATCTACCTTGAGGACGCCCGCGGGGATCCGGCCGCCGTCGCGGCTCTCCGCGAGATCGCCACCGACCTGAAAGCCCGCGGACTCGAGGTCTCCGGCGCCGTGGTCCCCGCCGGTGAACACGGCCCGCTCTGCTACAACGACCCGAAGGACATGGCCATGCTCGAAGGGCGCGTACGCGTGCTCGCCCAGGTGTTCGACGAGATCATCGTCGATGACTGGCTCTTCACGACCTGCACCTGCGCGAAATGCCTGGCGGGCCGCGGCAGCGCTTCCTGGGCCAACTACCGGAGCCGGCTCGTGGCCGAGCAGTCGAAACAGCACCTCATCGCCGCCGCCAAACAGGTGAATCCGAGGGTCCAGGTGATCATCAAATATCCCAACTGGTACGAGGGTCACCGCCAGAACGGCTACGATGTCGCCCGGCAGACGCCGCAGTTCGACGGCGTGAGCGTCGGCATCGAAACGCGGCAGCCGACCACCCAAGACCAGCACATCCCGACCTATTCCGGCTACGTGTTCCAGAAATGGATCGGCGGCAACGCCGGGCCGAAGTGGCGGAGCGCCTGGCTCGACAACTACGACATGCAGGGCGCCGACAACGACTACGTCGCCCAAGTGTGGCAGGCGGTGCTCGCCCGTGCTCCGGAGATCATCTTTTGGTGCGCCGGCGTGCTCCACCCGCCGGCCCCGTCCGCCTCCAACTATCCGCATCTCGTCGAAATGATGCCGGATTTCGACCGCCTGGCCGGGATGCTCGACGGCCCCGCACGGGGAATTCCCATCCACCTTCCGCTGGGCTCGACCGGCGAATACAATGTCTTCGGCTACCTCGGCATGATCGGGTTGCCGATGGCCCCGCAGACGACATTTCCGGCTGATCCCAAGGCGGCCATCTTCACGCAGCACTCCCTCCGCGACCCGAAACTCGCGGCGGAACTCCTGGCGCGAGTCCGGGCGGGCCGGGAGGTGTTTCTCACCTGGACGCTTCTGCAAAAGCTCCGGGAGAGCGAACTGGGACGGGCGCTGAACGTCATCGGCGAGGGCGGCACCGTAGCGTCATCAACCTTCCGTGTCCGCGAACACTTCTGGCACTCCCAATCGGTCGATGCGCCGCGATCGTTTGGCTTCCCGAGAATCGAAACCTCGACGTGGCCCTATGTGCGCGAGGTGGCCCTCGTCCGCGAGGATGGTGATTTCGGCGTTCTGCTGAAGACGCCCTATCTGGAAGGCCAGGTGGACGTCCTCAATCTGCCGGACAACAGCTATGACCTGCTGCGGCTGCCCGAGTCCGTGCTCAACGCCATCCGCCGCTGCTTCTTCGAGGAACTCGGCGTGCGCCTCGTCGGTCCGGGCGGCGTCGCGCTCTATCCCTTCGGCGGGCGGCAGTACGTTCTCTACAACATGAACAACGGACCCGCCAAGGTGGCGTTGCGCTTTCCGGCGGTGACCCCGGCCCGGGTGTGGAAAGAACGGATGCACGACAAGAGTCTGACCGTCGCTGACGTCGAGGAAGGCAAAGGGCCCTGGGCCCGGCGCGAGACCGAGGTGGCGCTCACGCTGCTTCCCTTCGAGATCGCGGTAATCGAAGCCCGGTAGCGCATCACCGCGCCCACCTTCAACGGGAAAAGAGATTTCATCCCCGTCGGCTGAATCCAGTTTCCCATCACGAAACAGGGCGGCGCCGGCACCGTTCTGCCCGAATCGGCGATCGACTGGGCGTTGGGACGGCTAGGCTGCCCCCATCGGAGTCCACCTCAGAAGGTCCTGGCAAGCAGCAAACCGCTCGAACGACCGTCGCGATAAGGTGCCAGAGTGAATTTCGGCGCCCGGAGTTTGTCGTTATGTTTTACGACGGAGCGAGCGACCGACCATCCAATCAGCGCGCCGGCAACGACGTCACTGGTCCAATGTGCATTCTGTTCGACGCGGCAGTAGCCCACCAGACCGGCAGATCCGAAGGCGAGCACCTTGACCCACCACGTCGGATAATGCGAGGCGATTACGGTCGCGACGGCGAAGGCTTGCGTGGTGTGCCCGGAGGGGAATGAGTTGTGATTGGTGAAGGGACGAAAGTCGTAGGGATTCGTCGTGTCGGAGGGCCGCACGCGACCGACGGAATATTTGAGGGCCGGCGCAATGAAACCGGACGCAATCAGGGAGGCGGCGAGCCCGTCGATGAAAACCGCCTGGGAGCGCCGGTCATCTGCCAGGAAATGGTATCCCTCAAAGCCCGCCAGAACGACGATGGAATAGTCCGAGCCCATGTGCTGAAAAGTCCGGCTGAAACGATCCAGCCGTGCTGAACGGTGGGCCTGGACGGAGTCGCGGATGGATCGGTCGAAGGCGGTGGTG
>Ga0182011_10002431_pt1 | contig 15691 bp, 10 predicted proteins | sample 711E1DmetaG_FD_120481 | JGI IMG/M metagenome (GOLD analysis project Ga0182011, IMG submission 120481) | Permafrost microbial communities from Stordalen Mire, Sweden - 711E1D metaG | ecosystem: Environmental > Terrestrial > Soil > Wetlands > Permafrost | place: Sweden: Stordalen | collected... | reverse complement strand
TTCTTGCAAAGCGCCAGAGGACTGGCGCACTCCAAAACGCTTCGCGTATTTCAGGAATCATCGTGTCGCGCACAGCGTCTTGGACTGCGGCGGCCCTCCGCCGCTTTTTCCAGCGGCCTCTCAAACTGTGTCAATGTTAACGGGAACTGCTATAGGAGCCAGCGTGCTTGTCTCGCCGTAGCCGGGCGAAGGCGGAAGGAGGCTCATTTCTAAAATCAGAGACTCGTTACCTTGTCTCCTACATTTTTAAAACAGTCGCACCCGCCGCCGGGCGCGAACCAAAAATCGTGGCTTCAATGCCAGTCTTCTTTTTGTAGTCCGCCGCGATTTTTTTGGAAATTGCCTCAACCGCGTCCGCCTTCACCAATGCAACCGCGCAACCGCCAAATCCGCCGCCGGTCATGCGACAGCCGAAAATTCCGCCCTTGATGCCAATGGATTCGGCGATTTCAACCACGGCGTCCAGTTCCTTGCAACTGACTTCGTAATCGTCGCGGAGAGAGCGGTGGCTGGCATACATGAGCTGGCCGACGGTCGGCCAATTGGAGGCGCGAATGCCTTCGGCGGCGTGTGTGGTGCGCTCAATTTCGCCAATGACGTGCCGCGCACGGCGGTAAACCACTTCATCCATTTTGCCTCGCGCGCCTTCCAGCAACCCGGCATCAGCGTCGCGCAATGAAGGGACGCCAAGAATTTTTGCGGCGGTTTCGCATTGCTTGCGGCGGGTGGGATATTCACTGCCGGTCAATTCATGTTTTACGTTGGTATTGATGATGAGGATGGCAACGGAGGGATCGGCCATCGGCACCAGCTCCGGCTTGCGCGACCGGCAATCGAGCAGCAACAAATGATCTTGCCGGCCCATGACGGAGATGAACTGGTCCATGATGCCACAGGGCATGCCGGCAAAATCATGTTCGGCTTTCTGGCAAAGCAGCGCCTTTTCGACGGGATCCAGTTTCTTGCCGGTGACGGCTTCGAGCAATGTCGCGGTGCAGACTTCGAGCGCGGCGCTGCTGGATAAACCACCACCCAACGGGACGGTGGAATGCAACAACACGTCCAGACCGCCGGGTTTGATGCCACGCGAGAGGAATCCGGCAATGACGCCGCGCGGATAATTCGACCACTTGGGCGTGCCGGGTTTGACGGGCGCGGACAAATCAATGAGCGCCGGTTCAACGCCCCTGGCGGTGTCGCGAATCTGAATGACATTTTTGCCATCCGCCGAACGGTCGGCAGCCATGACGGCGTAACGTTCAATGGCCATGGGCAGGACGAAGCCATCGTTGTAATCCGTATGTTCGCCGATGACATTGACGCGGCCGGGCGCGGCGACAATCCAGCGGGGCTGGCGTCCGTAGGTTTTGGTGAATTGTTGCGAAACGTGGGCGGTGAGTTCTTGGAGTGTCATGAGTATATAAAAATCGCCGGGCAAGTTAGCCTCCCGGCGAAGTAAAAATCAATTTTTTCAGGCCGACGGCGGCGCTTTCTTCCCCCGCGCGGCGCCCAGCAGCATCAACGCGCCGAACACGAACAGGACGATGCCCCACCAAAGGTCAACGTTGATGTTGAGTGAGCGCGCGTCCGCGCCATTGAGCAGACCAGTGATCACCAGCAGCGCGCCGATAAGCGAGAACATGAGGCCAATTGGCCAGCGAATATCGAGTCCCATAAATTTTCCTTTCTACCAAAAGATGACGTTGAGAATAACACAAACGATAAGCAGAATCGTGCCGAAGACGGCCGGACGCAACAGCCAGTTTTGATCCTCGTCCTTGAGCTTCGGTGTCAGCGAATACACCAAGCCTTTAAGTTCTTCGTCGGATTTCGTCCGTTTCGTCGCCAGTGTAATTCCCAGAGTCAGAATCAAACAGACAATGAAGGCAAAAGACGCCAGCCAGAAATTTTGGGCCATGCTGGAGGGGAATGTATATAAAGTCGCCCCCATCCAACCGCCCTTGCCTTCGGCGATTGTGAGACCGTGAACCAATGCCGACGTGGAAATGCCGCCCAAAAGACCGAGGAAGGCCCCCGTGCCGGTCGTTCGCTTCCAAAACATCGCCAGCAGGAACGTGGCGAACAGCGGCGCGTTCACGAAACTGAACACCAGTTGAATCACATCCATGGCATTGTTATACCTTCGGGCGAAGTAAGCGCAGGCGATGCTCAACAGCACGCCGACCACCGTAATCGCTTGCCCCATCCTGAAGTAATGGTGGTCGCTTTTGTTCGGCGCAATGTAGGCCTGGTAAAGGTCGTAGGTCCAAATCGTGTTGAACGCCGTGACATTGCCGGCCATCCCGGACATGAACGACGCGAGCAGCGCAGTCAACGCCAGGCCAAGCAGTCCCGTGGGGCAATACTTTTTGACCAGTGACAAAATCACGCCATTGTAATCATTTTCGACAACGGCGTCCTGCAGGCGGTCCTTGATGGCCTTGTCATCCAGCGCAGCCGCATCTTTAACGATGGCATCCACTTTGGCCTCATTCAGCTTCATGCCGATGGCGGCGCTGATATTTTTGAAGGCCGTCTGTTCGTCTTCTTTCTGCGCGGCGGCCTCCTTGACAGCGGGAACCGCTAACACGTAGGCACTGTCGTTGACGATTTTGGGTGGCAGGCGATAACCGTCCTTGCCCGTGAACGCGAGGGCGGCGGCAATCAATCCGGGTGAAACCACGAGAATCGGGAAAAGCATTTTTGGCACGGCGGCGATCAGGGGAGTGCGGCGGGCGGCTCTCATGTTTTTTGCCGCCATCGCGCGTTGCACGACCAGAAAGTTCGTGCACCAGTAACCGAAGGAGAGCACGAAGCCGAGGCCGAAAACCATCGCAAACCAGTCCACTCCCATGGGATTGGCTTGTGACCCGGCCAGCACCGGCTTCCACACGCTCGTCCAGGCATCCGGCTGAAAAGTTTTGGTGCTCAAATCCAATGCGGCCGGGTTTTGAGCCACCAATCCCAGCGTCCCTTTCAATTTATCCCAGCCGCCGACGTCTTTGAGGCCGAGATAAATGACCGGCGTAAAGCCGAGGACGATCATGAAAAACTGGAGCACTTCGGTGTAAATCGCCGAGGTCAGCCCGCCTTTGATGATGTAAAGCAGCACAACGGCCGAACAAATCCAAAGACTTATGTTGTAGTCCCAGCCGAGCAGCAGATGCAGCAGCCGGGCCAGGCAATCCATGGAAATGCCCGAAGTGAACACCGTCATGACCGCGAACGAAATTGAGTTCACGCAGCGCACGCGCGCGTCGAAGCGCATATTCAGATATTCGGGCACCGAGCGCGCTTTGGAGCCGTAATAAAACGGCATCATGAAGACCGCCAGAAACACCATAGCCGGAATCGCGCCGATCCAGTAAAAACTGGCTGTGGCGATGCCATATTTGGTGGTGTTGGCGGCCATGCCGACCAGTTCGAGCGCGCCGAGGTTGGCGGCCATGAAGGCCAGCCCCGTGACCCATGCAGGGATGGAACGCCCGGACAAAAAGAAGTCCGTGGACGTTTTCATGTAGCGCCGGAGCGCAAAGCCGATGCCTATGACGAAGGCGGTGTAAGAGAGTAGAATTGTGTAATCAACCCAGGATAGGTGAATTGGTTGCATAAAAAAGTGGCAGGAATTTTGCAAATTTGCATTTGGATGTCAAATGGTTTATATTTGGGGCGTCCGACAAAACGAAAGACTTAAACTGGACTGGGCGGAGAAGAATTTGTAACTTTCATCTCCGATGTCCCGATCAATAAATTCGATGAGTTCAATTATCAACGCTCCCTTTGGCAAGACCCGTGAAGGCGAGCCGGTGGAAATCTACACGCTGCGCAATAACAAGGGCATGGAGACGAGTATCATGACTTATGGCGGCGCGCTGGTTTCGCTCACCGCGCCTGACCGGCATGGAAAATATGAGGACGTGGTTCTTGGTCATGACAGTTTGGATGATTACTTGAAGTTCAGTCATTACTTTGGCGCATTGATCGGACGTTACGCAAACCGCATTGGTGGCGCGCAGTTCACTCTTGAAGGCAAGACCTACAAACTGGCGAAAAACAACGGACCCCATTGTTTGCACGGCGGGTTCAAAGGATTCGACAAAGTTGTCTGGAAGGCGAAAGCCACGGAAACCGCCGAAGGTCCTGCGCTTGAACTTGTCTATTTAAGCAAAGATGGTGAAGAAGGGTTTCCGGGAAACCTTTTCGTGGAGGCGGCCTACACACTGACTGATGACAATGAATTGCAACTGGTTTTTACCGCCACGACCGATGCGCCCACCATTTGCAACCTTACGCATCATCCCTACTTTAACCTCGCCGGCAAAGGCAATGTGTTGGACCACGAGGTTCACATCAATGCAAACCATTTCACGCCGGCAGATTCAACACTCGTTTCGACTGGTGAATTAAAGCCGGTGGATGGCACTCCATTCGACTTTCGCAAGTCCGCGAAAATCGGAGCGCGCATAGACCACAGCGATATGCAGCTCAAATTCGGCAAAGGCTATGACCATAACTGGGTGATTGACAAGCCGCCCCGTGAGCTTGGCTTGGTGGCGCGCGTTTATGAACCGACCACGGGGCGCATCATGGAAGTGTTAAGCACAAAGCCCGGGGCGCAATTTTACACCGGCAACCATCTGAACGGACTTACCGGTAAAGGCGGCAGAGTTTATCAATCTCGTGACGCCTTTTGCATTGAGCCGGGACATTATCTTGACGCTCCCAACAAACCTCATTTTCCAACCACTGTGTTGAGGCCGGGGCAAACTTACCGCAACACAATCATTTACCGTTTTTCGGCGGAGTAATTTCGACGGTGCTGCAGAGTGACACCGCGGTGAATCTCATCGCATTGGACGGCGGCACAAACCATTGAATTCCAGCAATTTGACTTTGATTGCGCTGCCGTCGTGTAAAAATAAGTTTGATTCCGTCGGATATTTTTCCAGAATGCGCCCCCACAACCTCCAATCAAAACCATATGTCACGAAAGCTGAATTCCCACGTCGTTTTGCTCACCGTTACCGCCACCCTAGGCGGATTGCTTTTTGGTTATGACACCGCCGTCATCTCGGGTGCCGTGAACAGCTTGAAAGCTTATTTTATTGAACCCCGGCACATCATCAATCCCGACACCGCCAACTCGTTGTGGGGCATTGTCAATTCCAGCGCGCTTATCGGTTGCATCATCGGTGGCATCACCGGCGGATGGGTCAGCACCCGCGTTGGCCGCAAGCGCGGATTGGTCGTCGCCGCCGTGCTGTTTTTGGTTTCCGCCCTCGGTGCCGCTGCGCCTGAATTTCCGTTCGCTCCCATCGGTCACGGCGGACCGGGATACATGTGGAATTTTGTCTTCTATCGAATCCTCGGCGGCATTGGCGTGGGGCTGGCTTCCATGCTTTCTCCGATGTATATTGCGGAAATCGCGCCGGCAAAAATCCGGGGCAATCTGGTGGCGTGGAACCAGTTCGCCATCATCTTTGGCATGCTGGTGGTTTCTTTCGTCAATTATGGCATTGCCAGGGCGGGGAGCGGCGATGCGTGGCTCAACACCATCGGCTGGCGTTACATGTTCCTGTCCGGCGCCATTCCCTCGGTCGCATTTCTGCTCATGCTGCTTTTCGTGCCCGAGACTCCGCGTTATCTGATGTTGAAGGATAATGAGGCCGGCGCGCGCGCGGTGCTTGCCAAATTGGCGACGCCGGAGGAAGGCGAACAGGAAATCGCCGACATTAAGGAGTCACTGGCCGAACATCATTCCGGACGCCTGTTTTCCTTCGGGGCGCTGCTCATCTTCATTGGCATCATGCTGTCGGTCTTCCAACAGTTCATCGGCTGCAACGCCATATTCTATTATGCCCCAAAAATTTTCAAGGACGTGGGCTTTGATACCAACGCATCGCTGTTACAAACCATCATCGTCTATGCGGTCAACCTGACCTTCACCGTGGTCGCCATTGTTACAGTGGACAAGCTGGGCCGCAGACCCCTTCAGATCATCGGTGCTCTCGTCATGGCGGTGGCCATGGTCGCCCTGGGCATTACTTTCGCGCTTGAGATCAAAGGCGTGTTGGCGCTGTTCTGTGTGCTGCTTTACATCGCCGGATTTGCCGTGTCTTGGGGACCGGTGGTCTGGGTTCTTTTAAGCGAGATTTTCCCCAATCAGATTCGTGGCAAAGCCATGGCGGTGGCGGTGGCCGCCCAATGGATCGCCAATTTCCTGGTCAGTTGGACCTTCCCCATCCTTGACGACAATCCCTATCTGGTGAAAGCCTTCCACCACGGATTCGCCTTCTGGATCTACAGCGCGATGAGCGTCTTGGCAGCCTTTTTGATGTGGAAACTGGTCCCGGAAACCAAGGGACGCACCCTCGAACAAATGGAATCGCTCTGGCTTACGCATGGTAAAAAGAATTGAAATTTGATTGCACCGGCTTCGCCCGGTCGCTGGAGTATCGTTTACTTGAGCCGGGTGCAGGAAATCCGAAATTTTCAGCCACGAACATTTGTTGATGATCTTTTATGCATGGGAATTTTCTTTCTCTATTTACTGCCGTCATCGTCACCGGCTCATTACCAACACTGGCTTCGCCGAACCCGCCGGAAAAACTTGCGGATGGCATCATTGTTCCCGTCAATGACACTTTCCTGAAAGTGGAAGTCTATGGCGACAATGTGGTGCGCATCGCGTGCGCAAAGGACCGCGCGTTCTTTGCCCGCAAGAGCCTGGCGGCGGAACCGAAACGCGCGGCCAAAACAAGCTGGACGCTGGCGACGACACCCGCGGACGCGACCCTCGCCACCGCGAAGCTCAAGGTGCGAGTGGATCGAGCCACCGGCGCGGTTTCATTTTTCGATGCCGCCGGCAAACCCATTCTGGCCGAAAAGGCCGATGGCCGGACCTTGGCGCCGGCAATCGTGCAGGGAGACCAGACCTTCCACATCCGACAGGAGTGGGAGCCGAATGCCGACGAGTCGCTTTACGGCCTGGGCCAGCAACAGCTCGGCATTCTCAACCTCAAGGGTTACGACCTCGATCTCTGGCAACACAACGGCACCGTCGTTGTTCCATTCCTCGTGTCGAGCCGCGGTTACGGCATTCTCTGGGATAATACCTCGTTCTCGCGTTTCGGTGATTTGCGCGAACTGGAGTTAATTCCGCCGTCCTGCCTCTTCGATGCCGAGGGCAAACCCGGCGGCCTGACCGGTTCCTATTTTGCGGGCGGGAATTTCGAGCAACTGGTTGCCACGCGCGTCGACCCGCGCGTGGATATTGAAGTGCCAAGCGATGTGAAGCAGTCGAACCTCCGCATCCATCCCGGTCTGCCGCCCACCGGTGACGTGAGCATCCGCTGGGAGGGCGAGATTGAAGCGCCGGAGACAGGTGACTACACCCTCCAGCCGTTCTCGAACAACGGCATCAAGATCTGGGTGGACGACCGTCTCGTCATCGAACATTGGCGCCAGGGCTGGCTGCCGTGGCACAACCTGGCCAGGGTCCATTTCGAGCAAGGCCGCCGCTACCGCCTCAAAGTAGAGTGGGTCAAGGAACAGGGCATGGAAACGATGCGTCTGCTCTGGAAAACGCCGTCCAAGAACAAAACCACGTCGTTGTGGTCGGAAGTCGGCGAGGGTGTGGATTATTACTTCGTCTATGGACCAGACATGGACCGCGTCGTCGCGGGGTATCGGCAGATCACCGGGCAGGCGCCGATGATGCCGCGCTGGGCCTTCGGCCTCTGGCAATGCCGGGAGCGTTACAAAACCCAGCAGGAAAGTCTGGACGTGCTCGCCGGATTCCGTTCACGCGGCATCCCGATGGATAACATCGTCCAGGACTGGTTTTACTGGAAAGCAGACCAGTGGGGTTCGCACGAATTCGACACCAACCGCTTCCCCGATCCGGCGGGCTGGATCCGCGCGATCCACGAAAAGTATCACGCGCAGTTGATGATCTCGGTCTGGCCGAAGTTTTCTCCGGCCACGGAGAATTTCCAGGCGTTGCGCGCGCGCGGTTTTCTCTACGAACCGAACCTCGGCGAAGACATCATTGACTGGGTCGGGCATCCGGACACGTTTTACGACGCCTTCAATCCCGAAGCCCGCAAGCTGTTCTGGATGCAGGTTGACCGCGAGCTGTTCCGCAAGAAGGTGGACGCGTGGTGGATGGACGCCAGCGAGCCGGACATGACGGCGACGCCAACGCTGGCGGGCGTGCGGAGCCACATGCATCCCACCGCGATGGGCACCGGCGCGCGCATGTTGAATGCGTATCCGCTCGTCAATGCCAAGGGCATCTACGAAGGCCAGCGCGCTGCCGCGCCGGATCAGCGCGTGTTCATCCTGACACGCTCCGGTTTCGCGGGCCAGCAGCGTTACGCCGCCGCTGTCTGGTCCGGAGATATTTCCTCGACTTGGACGGCGATGCGGGCGCAAATCACGGCCGGCCTGGGCTTCTCCGTGTCGGGCATGCCCTACTGGACGATGGACTGCGGAGGCTTCTCCGTGCCGGGCCGTTTTGCCAGCGACAACGCCACTCCGGAAGCCATTGACGAATGGCGCGAGTTGAACGCCCGCTGGTTCGAATTCACCACGTTCGTTCCGCTCCTGCGCGTGCATGGCCAACAGCCTTATCGCGAAATGTGGCAGTTCGGCGGCGAACAGAGCGACGCCTACCGCGCACAACTCAAGTTCGACCAATTGCGCTACCGGATGCTGCCTTACATCTATTCGCTTGCCGGCGAAGTGACCCAGGACGGCGGCACGATGATGCGGCCGTTGGTCATGGACTTCCCAAACGACACCACGGCCGGTGAAATCGTTGACGAATATATGTTTGGTCCGGCGTTCCTTGTCGCGCCCGTCACCACCTACCAAACGCGCAGCCGCAGCGTCTATCTGCCGCCAACAAGTGGCGACTGGTATGACTTCTGGATGGGCGTGAACACATCGGGCGGACAGACCATTAACGCCCCGGCGCCCTACGATTCGATGCCGCTGTTCATCCGCGCCGGGTCCATCATTCCGTTCGGCCCGGAACTGCAATACACCGGGGAGAAACCGGCCGACCCAATCACGCTGTATGTTTATGCGGGCGCTGACGGCGCGTTCACGCTTTACGAGGACGACGGTCTGACCTACGGCTACGAGAAAGGCGCCTTCGCGCACATTCCGATTGGTTGGAATGACGCCGCCAAGACGCTTACCATCGGCAAACGCGTGGGCAAGTTCCCCGGCATGCTGGCCAAACGCACATTTAACGTCGTGCTGGTTGCCAAGGACAAGCCGGTGGGTTTTTCATTCACTCCGAAGGCGGACCGTTCGGTGAAATACAGCGGCAACCCGGTGCAAATCAAATTTGACTAACCGTTTTGAGATTGCACCAACGCCACCCAGTCACCTTCCCATGGGGATTTGACCTGACTTGTTGACCTGATTTTGGGAGACTGAACCTTTATGCCAAATCAAATCGACAATAACATGATTATTAAGAAAACCAGGGAGCTTTGCCAGACCATCGTTGACCAGCCGGAAATGGCATCCATCCATCAACGAATCAACGCCTTTTTGTCTGATGCCAGCGCGCGCACACAATTTGAAAATGTGATAAGCAAAGGCCACGCGCTTCAGGAAAAACAGGGAAGGGGACTTCAGCCGGATGGCATCGAGATCGCTGATTTCGAAAAACACAGGGATGTGCTTTTGAAGAATTCTGTTGCGCAAGGTTTTCTCGGCGCGCGGGAAGAGCTTCATGGGATCCAACATTCCATCCAGAAATACGTCTCTAAAACACTCGAACTGGGCCGAGTTCCCACGGAAGCAGATTTGGGAGACGGTTCCTGTGAAGGTGATGGTTGCGGCTGTCACCATTGAGTTTTTTAAGACGACTTGTGAATTATTGACAAAGGCCTTGGAGGCTGGAATGTTACGCGCCACTGGATAGTCCGCCTCGGTAGCTCAATTGGCAGAGCAGTTGACTCTTAATCAATTGGTTCCTGGTTCAAGTCCAGGCCGGGGCACCAGCCTTCGCTAAAAGCTACGGCTGGCAGGCCAATCTTTGCTAAAGCTGCGATGTGGCAGGCCAGTCCTCATGCAAATCTTAAGAGAGTGTAAACCAACAGATCGACAGGGAATCCAAATGGCGTGCGCGAAAAAACTTGCTGAAATATACGCCCAGCAGTTAATCACAACCCATGCCGCCGTCAACCAATCCGCCACGCGGGACTCAAATCCCGCTCTGTGTGGATTTGGATGGTACGCTCATCAAAACCGATTTGGTTTGGGAATCCGTTGCACAACTGCTCCGGCGGAATCCGCTCCGGCTTCTGTCGATTCTTATTTGGTGGGCGCGCGGCCGGGCATTTTTGAAGCGGCAACTTGCCGAGCGCGTATCAATTGATCCGGCAACCTTGCCTTACAACGAGCCATTCCTCGCATTCCTGCGTGAACAAAAAAATACGGGGCGAAAATTGGTTCTTGCCACGGCCTTTGATCAAAAGGGCGCAATCCTGGTGGCCAATCATGTCGGCCTTTTCGACGAAGTGTTTGCCAGCGATGGCAAAACCAACCTTCGCGGTAAAAATAAACTCAAGGCGCTCACAAAAAGGTTTGGCGAGCGCGGTTTCGACTACGCCGGGAATTCATCCGCGGACCTCGCTGTCTGGCGCGGCGCGCGCGAAGCCATCGTCGTCAACGCCAGCCGCCTTCTTGTCAACCGGGCGGCCAAGTGCGCAAAGTTGGGTCCAACTTTCAATGTCGGTTATCCGGCATTCGCCACGTTGAGGCGGTTTCTCGACGAACTTTTTCTGCGAAGCGGTTATCTTGCTGCGATTGGCGCGGGGCTTTTGCTGACCGCGGCGTTCCCCAAAATCGGCATAGCCGGTTTTGCCTGGATTGCGCCCGGCTTGATGCTCGCCATCGCGCAAGGCAAAAGTCGCGGTGACGCTTTTCGCATCGGTTACGTCGCGGGATTGGCGCACTTTCTGTCGTCGCTTTACTGGCTGATGTTCATGCCCGTAACAGGCTTTTTGGAGGATAGATTACCGATTCTGGCCTGGCTTGCGCTGGGCGCATACCTCGCGCTTTATCCAGCAGTTTGGGTCTGGCTGATGTCGAATTTCGAATTTCGAATTTCGAATTGGGAATCGTGGACTCGGCGCATGATATGGACGTTCGCAGGCGCCGCGGTTTGGGTCGCGCTTGAAATGATTCGCGCGCGGTTGTTTGGCGGTTTTCCATGGAATCTGATTGGCGTTTCGCAATTTCAACTGACGCCGCTCATCCAGATCGCTTCAATCACGGGTGTCTATGGTGTTTCATTTTTGGTCGTGTGGGTTTCGTTATCACTGCTCTCGGCTGTGAAAACAATCTTGCGCCGGCCAACGATCCGATTCGCATGGCAGTCAGACATTTTTCTGCCGTTCTTCGTTGTCGTTGCCGTCTTTGTGTTTGGAACCGTGCAGTTACGCGATGAACCCCCGCCGACTTCAACGCTCCGGGTCACATTGATTCAGCCGAGCATCCCGCAAACACTGATTTGGGATTCAAGCGCGAATAGCAACCGTTTCCAGGAACTGATTCAACTAACGGAAAAGGCGCTGGCTGACAGTGAAAATCAAGAGTCGGAGGGACTAGCTTCGGAGGGACGAGTTATACGAGTCCCCAATCCTTCGAACTTGAATGGGGCTCGCGGAGCTCGCCCCTCCGAAAAGACTGATTTGCTGATATGGCCGGAATCCGCCGTGCCGGAATTCAGCAAACCGGTTTTTTACGCCATCACAAATCTGGTTCAGGCACACCATGTCTGGTTGATTTTTAATGCCGACGACGCCGTCTGGCGGCCAAACGCCAGGAATAATGACGACTACGACGATTTTAATGCTGCGTTTTTGTTTGATCCGGACGGAAGCTGCAGGGGCATCTATCACAAGCAAAAGCTGGTCATCTTTGGTGAATACATCCCGCTCGTGCGCTGGTTGCCGTTCGTCAAATATTTTACGCCCATCACCGGCAGTTTTGCGGCGGGGGACAGGCCGGTGACATTTGAAATGGATTTTGGAGTGCGCCGACGTGTCGGCGCTTTGGGAAGCGGTGACATGTCACCGCACTCCAAAGACGGCTCGCCCTCCCTCGTTAAGGCAGCGCCGCTCATTTGTTTTGAGGACGTTTTCCCGCAGCTTGCGCGGGAATATGTCCATGACGACACGGATTTTTTGGTGAATCTGACGAATGATGGCTGGTTTGGTCGCAGCGCGGAGCAATGGCAGCACATGGCGAATGCGGTTTTTCGCACGGTCGAAAATGGCGTCCCGCTCGTCCGCTGCGCCAACAACGGTTTGACGTGCTGGATTGATTCCAACGGCCGTGTCCGGGAAATTTTCAGGGACAGAAACGGCAGCGTTTATGGCGCTGGTTTCCAAACGATTGAACTGCCGCTGTCACAGTCCGCCGAAAATCGCACGGCAACATTCTACAATCGCCACGGCGACTGGTTTGGCTGGGCGTGTGTGGCTGTAACGCTTCTCGTTTTACTCCGATCGAGAAAAGTCACTTGAATTGGACGGAATTCTACGGCTTTACGGACGGAGAATTCGTGGTCGGCTTGACCTCCGGTTTCGCTTCGGGCTTCGTGTTGCTTTCCTTGACCCGTTTGACAACGAGATCTTCTTCGGCAAAATCGCCCACCTTCCGGTGCAATTTGATTTCATCGCCGGACACCTTGCCGGTGTATTCGATGCGGACGTCGTTATCGTCGAACTGGAGCGGTTCGACGAAGGAAATTTCGTCCTTGTTGATTTTGCCCTCGGCGATGGCCACGTTGTTCGTTCCCTCGTCGCGGATGCCGATAGCCCTGCCGGTGAGGTTGGTTCCTTGCACCTTGAACTCGTAGGTGTATTTCTGCACCCCGATTTGGCTGTCGAATTCACCTTTCCACTTTCCGGTGACGGTATCTTCGGCGCGTGCAGTTCCAACAAAAGCCAGCGCGCACGCTGTCAGCGCGATTATTTTGCCATGGGTCTTCATATTTTTGCGGTTTGATTTGAATTGAGCCGAATGATGGCTGCCATTTTAAGTGTAATTTGTCCAAGGGCAAGTTTGCAATTGCGTGACACGCTGCCCCTGCGTTGCTACATTGCCCGTCGGTATTAAATTCGCAAATCGAAAATCGTAATTCGCCATTTACTATGCGCTCTGACATCATCAAAAAAGGCATTGAACGCGCGCCGCATCGCTCGCTCCTGCGCGCCACCGGCTCCATCGAATCCGAAGCGGATTTTGACAAGCCGTTCATTGCGATTTGCAATAGTTACACCGATTGCATCCCCGGCCATGCCCACCTCAACGAGGTCGGTGCACTGGTCAAACGTCTCGTGCGCGAGGCGGGCGGTGTGCCCTTCATCTTCAACACCATCGGCATAGACGACGGCATCGCCATGGGTCACAGCGGCATGAAGTATTCCCTGCCGTCACGCGAGTTGATCGCTGATTGCGTTGAAAGCATGCTCAAGGCGCATTGTTTCGACGGCATGGTCTGTATCCCGAATTGCGACAAGATTGTTCCCGGAATGCTCATGGCGGCGATGCGCGTCAATATCCCGACGGTTTTTGTCAGCGGCGGACCGATGGCGGCTGGCATCGCGCAGACCGATGCCGCCAGTGAACTGCCAGCACATCTGCGCCCGGCCAAGGTTGGTTCCGACCTCATCTCGGTCTTCAAAGGTGTCGCCGAGTTGCAGAGCGGCAAGATATCGGCGGCGGATTTGCAGAAGCTCGAACAGAGCGCATGTCCGACGTGCGGCTCATGCTCCGGTATGTTCACGGCCAATTCGATGAACTGCCTTTGCGAGGCGCTCGGTATGGCGCTGCCCGGTAACGGCACCATCCTCGCCGTGTCCAAGGAACGCGAGGCGCTTTATGAACGCGCCGCCCGCGCCATCATCAAGCTCGTCGAGCACGACCTGAAACCGCGGGACATTGCTACGATCGAAGCTTTTGATAATTCCATCGCCCTCGACGTGGCGATGGGTGGTTCGACCAACACCGTCCTGCACACTCTGGCCGTCGCGCGCGAAGCCGGTATTGCCTACGACATCAAACGCATTGACGACATTTCACGCCGCGTACCGTGCATCTGCAAGGTATCGCCGTCGTCGAATTATCACGTCCAGGACGTGCATCGTGCCGGTGGCATCCACACGATTCTTGGCGAACTCAAGCGGATGGGAGCGTTGAACCTTAAGTGCAAGACTGTCACGGGTAAAAGCATCGGCGAGAACATTGACGAATGGGATGTGCGCTCGGAGAAATGCACGGCTTGGGCAAAGGCCGTCCGTGTGTCCGGCGCCAGCGCGCTTGTGCTCGACCCGAATGACAAGCTGGGTTCCGTCGTCCGGACTGCCAGCGGCAATTTGGCGCCCAAGCCGCTGATGTTTTTTCCTGCCGACACCCGCGCCATCACGCTCTGGCGGTTGGCTGCGGCGTTCAATGTGGGCGACGCGTCCACCGCAGCCGCTTTGTTTGCCAATGACGCGGAGTTTCAAGTTGATGAGGCGATTACCTGGAAAGGTCCTGCGGCAATCGAGGCCGGGCTGAAGCAGAAGTTCGCGGAATTCAAAGGATTCGTGCGTGCCGAGTTGGGACAACTGAATGGCACGCCGGTGTTGATGATGTGGCAATACGCCAAGGGCGGCGAAAAGAAGGTTTGTTGTCTGGTGCGCACAGGCCGTTTGCGCGGTTGGGAGATCAGCAAGGCGTATCACGAATACCGGCCTGACCAGATCAAAAAAGCCCAACCCGGCGGTCTCATGCCTTACGACTCGGCGTTCATGTTCAATGCGCAGGATTGCATCCGCACGAAGGAGACCGCCTACACGAAGGACGGCGGTCTGGCGATTCTCTATGGCCAACTCGCGCCCGAGGGTAGCGTGGTCAAAACTGCCGGCATCAGCGACGAGTTCAAGAAAAACTGTGGTTCGAGCTTTGTGTTCGAAGGGCCGTGCGTGATCTTCGAAAGCCAGGACGACGCCTGCGCTGGCATCCTTGCGGGCAAAGTCAAGGCAGGCGACGTGGTCATCATCCGCAACGAAGGGCCGCGGGGCGGTCCGGGCATGCAGGAAATGCTCTCGCCCACCAGCTACATCGCCGGCATGGACTTGGGCGACAAAGTCGCGCTCATCACCGACGGCCGGTTCAGCGGCGGCACGGCGGGCGCGTGCATCGGCCACGTTTCGCCGGAAGCAGAAGAAGGCGGGCCGATTGGTTTGCTCAAGGCTGGTGATCGTATCCGGATAGATTTCCCAAATCGCCGGATGGACATCCTAGTTTCCGAAGCCGAGCTGGCCGAGCGCAAAAAGACCTGGCAACCGGTAAAGCGCGAGCTGACTGGCTGGCTGGCGCGTTACCGGAAGCTCGTGACCAACGCGAGCCAGGGTGGCGTGTTGCAGGCTTAGCAGATGGAGCGCCGGTCTCCGACCCGGCGTGTTTGTGATTCGTGGGGCAAACGTCCTCGTAAGCCGAAAATTTTGGAGTGCGCGGACATGTCCGCGCTTTCTTCGCCTCCGCTAAAAGTTACGGCGTGACCTCGCCGAAACGAAGTGAAGGCGGGAAAGCGGCGACCCGGCTTCGCCAAGCTTCGCCGAGGCGAGCATGTCGCCGCAGTCCAAAAACTCAAACCGGCTCGTCAGGAGCCTCA
>Ga0182011_10002429_pt1 | contig 15708 bp, 6 predicted proteins | sample 711E1DmetaG_FD_120481 | JGI IMG/M metagenome (GOLD analysis project Ga0182011, IMG submission 120481) | Permafrost microbial communities from Stordalen Mire, Sweden - 711E1D metaG | ecosystem: Environmental > Terrestrial > Soil > Wetlands > Permafrost | place: Sweden: Stordalen | collected... | reverse complement strand
GATGGCGGCGGCAGTGGGGCCGGCCACGAGACGGCGGGCCGCCGGGTTCGCCGCGCTGCGAGCGCCCGGGAAGCACGACGTCAATGCGCCCAGCACGAGGATCGCGAGCACACCTACGAAGAGCGTGACGATCGCGATTCCAATCAGGGTCGAGATACGGAAGAGCGCCTCCGGCCTGGAGGTATCGTACTTCGCCCACATGAGCGGCGAACTGACGGCGATGGCGGCCACGAACAGCGTCATCAGGGTTGCGCTCGCCCCGAGGATGGGCTTCCATGCCACGAGGCCGCTGCGCACACCTCGGTAGAACACCAGCAGGCCGTGGGTGACGAGCAGCGCCACGAGCGTGAACATCACCGCCAGGCGCGCGTAGTACAGGGCGGTGGACTTCTCCCGCGCCCTCTCCCACACCTCCGGGAGTTTGAACCGGCGGGACACGCCGTCAACGGCGTCCCCCTGCACCGTGACGTCGAGCAGGTACTCGGCCTCCCCGACGCTGCGCCCCGGGTCCTTCCACGTGAACGTGTGGTCTATTCGGGCGGGCCGCTTCTCCGCCTTCGCTTCCTTGAACTTCAGCTTCGCGATGTCGAATCCGGCCGTGACGAGCGCCGCTTCGGCCTTGGGGCGCGCCTCGTCCACGGCCAGGCTCGCGCCCGGCGCCTCCTCGCGCAGCGAGTGTTCGAACCGCACGACCTTCCCGGTCGCGTCGTCCACCGCGAGCTCCCACCCCTCGCGTTCCTCGGGCCGCAATACCCGTACCTGCCACGCCGGCACCTCGGCCGCGAAGCGCGCCACTTGGTTGATGCCACCGTTCTCCAGGAGGTACCGCCGCGCGTTGCGTCCGAGCACGTCCTCGTTCGCCGTCACGACGAGCTTCCACTTCGACGGATCGACCCCCCGGTCGCGAAGGAACGCCTCGGCGTCCTTCCGCACCGCGGCGGGCCGCAGCTTCACGCCGACGTTGCGGCCCGGGTCCGGCGCCCGCCACGCGAGCAGTGCCCCAGCCGCCACGAGGACCAAGGCCACGGGCAGCACGAGGCGAAGCGGCGGCGCCGCGATCGGCACCGGCTGCGGCGGTGCCGCCGCAGGGGGCTCGGGCGGAGTCGGGTCGGCCGCATTGAGCAACCCCGGCTCCTCGACGAACCCGCCGCGCCGCCAGGCGCCCACGAGGGTGACCGCCAATGGGAACAGCAGCGCACCGACGCCGACGAGAGCGGTGACAACGAGGTAGAGGTTCCCCGAGCGGACCATCAGCATCGAGGTGTACCCGGCATCCACCACGTAGTGCCATACCAGGCACGGCACCACCCCGAAGCGGTACAGGATGATCCCCACGACAAGCCCCGCCAGAGAAACCTCGACCCCGCGAATGTAGAACGGCTGGGCGGGGTAGTTGGCGTGGGCGAACCCCCAGATCATGGCCGGGATGACGATCGAGGCGACGCGTGAGTGCGTGAGCTTTGCGACCAGCGGGATCGAGAAAACCCGCGACATGAACTCCTCGTTCACCGCCGGGTAGAACCCGATGAACAGCACCGCCAGCCAGGGGAACGTCGTGTTGAGCAGGTTATCGAACGGCACCTCGGCGGGGTTCCACGCACCGAACTTCGACCCGACGAGGTAGAACACCACCTGGTACGCGATGAAGACGGCCGCCAGGCAGTAGCCGAGGATCAGGCCGAACGCGACCCGTTTGCTGCGCCACGCAGCCTTCTCGAACAGCGCCGTCACGCGCAGGTGCTGCGGAAAGCGGGCCCGAAACAGGGGCTCGCCTGCCGCCACGAACAGGAAGATCGACAGCGACTGCACGCCGGCCCCTGCGAGCCCGGAGAACACCTGGCGCGCCAGGAACGCCCCGTACGTCCCCGTCGTGTCGAACCTGTAGGCCGCGATCGGCAGGTCGTTGAGCGAGAGCAGGAAGAACAGCCCGAACGCCACCGAGGTGAAGAGCATCACCACACGCCAGCGCACGTTGTTGCGGCGGCCCTCCCGGAAGAGCACCACCAGCGCCGCGAGGATCGTGAGCACGATGCAAAACACGGCGACCATCGCCGTCGTGTCGTTGGCCGCGCGCAGCCGCTGGTACCCCTGCGTCCACGCGTCGGGAACCTTCAGGAACTCGACGTACGAGGCCGCCTCGTCCCCGTTCACCCCGACCTGCATGCGGTAGGTGGCGTCCTTCGCCTTCCATCCCGACCGCTCGTAGGTGAAGGTCCAATCGCGGCGCTGCGGGCGGTCTTCGCGCTTCGACTCGATGAAAGTGAGCTTCGCGGGATCCAGCTTGAAAGCAGAGGCGAGCAGTTTCTCCGCGATCGCTCTCGCGGCGGCCTCGTCCAACGAGGCGCCGGCAGCTTCCTCCGGGACGGCGTGGGAGAAGGCCATCACCTCGCCTTCCGGCGTCACGTCGACCTTGACCTCCTCCTTGTCCACCGGGCGATACCAGCGGTGCGCCCAGCTCCACAGGCGAACCTCGCGCCCCTCGACGAGAGCGCCGAGGCGGTCCAGCCCCAGCTCGCGCTCGAGATAGACCTTGGCGCCGTCTTCGACCTGAAAGATCGCCGCGTGACGGCGGTCGGCCAGCGCCGCCGAGGCCGCCGGCGCATGGTCGCGCAGGAACGCCTCCGCCACCGGCTGCGAAGTGCTCCGGTTCACCGCGAACGACAGGTGCGCTTCAGGGAACGCCCGGGTGAAGTTGGTCCAGGCAAAGACGCCGGCAATCACCGCCGCCACGATCGCCACAGCCAGAATCAGCCGCTCGCCACGAGTGAACCGGTCCATCTCTCGTCCTCCCATTCGCCCGTTCTACGCTTCGGCGCTTCGCAGGTTCGCATCTTCTCACGGGCACGGCAGGAACGGGAGGCAGTTCAAAGGCGAGTTAAGAGTTGAGAGTGAAGAGTTAGGAGTTAGAGGCAAGATAATGCACACTGAAAGCCGCGCTCTAGCAATACTGTCCGAGCCCCGGGTTTCTCAACTCTTCACTCTTCACTCTTAACTCTTCACTCCTAACTTCGCTCCCAACCGGATTACACTGGCAGGGTGACAAAGTCTCAACCGCGCTCATCCGCGCTGGCGGAGCTGCTGCGCCGGCGCATCCTTGTGCTGGACGGCGCCACCGGCACCGCCCTGGCGGCACGCGGGCTCGGCGCGGCGGACTACGGCGGCGAGACCCTCTTTGGCTGCCACGAGGCGCTCGTCCTGCACCGGCCCGACGTCGTGTTCGACCTCCACCGAGGCTATCTGGCCGCCGGCGCGGACATCGTCGAGACGGACACCTTCGGCGCGACGCCCGTCGTGCTCGCCGAGTACGGTCTCGCCGACCGCTGCCGCGAAATCAACCGTAAGGCTGCCGATCTCGCGCGCCAGGCGTGCGCCGAGGCGGAAGCGGCCGACGCCTCGCGGCCCCGCTTCGTCGCCGGCTCGATGGGACCGACCACGAAGGCGCTCACGCTCACCGGCGGGATCACGTTCTCGGAGCTCGTGAAAGCGTATGCAATCCAGGCCGAGGGGCTCGCCGAGGGCGGCGCCGACGTGCTCCTGATCGAGACCTGCCAGGATGCCCTCAACATCAAGGCCGCGCTCGTCGCCTGCACGGACGCCGCGCCCGGCCTGCCGGTCGCCGTTTCCGCCACCATCGAGCCCACGGGCACGACGCTCGGCGGACAGAGCATCGAGGCCGTGGCTGTGATGGTCGAGCCCTGGCAACCGCTGTGGGTCGGGATCAACTGCTCGACCGGCCCCGCCCCCATGACCGAGCACGTGCGCGCCCTCGCCGCCCTCACGGCGAGCTTCGTGTCGGTCGTGCCCAACGCCGGCATCCCCGACGGCGAGGGGCGCTACCACGAGTCGTCCGATGATCTGGCGCGCGTGCTCGCCCGCTTCGCGGCCTCGGGTTGGGTCAATCTCGTCGGCGGGTGCTGCGGCACGACCGAAGAGCACATCCGCCGCCTGCGCGCCGTCGCGGATGCGAGCGCCCCGCGCACTCCGCCCGCCTACGACCCGGCGCGCCTTGCCGGCGGCGAGGTGGTCGAGCTGGTCCAGGAGCCGCCGCCGCTGCTGATCGGCGAGCGCACCAACGTCCTCGGGTCGCGCAAGTTCAAGGAGCTGATCCGCGAGGGGCGGTGGGCCGAAGCTGCCGAGATCGGGCGGCGTCAGGTGCGCGGCCGCGCCGGCGTGCTCGACGTTTGCCTCGCCGACCCCGAGGGCGATGAGAAGGCGGCCATGGTCGCCGCCGTTACGGCGCTGCGCCGCGCCGTGCGCGTCCCGCTCATGCTCGACACCACGGACGCGGACGTCATGGCCGCGGCGCTCGAGCTGGTCCCGGGCCGGCCGGTGCTCAACTCCGTCAACCTCGAGGACGGCGGCGCGCGCCTCGACCGCGTGGCGGCGCTCGCCCGACGCCTCGGCGCGGCGGTCGTCGCCGGGTGCATCGACGAGCACCCAACCGACGGCATGGCCCGGACCGCCGAGCGCAAGCTCGAAGTGGCCGAGCGACTCCTCGAGCGGCTCGAGGCTCACGGTCTGAGGCGGCGCGAGGTGCTGCTCGACGCCCTCGTCTTCCCGGCCGCGACCGGCGACCCCAAGTTCAAGGGCTCCGCCGGGGAGACCGTTCGCGGCGTCAATCTGATCAAGAAGAGGGTGCCGGGCGCGCTCACGCTCCTCGGGATCTCGAACGTCTCGTTCGGCGTCCCGCCCGCCGGGCGCGAGGTCCTCAACGCGGTCTTCCTCCACCACTGCGTCAAGGCGGGGCTCGACGCCGCGATCGTCAACGCGGAGCAGCTCGTCCGCTTCCCCACGCTGCCCATGGACGAGGTGACGCTCGCGGAGGACGTGCTGTTCGACGGCAGCAGGAGCGCAGTCGATGCGTTCGTGGCTCGCTACCGCAAGGCGAAGCCGCGGGCGGCCGCCGCAGACGAGCACCTCCCGGCCGAGCAGCGCCTCACCCGCATGGTGGTGGAGGGCGCGCGAACCGGCCTCGAGGCGACCCTGGACGAGCTGCTCGCGCGGATGGAGCCGCTCGTCATCATCAACGGACCGCTGATGGCGGGGATGGACGAGGTCGGCCGCCTGTTCGGCTCCGGCCAGCTCATCGTCGCGGAGGTGCTGGTTTCCGCCGAGGTGATGCAGGCCGCGGTGGACCGGCTCAAGCCCCACCTGAAGGGCGCCCAGAGCGCATCGCGCGGCTCGCTCCTGCTCGCCACCGTGCGCGGCGACGTCCACGACATCGGCAAGAACCTCGTGGGGATCATCCTCGGCACGAACGGGTACCACGTGGTCGACCTCGGCGTTCAATGCTCCTCCGACAAGCTCATTGCCGCGTGGCGGGAACGCCGCACGGATCTCATCGGCCTCTCCGGCCTCCTGGTCCGTTCGGCGCACCAGATGGTCGCGACTGCGGAGGACCTGCGCGTCGCCGGCGTCGACGTGCCGCTGCTCGTCGGCGGCGCCGCTCTTTCAGCCTCGTTCACCCGCGACCGCATCGCGCCCGCGTACGGCGCCACTGTGCACTACGCGTCCGACGCGATGGCAGGGCTCGCGATCGCGAACGAGTTGATAAAGGACGCCGCGACTGCGCCTGCAGAGGCAGGGCTAGCACCCGCCCGCGCTCTTCACTCTCTCCCGCTCGCGGGAGAGGGCCAGAGTGAGGACCCGGCTCGCCCCCGCCTGCCCTCCCCCGCAAGCGGGGGAGGAATCGAAGAAGGGCGGCCGCAAGGGCCGCCCCTACACCAGGCCTCGCTTCCGACGGATCCCGGACCATCGACCACGGACCACGATCTTCCCAGGCCCCCCGATCTCATGCGTCACGTGCTGCGCCAGCTGCCGCTCGACGAGGTCTTCGCGCACGTGAACCCGCAGATGCTCTTCGGCAGGCACCTTGGCGTGCGGGGCTCGGTGCGGCGACTGCTCGAGGCGGGCGATGAGCGCGTCACGGAGCTCCAGCGCCGCGTCGAGGCGCTCCAGGATGCGGCGGCCACGCGCGGGTGGCTCGCGCCCGCAGCGGTCTACCGTTTCTTCCGCGCCTGCTCGCGTGGCGACACCGTCGTGGTCATGGACCCGGACGGCCGCGATCTTGCCGTGCTGCCGTTCATGCGGCAGCAGCGCGATCCGCGCGCATGCGCCGCCGACTGGGTTCGGGCGGAACCGGAGGCGTTCGACACCGTTGCGCTGTTCATCGTCACAGCTGGCGTCGGCGTCCGCGGCCGTGCCGCCGACCTGCGCGCCGGCGGCAAGTTGCTCGACAGCATTGCCCTCCAGGCGCTCGCGCTCGAGACCGCCGAAGGCGCCGCCGAGTGGCTGCACCGCCGCCTGCGCGGCCTTTGGGCCTTCCCCGACTCGCCCCAGATGACCATGGAGGAGCGCTTCCGCGGGCGCTACCGCGGCATCCGACTCTCGTTCGGCTACCCGGCCTGCCCCGATCTCGAGCCTCAACTCGACATCTTCCGCCTCTTGCACCCCGAGGAGATCGGCGTCCGCCTCACCGAGGGTTTCATGATGGACCCCGAGGCAAGCGTCTCCGCGGTCGCGTTCCACCACCCGGACGCGAGGTATCTCGCATGAGGTACCCGTTCGAAGATTCAGAGGTTCGGAGGCTCTCAGGTTCAACGACAGCAGAGGTGCAGAGGGGCAGAGGAGCAGAGGGGCAAGGACGAGACAGGCGCAGTGGGCCTGTCTCTAGCTCCCCAGCTCCTCTGCTCCCCTTCTCCTCCGCTGATTGGAAACCTCAACGCCTCCGAGGACGCACGTGGTTGCAAGAATGACACACGAGCGCGTCATGAAGCGGTTCGCGGACCGTGTGGTGGTGGCGGATGGGGCGATGGGATCGGAGCTGCTCGCTCGCGTCCCGCCCGGGTCCCACCTCGACCTTGCGCCGCTCGAGCACCCGAGCGAGGTGCTGGACATCCACATCTCCTACATCGCCGCCGGCGCCGAGTTGATCGAGACCGCGACGTTCGCGGCTTCGCGCCCGCGTCTCGAGCGGCTGCAAGCCGGTCACGAGGTGGAGGCGGTCAACTCCGCCGGCGTCAAGCTCGCGCGCGAGGCGCGCGAGATATCGGGCCGCGATTGCCTGGTGGCCGGTTCGATCGGGCCGCTCGCCGGCGTGATCGACCTCGATGAGCCCGAAGGCCCTGCGGCGATCACCAGGGCACACGCGGAGCAGGCCGCCATTCTCGCCGGCCGCGGCGCCGACCTCATCGTCCTCGAGACGTTCTTCCGCCTCGAGGAGTTGTTGCTCGCCATCGAAGCCGTGCGCGGCGCCACCGACCTCCCGCTGATCGCGATGCTGACTTTCCCGTTCGAGAAGCTCCCCGAGAGCCACCCCGAGATCGCCGCGGCCGTGCGCGAGCTGTTCGGCTGCGACCTCCTGGCCGCGGGGATCAACTGCGCGCCGGGGCCGCAGGGCACACTCGACGTCCTCGAGTACCTGAAGGAGCCGCCCGGGCCGCTCGCGGTGATGCCAAACGCCGGCTCGCTCGTACGCCGGGAGGGCCGTATCCTGCTGCCGCCCGCGACGCCGGCATACCTCGGCAGGTTCGCCCGGCGCGCCGTCGAGCTGGGTGCGGCGCTCGTTGGCGGGTGCTGCGGCACCGGCCCGGAGCACATCCGCGCGATCGCCGAGGCGGTGGAGGGACTCCAGCCGATCCACGCGCGGCGGGCGGGCGTCGCGATCGAGCACCCCCACGCACGTGCGTGCCCTCCGCACCCACGCCCCACATCGAGCCTGGCGGCGAAGCTCGCCGCGGGGGAGTTCGTCCGCGTCGTGCAGCTCGACCCGCCACGGGGCACCAACTCCGAGAGGATCATCGAGGCCACGCGGGCGATCGCCGCCTCCGGCCACCTCGACGCCGTCGACGTCAACTCGAACCCGCTCGCCCGGCTGCGCATGGACTCGCTGTGGCTCGCGTCCGAGATCCAGCGCGAGAGCGGGATCGAGGCGATCCCGCACATCACCCCTCGGGACGCCAGCCTCATGGGGCTGCAGTCCCAGCTGCTCGGCGCCTGGCACGCGGGGATCCGAAACCTCCTCGCCATCTCGGGCGACCCGTCCCAGCTCGGCGACTACCCGGGCGTGCACGACGTCTACCACGTGGACATCTTTGAGCTCGTGCGCTCGGTTTCGCGCATGGCCGAAGGGTTCGATTGCGCCGGCAACCCGGTCGGTGAGCCCCCGACGTTCTGCCTCGGCGTCGCGGTGAACCCCGCGGCCGACGACCTCGATCACGAGGTGGACCGTCTGCGGCGCAAGGCGGACGCGGGCGCGCACTTCACCATGAGCCAGGTGTTCTTCTCGTGGGAGCCGTGGGAGCGGCTGCTCGACCGCTGCGGCGGGAGCCTCCCCGTGCCCGGGATCGTGGCGGTGTGGCCGCTGCCCTCGTTCAAGCTTGCCCTGCGTCTTCACAACGAGGTGCCCGGGATCTTCGTCCCGGACGCGCTGCTCGCCAAGCTCGAGGCGGCCGGCCCCGACGCCTCGAAGATCGGCCGCGACCTGGCCCTCGAGATGCTCGACGAAGCGCCGAGTCGCGCTGCCGGCGTCTACCTCGTTGCGCCGTTCAAGAACCCCGCCGAGGTGCTGCATTTGTTGAAGGAGTAGGCGGCCCGCGGAAAGGCAGTTGAGAGTTGAGAGTGAAGAGTTAGGAGTTGACAGCAGGAAACCGCAACCTCACGTTCGCTTCCTGGCGTTGCGGCGTGGGCTCTTTGTCTTTCAACTCTCCCCTCTCAACTCAAAACTCTCAACTTCGGTCCCTAGGCACGAGCAATGCCGCGACGATCAACCGCCGGCGGGGGTTCGCATTTGCGCGTGCCAGGAGACGGCGTACTTGCCGCCGCGGACCAGGAGCTCGGCGTGGGTGCCCGACTCGATCACGCGCCCGTCCTCCATCACATGGATGACGTCGGCCCGCATCGCCGTCGTGAAACGGTGCGAGATGATCAGCGACGTGCGCCCGGCGACAAGCTTCCGGAAGCGGTCGAGCCATGCGTTCTCCGCCCAGGAGTCCAGGGCGCTCGTGGGTTCGTCGAGCAGGACGATCGGAGCGTCACGGAAGTACGCTCGCGCCAGCGCGACGCGCTGCCACTCCCCGACCGACAGCTCGGTGCCGCCCGCAAACCAGGTCCCAAGCAGCGCGTCGTAGCCGTGCTCCAGCCTGGCCGCCGCCTCGTCGGCACCAGCCGCGCGCGCCGCCGCGGCGATAGGACCGTCGTCCGCGGGCAGCCAGACATCTCCGAGCCCGATGTTCTCGCGCAGCGTCGCGCTGTAGTGCGCGGGTTGCTGAAAGAGCACCGTGACGAGCCGGCGCAGCTCTTCGGGCCGGTAGCTCCGGAGATCCACGCCATCCAGCTCGATCGTCCCCTCTTGCGGATCGTAGAACCGGCACAGAAGCTTGATCAGCGTGCTTTTGCCGGCGCCGTTGGGGCCGACCACCGCCGCCAAGCGGCCGGCCGGAATGTCCAGATCGAACCCCCGCAGCGCCGGTCGATCGCTCGACGGATAGCGGAAGGTGACGCCGCGAAAGCGGATCGCGATGCACGCATTGGCCGGCACTGCCACAGGCTCCGGCGGGCTCACTATCCGCGGTTCGATCGCGAGGAAACCGAAGAGGTTGCCGAGGAACAGGCTGTTCGAGTAGATCTGCCCGACGTTTTCGAGCAGCGAGCGCAGGAGCCGTTGGCCCTGGCTGAACGCCTGGTAGAACATCGCCAGCTCGCCGAGGGTCACCGCACCGCGCAACGCCCGCCACACCATCCAGGCGAGCGCGGCGCCGGCGATCGCGAGCGCCCCGCCGCCCGCCGCCAGCCCCGACAGACCCTCGTCCCGCGTCAGCCGCAGCCGTTCCTCGCGCAGGCGGCGCCGCAGCTCGGCGAACCGTCGCTGCAGCAGATCGCCCAGGCGAAAAAGGCGCACCTCTTCCACATGCTCTCGGCTCGTCATTTGGTAGTCGTAGTAGAAGGCGCGGCGCTCGTCGGCGGTCGTTCGCACCCGCCACTCGTGCTGCCGGACCGCGTAGCGCACTACCACCCACAGGGCCGGAAGCGTGCTGACAAGCAGGGCAACCGGGACCCACACGCCGAAACGCACGAGCACCACCAGCATGGCCGCCAGCGTGATCGTGTTCTGAAGCAGCGAGCCCACATTCTCCATCAGCGCGACAGGACGGTGGTAGATGTCGTAGCGGATCAGGTGCAGCTGGTCGAAGTACGCCGCCGACTCGAAGTAGGCGAGGTCCACCGCAAGGGCCTTCTCATGCACCCGGGCGCTGAGGTGATCCTTCACGACCTCCGCCTGGGCCGTGCGCAGCCAGCGCCCCGCCGCCTGCAACACCTCGCTCAGCACGAGCACGCCCGCAAGCGCGGCCGCCAGCAGCAGCGGTCTCTGCGCCTGGTCCCAGCCGCCCGGGGCTCGCGCGGCGGCGGCGATATCGTCCACCAGTACCTTCGTGAGGAAAACGACCACCACCGGCAGCAGCGCCTGAACAAAGAGCAGCAGGCTCCACCACACCGTCAGCCTGGGGGCCGCGCGCCACACGAGCATCAACGCGCGACCGAGGTGCGGCGCCTCGGCCAGCCACCCGCGCAGCTTCACACCTGCTTCCCGAAACATCTCCGCCACACCGCAAGCCTAGCAAACCGCGAGACGCCCCGGCCGGCTGCCCGGTCTTGCACCCTCTCCCGCGAGCGGGAGAGGGCCGGGGTGAGGGCGCAGGGGCCAGGTTGCACAGCCCCCACCTCGCCTCCCCCGCAAGCGGGGGAGGAAGCCGGGGTCCCTCTTGACAACAAGCACGCCCAGGCTTCTCCTGGACGATCCCCTTCCTACAAAGCAGAACGGCCGCCCCGAGAGGTGGCCGTTGCGAGAAAAACGCGTTCCCGGTGGAGCTACTTTCGCAGCTTCATGCTCGGGTCGCCAAAAAGCAGGAAGCTCTGGCGGACACTCTCTTTGACATCGCTGGTCTTGGCGGTCATCAGCGCCTCGCCCAGCGACACCCCGGTCGAAGCGAACAGAGCGTCGTAGAAGCGGGTGCCGAGCAAGAGCTGGGGCTCGGCGTCCGTGAGGGACGACGAGGCGAGGACCGCCACCGCGCCGCCCGCCGGAGCCTTCAGCAACGCCTCGGCGAGGCTGTCCGTCGAAGGATCTTCGAACAAGCCGTTCAAGCAGTTCAGGGTGCTGAGAACGGGCAGCTGGGCCCCGTTGGACAGGGCGGCCGCGTCCGCCGCGGTGAAGAGGTTGCTCGTGCTCCACGACGTATCGCCGCCGTGCCCCACGTACGTCACGAGGAGCGAGCCGGTGTCGAGAGCCGAGAGGATGGCGCTGCGCGCGGCGGCCAAGTCCATGCTCCCGACAAGGATCTCGTCCTGGCCGAGCGCGGTCGGGACATGCTGTTCCATTGTGTGCGTCTCGTCCGTGAACGCGACCCGCAGGGTGGGGTCGTTGGTGTCGGAAATGAAGGTCCCGCTCTTCGTCCATCCGGCCCCTGCCGCGGTGGAATCGTACTGGACGAGCTTGCCCACGACCGTCGCGGCCTCGGCGGCCGTCTGGACGGGGATGCGCCCGATCGCGATCTGTGGGTACCCGGTATCGTTGAAGTCCACGAACCAGTCGTCGGAGGCGCTCTTGAGCACCTCGAGCGGCACCATCTTGGTCGGCACGAAGTCGAGCATGGCGTCGCCAATGTAGTTGCGCGGATCGCTGGTGGCATCCCCCAGGAGCAGCACGAAGCGCGGCGCCCGCTGCCAGGTCGCTTTTGCCCGCGCGAGCAGGTCACGGATCGCCTGGGGATCCTTGGCGCCATAGGAGAACTCGTCGTAGGCGTCCTGCACGTCGATGACCCGCGTTACGAGCCCTTGCGATGCGCGCTGTTCGGCCAGTGTGCCGGCCGCGCCCTTGAAATCGTGATGCGTGATGATGACGAGGTCCGCGCTGTTGCCTGCGCCGTGCCACTGCGACGGCGAGTTGGCCTCGATCCAGGCCGGCTGCTTCGCCTGCTCCTCGGTGAACGCGAAAAGCAGGTTCTGCCGAACGGGCGGCTGCGGACCCATGCTCTGATAAACCGGAACCGGTGTCGCGGTGATGGCGTAGCCGTCCGTGAGGCGCGCGACCTGTCCCGGCAGCTCGACGACGGTGCTGGGCTGCGAGACGTCGATCACCCTGACGTGCGGGGTCGTGAACCCCTTGACCGTCACGGCCTGAAGCGGCGACGCGGCGAGGTTCACCGTGTCGGAGTCCGCGTAGAGCAGGCGCTGGTAGCCCAGTCGGACGTAGTCCACGAGGCTGACGTCGGTGCTGTCGCCCAGTGCGACGAGCTTCACGCTGTTGCTCCCTGGGAGCAGGAACGAGGGATCCACGCCGAGTGTCGCCGTCTTGTATACGACACCGGAGAAGTCAACCTCTCCGAGGGTGTGTCCGTTGAGGGACACGCTCACACGGTGCGCCGAAGTCGTCGCGCCCTGGACCGCGACCTCGAGGGTCGGCGCTGGAGTCTGTTTCGGACTGATGCGGTCGAGCGTGAGCACCTGCTCTGCGGCTTCCCCGGTGATCGTCGGCCCGAAGAAATTGTCGCGGGTCGTATCGAGGAGCGCGGCGAAGTACACGGTGCGGTCACGCCGTTCGACCGTTGCGAGGTAACTGTCAGCCGCCGGGCTGCCCGTCAGACGATCCGCCATCTGGATCCGCTTGGCGGCCTGGGCGCCCACTGCGTCCTTCACGAGCCAGTAAACGTTGGTGTCGGTGGAGGGCGTGTCCAGCCCGGTGCCGTAGAACTCGATGTAGCCTTCGGCGTCAAAGCTCCCCGTCTGTCCCGGGACCACGCTGATGGCCTGCACCACGCCCCCGTTGAAGAGCCGGAGCGCCGCGGGGTCGTCGCCCGGATCGAAGCCGGCGGCCAGCAGGTCGGCCTTGCCGATCCGGTACCAGCCCTCCTCGCGCACGCCGATTCGGGCGGCGCTCATCCCCGCGAGCTGCCACTGAGCGGTGAGGTTCGCATTGGCCGAACGTACGACGCGACGGAGGGCCGAAGACGCCGGCGTCGCCGAGGCCGGCGCCACGCCGACCGCGCTCAGGAGGACGCTGTTGCGGGTGACCGCAGGCTCGCTCGACAGCGTGCTCGCCGTGGCGGCCCCACGCTCCGGCAAAATCGGGCCGTGCAGCGTCGAGAGACCGTCGAGGCTCACCTCTTCGAGCCAGTATCGGCCTGAGCCGCCGCCATTGCTTGCTGTGTCGAGCCACTGGTACGAGCGCCCGGCCCTGAGGGCCGTCCCCTGGCCCGCGAAGAGTGCCGAGCCCGCGATCAGCGAGGGCGTCACCTTGATCCTCGAGCCATCGGCCGCCTCGCGGAAGAGTCGGAAGCCGAGGTTGTCCACCTCGTACGAGGTCTGCCAGCTGAGGAGCGTTCCGCGCGCCGTGGAGGACGCTGAGTACTCGCGCATGTGGGCCAGAGTCGGGGAAAATGGACGAAGGTCCAGCGCACAGATGGTCCAGGACGTTGAACCGCTTACGGTCCACTGGAAGGTTGTCGTGTCGTCGAGCGAGGGCTGGGTGCTGCCGCCGGCATAAAGGTCAGAACTCGAGGACCCGGTGTTGTCGTTCCAACGTTCCGTCTGCCGAGCACCGACCGCGGTCCGAGTGATGTCCCCAGGAACAGCGTAGAAGTCAACGGCACCCTCCCGGATGTACGTCGTCGAAACGCTTCGGTGAGGGGTAGCGCTCTCTTGACCGACGATGGGGGTATCGCAAGCGTTCGGGCCGCGGCTGGTCACGTTCCAGAGTGAGACGGCGCCGACAATGGCGGCGACCGTTCCGGACGGAACCGTGAACGTGACCGTGATCGTGCCGGAGCCGGAGGTCGGGGTGTCGAGGTCCCATTGCTCGACGCGACGGAGGTGCGTCGTGTTGTCCTCACCCTGGACCCGGCTCAAGGCCTGTGTGGTGCTGCCGACCACCCACGTGACACTCAAGACCGAGTATCCGTTGTAGAAGCTGTTGTTGAGCGCCACGCCGACCACGAGCCACGGGTGTGTCTGGGTCCCGACCGTGTGCGAGAGGGTCAGCGTGCCGCCGTTGCTCACGCTGCCATGGACGGGTCCGGATTGGGCGTCGAACTGGACCGCGGCGTAGTTCTGGGCGCCGACCCTGGCGACGGAGCCGAAAACGGCAAGGGCGGCGACGGCGACCAGCGCCACAAGCTGCCGGATGCTCCGAGGGTTCCTGGTTTCTGTGTCCCGAGTCATGACAATCCTCCTTGCCGGGCGCTGTGCTGCCGGCGCGTTGCGTGAGGCAGCAGCAGGCGCGAGCCCGCCGCCAGTCCGTGAACCACCCGCTTCAGCGCGGCAAGCCTGCGCCACGCTTCCGACGCGAGCCGCGCTCGCATCGAGGCCGGGTCGAATCGCCGCCGGCCGCGTTCGACGCTGGCCACCCGGCCGAGAACATTCGTGAAATCAACGTGCTCTTCGAGCGCGCCGGCGTTGTTGCCGCGGAAGACGAACTGCGCCGGTGTCCCCTCTTCCGTGACCACACCCACCAACCTGTGGGCGGTGAGGCCGCGTGCACCGAGGTAGAGCAGGACGTCGCCGCAACGCACGGAACCCGGGCGGGTCGGCTCCACGGTCATCCACTCACCGTCCCGGATCGCGGGGTGCATGCTGGACCCCGGCGCCTGGAATCGGACGGCGTGGCCGTCCTCGAGCATCCGGACGCAAAGCGGGGTGAAGAGCGCCTCAGCCATTGCCGCGCCTCGCCCACTCCCGCACCGCCTCGACGGCGGCATCGCCCGGAGTGAAGGAGAAGTGCAAGCACGGGACATCGGTCACGATCTGCTCGAAGAGCGACATCACACTCGCCATTCCGGCGGCGTCGTGGTAAGCCAGGAAGCCGCGCGCCACGAGGTCTGCTGCGGCTTCGGCCGGCCGAAGCTGGGAGAACTCGTTGCGGGCTCCATGCTCCAGGAGAAAGACCGCGCTGAGCTCTGCGGATCCTTGGGCGCTCAGATGGGCCTCACCGTGCCACGGCGTCCCATGCATCAGGACGCGCTCCCCGCCGCGGCGCAACACGATGCGGTCGTCCGAGAGGATCGTCACACCGGGGAGGCCATTCCACAGCAGCGCCGTCGTCGTCTTCCCCGCGCGGGAGTGGCCGATGAACAGGTACCCTGCCCCGTCCTCGTCTACGACCCCGCACGCGTGCACAATGGCGCCCGCCCGTTGCGAGAGGTAGTGCATGACCAGCAGCTCGTCGAGGGGGTAGTCGAAAGGGCGGACCGGTTGATCGGTGTCGTAGAAGGCCTGGTGCAGCTCAACCCGGCCCTGAGACCAGTCGCGGCTCGCGGTCAACCTCTTGTACGGCACGGGCCCGCGAAGCGGCGTGACGAAGTCCATCACGTAGTGGCCGTTCGAGCGCGCCAAGTTCCAGCAGCCCCCGGAGTCGAAGACCTGGGCGCCGGCGGCGCCCGGCGAAAGCTCGGACCACGCGGCCCGGATCTCGATCTCCGGGCGTGCCGAATCGGCTAGGAAGCCGGCGTGGGTGCCGGCGAATGCAACGCCCATCGCCGGGCTCTCGGTCTCCAGGCCAATGCCGACGTCCGCGATTCGCAACCCTCTCACGATCCGTCCCCACCAACAAAGGTCACGTGCTCACACACCGCTGGGAAGAACACCGAGTCACCGGTTCCTTAGCTCGGGGTTGTGTTGTAGCACGGTGCAGGCGAGGTGCACGCGCCCTGCAACGGG
>Ga0182011_10002428_pt1 | contig 15709 bp, 22 predicted proteins | sample 711E1DmetaG_FD_120481 | JGI IMG/M metagenome (GOLD analysis project Ga0182011, IMG submission 120481) | Permafrost microbial communities from Stordalen Mire, Sweden - 711E1D metaG | ecosystem: Environmental > Terrestrial > Soil > Wetlands > Permafrost | place: Sweden: Stordalen | collected... | reverse complement strand
TACACCTGAGAGGTGAAATTTTCTTACTGCCTGCAAAATCTTGCCGGACTTCTAACTCCGCCTCTGCCAATGCATTCAGCGCCTCCGACACTACCTTCCCCACCGCACCCGGTCTGTTATCGGTGAATTAGGGCCTGGGGACAATGGTTGCCAGCGGTCTGCGATTTGGCTAGCCAACGCGTGCCGTGAAGCGCAGGCTCCTACCGATCTCAACTTGATTGTTGCCTACTGTCGGCGCAAAAGCGCAACGCAGACTCGCCCACCATTAAGATCGGCGGACCTTCGACCGCGGCGGGTCTGCGATTTCCCGACTCAGTCGGATTGTGGGACGGCACGCTGGCGGAGGGTATGCCAGCGCCAAAGCCTTGCCTGAGGAGAGTCCCTTCATAAGATCGCGGACGCTAAAAGGCGACCGTCTGCTCCAACCCGCGCTTGCAACCGACGGCGGTCGGCGCGACAATGGGGCGCTGCGGCTGAAGCGCGAACGTTCGGCAGATTGGAGAAACGCATGAAAATACGACCGACCTCAGTAACCGTGATCTGTTGGATTCTGATCGTGTTGGGCGGAGTATCGCTTATCACGAGCACGCTGATGTGGAACAATCCCATGACCAAGGAACTGATGGCGCGCGGTCCGCTTCCGGTTCCCGTTCAGTATGCCATGATGTACGTAGGGATACTCGTTATGATTGCCAGTGGCCTGGCGATGCTGAAGGGACAAAACTGGGCGCGCCTTCTGTATGTTATCTGGAATCCTGTTGGGTTTTTGATTGGGCTAGCAACGTCTCCGGTGAAAGCGGCCGTGATTCCGAGCCTCATCGTCTATGCGGTTGTCGTATTTTTCCTTTTCCGTCCCAAGGTCAATCAGTATTTTGGCCGAAGCGAGGCCGCAAGTGCTTCGGAAAGTCATTAGCATCACCATAACATACTGGCCTTCTTCAGCGACATCGTCCCTGGTCTGAGTTGCATCCTGTTATTCTCAGTAGCAGGCATTGCCCTGATCAAGTCTCGCTTAAGAGCAGTGACAAGTGACGAGTGACAAGCAAGCCGCCCTGCAATGCCGACCTCGCCTCGCGGTGGCTGGGTTCCGTCGTTACTCTCCTGGAGGATCACCGCCACATGCTGCTGTTCCGGACGACCATGGGCGGCGGCGTGGCTCACGACGCATCGTTCCGCAAGGTGAAAAGAAGGGGGAAACACGATGAAGATTGCGCTGGTTCCAAACGACGACGGGTATGGGCCGTCGGCTCTCGGGTTCTATGTGGCTAAGGCTCTTCTCAAGCAAGGAGTGTCGCTGGTCATCAGGAACGAGTCGGCGTTGACTCTGAATGCCTCTTTCTACAAAGATGAGTTCAACAACGGAAAGGTCACACTCCAGCCGGCTTTTGGCGGCATAAAACTACGGAAGACCGCGGAGGGCGTCGACATTCCTGCCTCGCTACGGGATATCCGAAGCTACCCAACCCGTTCCGCAAAGTATGTAGCTCCAGAAGATGTGGATGCAGTTGTCGACATCGGGACTCCTTCCGCAGCCAGGGCAGCCCGACTGGCAGGCAAACCCGCACTAACGATCTTCGATCACTCCTGGGGCAAGACTTATGAAATGCTTTTGGAGGAATTCATTTCCAGTGTGCTCGGTCCGACAGCATCCGCGCAGCCGACCATAAAGACTCTCGCCGATTACGAAGTTGTGAAAGCCATTAACCATGATTCCCCCTTTGCGTTCGTTTCGTTGCTATTCGTGAAGGAGAGTTTCCAAACGCCTAAGCGCAGAGCGAGACTCCTCGCTACGCTCGGAATGACACCGGGCTGGCGCTTGTTTGCTGAGAGCTGACGGCTGAGGGCTGACAGCTTTTCTTAATCACCAATCGCCAATCGTCAATCGCCAATCCCCAGCACTCGTTCCGCGTTCTCGTAATAGACTTTGCGAAGGATGCTTTCAGGCAAACCGAGTCCGTAAATTTGCCATCTCCCCTGTGGAGGCTTGGGCGCCGGCGCATAGTCGAAATACTCATCCTCCGTTTCCAGGAAGCGGTAATAAATCTCATAAAGTTTGGCGGAGAAAACCTGCTGGGGAGTCATCGTGCCGTTGGGCACGGCGTCAGTCCCAAACATGATGCGGTCCTGGTATTTTTCAAAGAACTTGCGCGCCGTGCGAGGTTGGCGGCCGAGTTCCCCGACGCGCGCCGCGAAGTCGACATACATGTTCGGGAAACGGTCCAAGCATTCGGAAACAGAAGCCAGGTTCTCCGCGTTGTTGCCGAAGTGAAGGGCAATAAACGCCGCCTCGGGATGGCGCGCGAACACGCGATTTCGCGCCTCCAACAGTTGCCTGTTGCTGGGAAAATCACGGCCATGAAACGACCAGTCGGGGTGATTATTCAGCTCCTCGAATCGTTCGTTGAATCGATCAATGGGCAGGAAGAAAGCTTCGGGATCTGAGATGTGAATGGCCACCGGCATCTTAAAGGCTGCGCACGATTCCCACATGAGGTCGAAATGGGGATCGTCAATCTTCACCAGGGGGCCCGAAGTAACGCCTTCCCGTAGATAGAGGCCCAGAGCCTTCAGCACTTTCAATCCTCTGGCGCCTGCCTGATGCGCCCGTCCGATCTCGTCCGCCTGCCATCGCGGGTAATCCGGCCGGTTAAAGTGGTCATACCCCGGCTCGGTGAAAACCATGAACCTGTCAGGATGTGCCTGCTGAAAACGCTGAATAGCTTCCTCGAGGCCCTTCCCATGGTTACCGGTGAGATTTACCATCAACCGGATGTTTTTTCGGTCCATCACCGGCAGAAGGTCGTCTGGAGAGGCGAGGAACTTTATCTCCTCCCCGTGCGGTACACCGTTTTTACCCCGCGCACAAAAGGTGAGATGAGTGTGGACGTCAATTACGGGAAAGCGCGACTGGCTCACCTTCGTTTCCGGCACGTGAAGCATGCTCTTGGGTTGGAAGTCCTCCAGTGCAAGGCGCTCCGGCTTGACGGGCTGCGGTGGCTTGCCTGGTTCCTGGCCCATGGCCGATGATCCGGTTCCTGCCACGGCTGCAACCCCCGCGGCGCCTACACGGCTCAACCATTGCCTGCGATTAACATCGCTCATGCATCCTCCAGATTCTTTATGCATCTTGCCCCCTGGCCACAAGCGTCCGTTTATAAAATCTCGCGTGGCCAAGGTTACACTTTCTCAGGCCAAAGGATCAACGAGCTTGTTTTTTTCGCTTCATATTGCTATATTCCGGCTGGCAAATTCCTGGCAATTATGCACAGGGCACAGAGGAGAGCTATGATGAGGCGTTCGGTTCGATATTACTTGCTAATTGCGTTATTGCTAGTGCTTGCTTGTTCATATTTCCTGCGAGGAAAAGGGGGTGCGCAGCCTATGCCGGAGAACAGCCCATATATCCGGAATCTCACCATGACGTCGAAGTTCCTGGCCGCCGATTTTGTTCCGGATGGTAACCTCTCCAAGAAGGTCTGGAAGGATGCTGTCCACGTTACGATGGATCGCGATCGCTTCGGCGAAACACGTTTGCCTGATTTTGAAGTGCAGGTGGCAAGCCTGTGGACCCCGGGTTACGTGTACTTCGCCTACCGGTGCCGATACGAATCCCTGAACATTTACCCCGGCGAAGACCCCGCCAAAGAGCGTTGGGAACTCTGGGATCGTGACGTGGTGGAGGCTTTTATCAACCCTCAGCCGGAGCGTTTCCGCCACTATTATGAGTTCGAAGTCGCGCCCAACAATCAGTGGATCGACCTGGAGATCGACCTCACCAAGAAGCCATTGGCTGACGCTGCCTGGGACTCTCACTTCGAGCACGCTACAAAGCTCGACCCAGAGCATAAAGTCTGGGTGATGGAGATGCGTATTCCCGTCAAGTCCATGAACGCGCACCCCATCCAGCCGGGAGATGAATGGCGCTTGAATCTCTACCGCTGCGATGGTCCTGGACACGACGAGCAGAGGCGCTTCATGTCTTGGAGCGCCTTACCCCCCGGCCACGATGGGTCATTCCACCAACCCGCATCTTTCGGGATCATCAAGTTCGTAAAGTAGGCTTTCCACCTGCCGGATTCGTGGCCATTGTTCACGGGGCACAGAGGAGGGCGATCATGAAGCGTTTGGTTGGGTATCATCTGCTGATTGCGTCGGTGCTGCTGCTCGCCTCTTCACACTTCATGCGAGGAAAAGGGGGTGCGGAGGTCGTGCCGGAGAAGGGTCATTACACTCGGAATCTCACCATGATCTCGAAGGTTTTGGCCGCCGATTTCACTCCGGATGGTAACCTCTCCAAGCAGGTCTGGAAGGACGCTCGCCGCGTTAGGTTCGATCGGGAGCGCTTGGGGGATAGACGCTTCCCTGATAATGAAACGCAGGTTGCAAGTCTATGGACCCCTGGTTACGTGTACTTCGCCTACTGGTGCCGATATCGATCCTTGAACGTCTTCACCGGCGAAGACCCCGCCAAAGAGCGTCCGAACCTCTGCCTTCGTGACGTGGTGGAAATATTTATCAATCCTCAGCCGGAGCGTTTTCGCCACTATTATGAGTTCGAATTCTCACCCAACAATCAGTGGTGGGACATTGAGGTCGACCTCGTCAAGGGAAATGACCTTCACTGGGACTCTCACCTCGATCATGTTGCAAAAATCGACGCAGAGCATAAGGTCTTTGTGCTGGAGATGCGTATCCCCGTCAGATCCATGAACGTAAGCGCCATCCACCCGGGAGATGAATGGCGCTTGAATAATTACCGCGTCGAAGGCCCGGATGACGACACTCAGAAGCGGTACATGGCTTGGAGCCCCTTACCCCCCGGCCACAATGGTTCCTTCCACCAACCCGAATGTTTTGGGATCATCAAGTTTGTAAAGTAGGCTTTCCAAGCTATATTGCCCCCGGTGGATTCCCGGAAATTGTGCACGGGGCATAGGGGAGGGCTATCGTGAAACGTTTGGTTGGGTATCATTTGCTAACTGCGTCGGTGTCGGTGCTTGCTTGTGCATATTTCCTGCGAGCCAAAGGGGGTGCGCAGCCCATTCCGGAGAACAGCCAATACATTCGGAATCTCACCATGACGTCGGAGTTTTTGGCGGCCGATTTCACTCCGGATGGAAACCTCTCAAAGGAGGTCTGGAAGGATGCTGGCCGCGTCAAGTTCGATCGGGAGCGCTTGGGCAACGGACGCTTCCCTGATTCTGAAACGCAGGTGGCAAGTCTCTGGACCCCTGGTTACGTGTACTTTGCCTACTGGTGCCGATATCGATCCCTGAACGTTTTCACCGGCGAAGACCCCGCCAAAGAGCGTCCGGGGCTCTACGTCCGTGACGTGGTGGAAGCATTTATCAATCCTCAGCCGGAGCGTTTTCGCCACTATTATGAGTTCGAAATGGCGCCGAACGGTCAGTGGTGGGACATTGAGATCGACCTCACCAAGGGGGGTAACATTGACTGGGACTCTCACTTCGACCATGTTACGAGAGTCGATGCGGAGAATAAGGTTTGGGTGCTGGAAATGCGTATCCCCGTCAGATCGATGCACGTGGACGCCATCCACCCTGGAGATGAATGGCGCTTGAATCATTTCCGTGTCGATGGCCCGGGTGACGACACTCAGAGACGTTTCATGACTTGGAGCCCCTTACCCCCCGGCCACAATGGGTCCTTCCACCAACCTTCCTGTTTTGGAATCATCAAGTTTGTAAAGTAGCCTTTCCACGTACGGAAACCGCCTTGTATTTTGGGTTGACGTATGGACACTGCGCGCTTGAGTGAAATAGGGTAGCGTGCTAAGTTCTTTCTGTGGCGCCTGCGGGGGTGGCGGAATTGGTAGACGCAAGGGACTTAAAATCTTATTCCACCCTTTTGCACAGAATTGCACAGAATTGTAAGCCATTGCAAACACTGGTAAATTAGCGTTCCATTGCAACCCCATACAAAGCCTTCTAAACGCAAGCCTACTACATTTTCTACTACAGACCGACAACGGCCCTGGGAGAATCCGCTGTGGTGAGGCTCACGCGTCCGTCCAGGGGGAACGACCGATCTGCCGTGGTGCCGTGCACGCGAGCCGGGCCGATGAGCGAAAAGGAACTCGTCGAGCGGCTGGAAAGGCTCCAACGCGCCCCGGCGCCGTTCGGAAGCCCCCGGTGCGGGCGCGTGTTGTGACCTACAAGTCATCCAATCCTGGGAAATAATCGAACTCCTGGTGATCCAAATTCTATATTTTTGGAAAGCCGATTCCGGGGAGCCAGGGAAATTTCCACGGTGTAGGGCGTCGAGGTGGACATTGACACGTTATGTGTGTTATACAGTCGGCTAATTTCAGGCCCTTTGAAGGAGGTATTATGGGCCTACCCGAAGACCTTCAAGCTATCCAAGACCTTCACGCAAACCCGACCGGACGATTGCATTCAGGAGCGGTCGGGCGGAAAGTTCATAATGGAAATTCCGGTTGGGACATAACGTATGAGGTTATCACCGCGCTTCTGTGACAAAGATTGGAAGGGCATTAACTTCACCACGGAAGATGGTTGGCGGCAGGCTGTTGCTATCGTGGAAGACCGCATTGAAGGACGGTGGCTGAGATGGGTGGACCAAATAGTGTCTTGTCAATTCTCTGGTTTTGCAGTGCTTGCAATTGACTGTATTGTGCTTGAAAGTCTCTGGGGTTTTGCGAACGGGAAAGCTGTTCCGAAACGCCACGAGCGCGAAGTATATCGAGAAATGCTATCTGGCAGACGGTTCGGATGGCCTCAGGTACAGATTGATGATTTCCGCCTCTTCGTGAGGAATGGCTTAATGCACGATGCAGAGACAAGAAACCGCTGGTTGGTCGAAATGACGACTCCCAGAAACTCCATTGCTGCGCAAAACGCGGCTGGCGACTACAATATCAACCGGTCGAGCTTCCATAAGGCAGTAAAAGGCACTTTTGAAGATTGGTTGAATGCGCTACGTTCCGGCGACCAGAAGTTACGTAGAAACATGCGCGGTCGCATGGATGAGATTATTGCCAAGCACTATGCACCATAGCTTTAAGGGTTACAATTTCCGAAGGTAAATTCGTTCGGAGGCAAAACGCAAAGGGCATGGCGACATGCATGGGATGAGCGTAACTCAAAGGTATTCTCAGGCATTCCGTTCGCCCGGGAATATGGTCTGTTTAGCGTCGCGCCGAAGACCTTTTGACAGAGAGGGAGGAGGCTGTGATGTGGCCGTTTAGCAAGAAAGACTCTGTTGATTCCCCAGGGCGGGGCATGGTTCCCATCGGCCCTGTTGTGCTGACCGATGAAGAACACGAAGAATGCCAAGCCTTCGTAAGTTCTGTTATCGGGCAAAAAAGTAGTGAAGGCAATTGGTATATGAAGAAAGAACTCGTTGAGCCTTTTAAGAGAAGTCTGATCGCCCAGTGTATGATGGGCAGGGCTGAGCGTTTCGCGATTTTCGCCAGTTCCCCTGGTAAAGAGGACTACATAGAAAAAGCCTGTGTTGCCGCTGCGAAGGCGGTTGGAATGTATCCGCTCTCTATGAACTTATATGATTTCGCCTGCATTCTGCATAAGGTAGGCAAACACGAAGAGGCCAAAATGGTGTTCAAGGAGTTTCTACGCAAACACGAATCCTCTCCCCCAAATCCCGTTGACGAGATGTTTCTCAAACAGCGAGATGTCATCGCCGCTGTCCGACATGCCACTCATGAGCTATCAAAGTAGGGCATTGATATACTTGGCTGACAGAGGGGTCAGAGCCTCTAGCGTTTTGATTGCGAATAATTAGCGCAAAAGTTCGACTCTCTTAAAACAAATTTTGCCTCATCGACCCACGTTTACTTACTCTATACTGGTGATTGTGGGTTCATTTGCTGACAAATTGGCTGCGGCGGCTGCGGCGCTTGGCATCCCCGCAGTCACGGCACCAGGGCCAATTCAAGTTATTTACAACCGCTATAAGAAACATCTACACATGCGGGTAATCGAGAGCCCACTTCCGGAAACGGTGCATCTCCTGCCAGATAATTTTCTCTACTGGATAAAACTTGAATATCCAAATCTCAGTATGCCGGGCGAGTGGATTCAGGCGAAACCGAGTGTAGTCATACCGATGCTTGAAAATGGCACCTTCAATGAAACGGGCTTCAGGATTGATGAAAGAAGAGCAAATGCTCTTTTCAATCTTCCGGATTTACTTTCAAGGCCCAACTGCATACACGGGAACCTGCGCAACCAAGAAGAGAGAGGGCTGGGAGGAATCAAAGGAGAACATGTGTACGTCGCCTATCACGGACGACATACTCGAACAGTTGCCTTTACGAGACTTGACCCCGATATTAAAAAGGTGATTGTGGTAAGCTCTTTCAACGTGTCTAAAGAATGGGTGACCCAATGCGCCGAAATGCCCGCAAAGTATACCAGACCGGAGTGTTCCTGTACCTGCAAATAAAAAGGGCCACTCGCATTGAGCGGCCCTTTTTACGCCCTTACTCCGGGTCCAGTGCATGGCCTAGATAAACTAGGCGGAACTTCACTTGTCATTCTACTACATTTTCTGGCTGTGTCAAGAAAATTCGGTAGTGGTACAGTTTGATTTTCTTGGGGCTTGACTCGACCCCTGGGCGTGGCACGATAGGGGCATGAAGAAAGCCAAGGCACGACAGCCAAAAGAGCGGGGGCGAACCTAGTAATTTATAGGTAGACTTCGATCTTCTCCATGATGTCCAGGAGGTTCTGAATCTGGCGGTCGAGGACTCGACACTCTCTTGCAGAAAACGAACTTATAGACAAGTCCCCTTCGATGCCGGTGATGTGTTGGAACTTGGTCATCGCCTGCGGAGCCATATCTTTATTGACGAAGTTGTGAACCTTGACGATCCAAGCGGCCCATTCGACCGTTGAGAATGGGTGCCGATAACGGATGGCCTGACCTTCCGAAATCAAAGCTGAAAGTCTCTTAGTGGTTTGGCGTTGCTTCTCCGTGGCAAGCCGCTTGGTTTTTCTGACATCTTAAGCTGTTGTTCCGACAACATTAGGCGCTCACTGGCAATTTGGAGTCTTTCCCGGTGTGTAACCTTATACACCCAAAGACCAAGTAAGAATCCTATCATCAAAAGGACGAGGGATAAGACGGGAGCATGGGCTATCGTCTTTAACTCCCCAATCGCGTATTTCAAAAGGTCGTAAAGGAATGGCGGCATGATCGTGGAATCATATCGCTGCGCTTTCGGTTTGTAATCATAAAATCAAGTGAGTCCACAACTATCCCATTGCTTAGCAGAGCACGCCGTGTGCCACTCATTTTTCAAACTGTACCACTACCTTGTATTTTGGGTTGACGTGTGGACACTGCGCGCTTGAGTGAAATAGGGTAGCGTGCTAAGTTCTTTCTGTGGCGCCTGCGGGGGTGGCGGAATTGGTAGACGCAAGGGACTTAAAATCCCTCGGTCCGCAAGGACTGTGCGGGTTCGATTCCCGCCCTCCGCACCAATCAGTTCTGAAGATACAGCAGTCTTTAGCGTCTGGCTCGCGCTGCCATGGTGGCCGGGGCGTGCTGTTTGTTGCATCTTAAACGGCTGCCCCCCCCCTTGCGCAGTCACTGCAAACCCTCTAGAATCGGTTTGCGATGCTGGACGAAGCCACCGTCCGCCAGTTGCTCGAACCGTTCGGGCTCAGCCTTAGCACCGATCAAATCGGCCAGGTGATCGCTTATCTCGAATTGCTTCTGCGCTGGAATAAGAAGATTAACTTGACGGGCATTCTCGACGCGCCGAGCTGCGTGAGCCGGCATTTTGGAGAAAGCCTTTATCTGGGCCGGTGGGTGGATTTGAACGGCAGGCTGTTGGATATCGGAAGCGGGGCGGGGTTTCCCGGCTTGTGTTTGAAGATCATCTTTCCGGAGTTGTGGGTGACGCTGCTCGAGCCGGTGGCCAAGAAGCGTGCGTTCCTCAAGGAGGCGGCGCGGGTTTGTGGAATGAATTGTGTCGAAGTGCGGGGGGAACGCCTGGAGGATTTTGCTTGCCTAGCGCCGCCGCCGGCTTATGACGCAGCAACGGCGCGAGCGGTGGGGCATCTGGACGAACTTATTCCGCTTGCTTCGCGCTGCCTGAAGCCGGGGGGTGATCTTTTCCTCTGGCTGAGCGGCCGCCAGGCAAGTGAGCTAGGCTACGTTGAAGGTGGAATAAGAGAGGAACGGCGCATCAGGGTGCCCGGCGGCGGAGGGGAAATCTGGTGGGGAAAGAAAACCCCTTGAGGATATGCTGGGGCATGTTCCACGTGAAACCTCCGGCGACTTTCGCTTGCACAACTTCCCGGCCTTTGATAGATTCGGCTTGAGTTTCCGTTGGGTTGGAGCCTTTGGGACGAGTCATCGCCATTGCAAATCAAAAGGGTGGGGTCGGTAAGACAACCACTGCCATCAACCTGGGAGCCGCCCTTGCCAGCCGTGACATGTGGACTTTGATCATCGATTGCGACCCCCAGGCCAACACCACCGCGGGCTTGGGTTTCCCCAGAGATCCTTCGCGCCGGACGATATACCACGCCCTTATGCTCGATGTGCCCCTCAGGGACCTCGTCCAGAAATCCGCGCCCGAGGGGCTCCACCTCATCCCCTCGGACAAGGGCCTGGTTGGGGCAACCATCGAACTTGTGGATCGTCCCGAGCGAGAGAAGACTTTGCGAAAAGCCATGGAGGGGTTTCGCGACGACTTTAACTACATCCTCCTTGATTGTCCTCCAGCGCTTGATTTGCTCACCTTGAACGCCCTCGTAGCGGCGGATTCCGTCATCGTCCCTGTGCAATGCGAGTACTTCGCCCTGGAGGGAGTCTCGGAGCTTCTCGACACGCTGATTCGGATTCGCCGCTTCCACAACCGCAACTTGGCGGTGGAGGGAATCCTCCTCACCATGTTCGACGAGCGCACCAATCTCTCTCACCAAGTCCGGGATGATTTGAGGGATTTCTTCGGTGACCAGGTCTTCTCTACGGTGATACCTCGGAACATTCGCTTGGCCGAAGCGCCAAGTTTCGGCAAACCAATTTTGCTCTATGACCCTGATTGCAAGGGAGCCGCCAGTTATCTTGAATTGGCACAGGAGGTCATCAACCATGACCAGAAAGGCGTTGGGTCGAGGTCTGAACGCCCTGCTGCAGACCGTTGAGTCCACGACCACCGGCCTCGAGCAGGTGCGGCTTGACCGCATCGATCCCAGCCCGTTTCAGCCGCGCCGCGACTTTCCTGAAGACGCGCTGGCAGAACTTGCCAATTCCATCCGGGCAAGCGGCGTTGTCCAACCCATTCTTTTGCGCCGCAGCGCCCAGGCCGGGGACCGTTACCAGCTCGTCGTAGGTGAACGTCGCTGGCGTGCATCCCGCCTGGCTGGTCTTGAAACCGTTCCCGCCATTATCCGCGACCTTTCGGATCAGGACGCCCTTGAGCTCGCCCTGACTGAGAATCTGCTCCGTCAGGACTTGAATCCGCTCGAGGTGGCCCGCGCGTATCAGGCACTCCAAGAAAAATACTCCCTCAGCCACGAGCAGGTTGCAGAGCGGCTGGGCGTTAATCGTTCTTCGGTCACCAATACTCTGCGCCTTTTGCGGCTGCCGCCGACCGTCCAAGAGATGCTTTCCAAGGACGAAATCACTTACGGCCATGCGCGGGCGCTCCTGGGTCTGGATTCTGAATCCGCCCAAGTGCAGCTTGCCTCGAGGATTGCCAAGCAAGGACTCTCGGTGCGGCAGGTTGAGAACTGGGTGGCCTCGCGGGGCATAAAACCGGCCGCGCCGAAAGCCACCTCCGAAGCTCCAGTCGATCCTAACGTTCGCGCGGCCGCACTGGAACTGGAACGCACGCTGGGGACGCGCGTCAAGATCCTCGGCGATGGGCGCCGCGGCAAGATAGAAATCAGCTATTTTTCGGCGCAAGATCTGACCAGGATATACGACTTGATGGTCAGGCAGTAGAACTGCGCATATACATTTGACTGTTTCCGCTATACTCTATCTCTCGAACATAATCGGGGTATCCGATGACTCCGGTGGGAGGCAACGATGCCATTCGGCTTTGGAAAGTCCAGGCGGCGTCAACTGCCCGATCTCCCCGGTGACTGGGTCGGGTGGCTGGACCTTGGCGTGGAGGTTGAGGGAAAAATGCAGGTCACGTCCGGCCTGATCCGCGTCAACACTCGCTTCAAGGGTGAGATTAGCGGTGAAGGCACCGTCGTGGTTCACGATCAAGGTGAAGTGGATGGGGAGATCCGCACGCGCTTCATCAGCGTCACGGGAAAAATAAAAGGAAACGTCCATGCCTCCGAGCGGCTTGAGATTAAAGAACACGGCGTCGTACTGGGAGACATTTACACGCCGTGCCTCGTCATTGATCCTGGAGGCTACTTCGACGGCCAGTGCCACATGCCCACACCAGAACCCGCCGCCCAAACGACCAGTGGTGTGGACACCAAGGAACAGCAACTATGAAATAATCCCTGGAAGAGCAAAAGCATTCCATCCCGCGAGGCGGGACAAAGCTCCACCAGGGGCAAAGAAAAAAGGCCGGTTTTTCCTTGCGACCCTTTGCCCCTTGGTCCCGCTTTGCGGGATGAGATTGTTTATCTTTTCACAGCCCATCATGAGCTAGCGCGCGCAACTGGAATGAAAATGGGCGATACTGCGCTCAGTAGTCGAGTTAAGGATTGTGTTTTCAGATAGATGCAAGCTGCTGAACGGGTAAATCTATTTTCGCCAGAGCTTCCTTGGCCCGGGCTTTGCTAGGCCGCTCTCTTGGGGCTGAATGCACCCACCCTCAGTGGCCAGCAAGAAATATGCAAAAAGGTCAGCTCGGCCGTGGCAAAGGACGTAGCAAAAGGAGTCCTGATCCCCGCAAGGGGCGACATCGGGTCTCAGGTCGAACGAGGTCCGCGACGGCACTCGCGCCATGTTTCTTGTCTGACGACCGCCGGCTGCCGTCCGTCAGTTGACGGACTGCTGAATCTCGTATGCCGTCAGCATCCCACGGTTGGCTCGCGGTGGCCCATCTCGCCCTGCGGAACCGCCCGCCAAGGGAGCCTTCCGGCTGCCCTTTATAGTTATCCTAGCGCTTATACCCGTACAGAGTATCTCGCCTGCCCGATCTACCCATAAGCGGTCTGTCGAAAATGTCCGCGTTTGTGAGGAACGCTTTCCCGTCACGGCCTCTGCTCTGGGCCTCGTCGCGCCTTCCTTACCGCCTGGGAACGGGGCGCCGCCTCACCCCTCAGCTTCTTGCGCTCCGGCAGGCGCAGCAACAGCAAATGCGTCCGGTCGAGCACCTTCCAGGTCACCTTCTCACCCGGCTCCAAGTCCAGCGCTGCGGCCAGCGGCAGGGGTAGGTTGGCATAGACCTGCACGGTCCCACCCTGACGCCGGATGCCTTGCAAGCGGGTAACGTAATGACTCTCCATATCTATGCTATAACATAGATTCAACGCCCTGTCAAGACCCTGCCCGGACATTTCTCGGGATTATTCAGTAACCTCAATCCAGTAGATCTCATAGGGACGAAGGGTGATTCGAAGCGGGTGACGTTCAAGGTCTGAGATCTCTCCATTACGAATCTGCTCGAGCGTATTCATGGGGCTTTCAGGGTTAAGCCGCACCACCCGTACATCTCCCTTCCTCTCCGAGGGAAACTGCACGGTCACACCGTACGGCCTTCCAGCGCCCTGCAACGGAAAATTCCACAGGACCACGTTTACCCACGGTTCGGCACGTGCCGCGAGTGCATTGAGGTCAGGATTTGTGCCGGTCACAGACAATTCCTGGCCCTTGATAAGACTCAGGAGCTTGAAAGCGTAGTAAGCCGGCCGCACCCGATCCTGGTTGTCGAAGAGGCCGTCATATTGTGGCATTTCGTTCCACCAGTGTGCCATGAAGGCAGTGCCAGGTTCAGACATGAACCTGGAAAATGTCGCGGCGTCGACGAAATAGTCACGAATATGGTAATAGGCGGATCGGCTGAGTCCTTTCTTGTAGAAGCCTTGAGTGGTTTCGAGGATGAAGGCCGGCTGGTAGTAGGGATTCTGAACAGGGTTTCCGAGTGACATGTTCCACTCGTCGAGAATTGTCTCCACATGGTGCAATGGCGGATACTTCGCGAGCTTGGCCTTCATGCAATCGATGGTTTTGCAGAATTCCCTGGGGTCACTGTGATAGAGATGCCAGGAGAGAAAATCCAGAGGCGTCTGACCTTGGCCGGCAGAAGCCAACAGCGCGTCCGCGAGAGGGCTTTGGTAGCCAGCGAGTGCGGGTCCTCCGACTTTGGCATGGGAATCGGCGCGGCGAATCGCACCAACCGTATGCTGGTAGTAGGAGAGATAATTCTGCGGCGTGAATTTGTAGGGGCTTCCGCCCGATTCCCCAATGTCGCCCTCGTTCCCCACCTCCCAGTATTCAATTCCAAACTTCCGCTCTTCATTGCAGTGCTTGACCAATTGATAGATCAACTCCTCCCATTCCGCGTAATCGGTGGGATCAACAATTTCATGGTTGATCTGCGGGTAGAGGACACGGGGTTTGAAGCATAGATTCATGATGGGTTTGGCGCCCGTGGCCAGGATCGCCTCGATCGCCCTGTCGAGCGTCACCCAGTGATACTCATGGTGCGCGGGGTAAAGATCAAAGTACTCCTGCACAAAAAGGCGGATCGTCTGAGGGTGAAGTTGGACGATTTGATCGATACGATCGCTGAACATCGGTTTCTCGCTTAAGCCGCCCTGACCCAGCGCATACCGGGTAAGATCGATCGGCCCCAAGGTTCGGGAAGTAACCACTACAAGATTAGTACTTGCCGGGGGCGCCGCTGCAGGAGGCCTCAGCGTGGCGCCGGGAATGCGGGCGCTCTTAGCATTGGTCACCAAGCCGGGGACCTGGGCGGTCTGGCCCATGAGAGCCGATTGTCCTTCAAATAACAAAACAACCGCAGCGAGGAAGTTCAGCAGCAGCCAATATTTGAACGAAACGCATCCACGTCCCATAACAAAAACCCTCCTATTCGCTCCCAGTATGGGAAAGTATGATGGGGATTGAAGGAGGCGTGGTCAAGCGAAATTAGCGACCGGTATTGATTTCATTTGCGCGACATGGGCACCGCAGGTCACAGTCATTCCCGTCCCGCCATGGCGGGAGGAATCCACCACGCAAGCCTTCGGAAGCAGGCAGTCTACGGACTGGATTCCCGCTTTCGCGGGAATGACAGGCGTTTCGAAACGGATCCCATTCCAAATGACACCACTACCTAACGACGAGTCCGATAGTTCGGATTTATTCCCGGTAGGCTGTGATGGCAGTGTGATGACACGGTTTCATTCACACAATGCTCATTGTATGCTAATCGGGCCGTAAGGGAGGACAAGGCACCCACGGGGAATTCACCAACAACGTCTTACTTTGGGAGATGATTGATGCACCGCAGAAGCTTCCTACGAGGAATGTTGGCAAGCGCCGTGGCAGTTCCGGCGGCAAGCAAGATGCAGCGCCCTTCGGTGAGCAAGTCAGCCGATCCGTTAGCGGATCAGGCGAGTATCTATCGGGATAATTTCGGCGTCCCTCACATCCTAGTACTACTACGTTACGTTAAGGTGGACGGTTTCGTTTGCGAATTACGCTGCCACAATACGCGCACTCTCCGGTCCAGGTAAACAACAGGCGTTGGATCTCACGACGCGTCTGTGGCAGG
>Ga0182011_10002427_pt1 | contig 15710 bp, 11 predicted proteins | sample 711E1DmetaG_FD_120481 | JGI IMG/M metagenome (GOLD analysis project Ga0182011, IMG submission 120481) | Permafrost microbial communities from Stordalen Mire, Sweden - 711E1D metaG | ecosystem: Environmental > Terrestrial > Soil > Wetlands > Permafrost | place: Sweden: Stordalen | collected... | reverse complement strand
GGATGCGGCATGAGGGTCCCTTCTTCGACTGTGGCTTCGACACCAACAGCCGAACGATAGGGGCCCTCAGCCCGTCAACAACCTGATTGGGAACTAGAGCTAGCTGTACTCCCCAAGACGTTGGTGACAGACGAGAGCCCATCACCAGGTAGGTTGAGGGTGCTGAGTCATCAACCATCCGGGAGGGCTCCTCGATTCATTCTCACCCCAACGCGCGCCGGACGCCTCGTGGTCGAGCCGAGGTCTTCGAGCTGGTCGAGGCGGGGCTGACCGTCAACGCCGGCGGGCGCAAGACGGTGCCGCGCGGCCTTCCGTGATCGCCAGATCAGGCCTCCGCACGTCTGGCCCGTGGGCGTGTGAATAGCACAGCTGTACTCGACATGTTCCACCTCCCGGATCCCCTGTCCGGGATGACACGCTCAGGACCCTGCAGAAATGTCGAAAGTGTCGAAATCCGTGCTCGCAACACCCTTGCGATCCGCCGCGGCGAGGTCCTCGGGCTGGTCGGCGAGTCCGGATCCGGGAAGACGACGACCGGCCGGGTGATCGTCAAGCTGACCCGTCCGACCGGCGGGCGCCTCCTCCTCGACGGCCGGGACATGACGGGAGTCTGGGGCGGCTCCGCGCTCCGCGACTACCGCCGGCGGGTCCAGCTGATCTTCCAGGACCCGTACGAGACGCTCAATCCGAAGCAGACGATCCACGACTTCGTGGCCGAGCCGCTCGAGGTCCAGCGGATCGTGCCCCGGGCCGCCGAGCGTGAGCGGCGTGTCCTCGAGGCCATCGAGGCGTCGGGTCTCCGGCCCGCGTCGGACTTCGCGTTCCGCCATCCGCACGAGCTCTCCGGGGGCCAGTGCCAGCGGGTCGTGATCGCGGGGGCGCTGGTGCTCGGGCCGGAGGTCGTGGTCGCCGACGAGCCGGTGAGCATGCTCGACGTCTCCATCCGGACCGAGATCCTCAAGCTCATGCTGGATCTCCGGACCGAGCGGGGGCTGACCTACCTGTTCATCACCCACGACCTGTCCGTGGCCTGGGTGATCGCGGACCGGATCGCGACATGTACCTCGGCCGCATCCTCGAGCTGGGCGCAGCCGAGGACGTCATCCGGCGACCGGGCAACCCGTACACGCAGGCCCTGGTCTCGGTGATGCCCAGCCCGGAACCCCCGGAGATCGGTGAGCGCGCCAGGCGCCAGATCCTGGTGGGCGAGACGCCGAGCGCGGCCGCGATCCCGTCCGGCTGCCGGTTCCACCCGCGCTGTCCATGGGCCGAGCGGGCCGGGATCATCGCGCGCTGCCGGACCGAGGAGCCGCCGCTCTTCGACATGGGCGATGGCCACGCCGCTGCCTGCTGGCTGGCCGAGGGCGGGCACAAGCTGCCGGTGCTCGAGTCGATCCCCGCCGCGGGGCCCGGCAGCTCCGCCTGAGCCGCGGCCCGGTCCACGCCCGGGGTCCCGGCGAGTTACCGCCGGCCTAGCGGGTGCCCCACGAGTAGACCTGCTTGAGCATGCGCAGGTAGACGAACGTCTCCGTCTCGCGGACGCCGGCGACGCGACGCAGCTTCTCCGTCAGGAAGCGCAGGAGCGCCTCGTTGTCCTCGCAGACCACCTCGACGAGAAGGTCGTACGGCCCGGCCGTCACGACCAGGTAGTCGACCTCCGGGAAGGCGCGGATCGCTTCCGCCGCCTCCAGGAGGTGCGGCGCCTCGCAGCGCACCCCGATCATGGCCTGCTGGTGGAAGCCGAGCTTGAGCGGGTCGGTGACACCCACGATCTGGAGGATGCCGCGCTCCACGAGCCGGGTGGTGCGTGCACGCACCGTTGCTTCGGCAACATCGAGAGCCGTCGCGATCTGGGTGAAGGGCCGGCGGCCGTCCTGCTGGAGGTGCTCGATGATCCGCTTGTCGAGCTCGGAGATCTCGTCCGACGGGCTCTGGGCCGCCCCGGAGCGCACCCGGGGCGTGCGCTGCTGCGACATTCGTGCTCAACCTCCGGGAACCGGGGCCCGCGCGGCCGGCTTGCCCGGCACGCTAGCAGACAGTCCGCAGGCCGGGCAATGGCCTCCGGTTGCGAATCTCGCAGGTTCAGGCACGGAGCGTGGGGGGTTTCGTGTCTCGCGACCTGCGAGGTTGCTGGTCCGGAAGCATCGCCTGCCGCTATGATGCGGCCCTGGGCGGGAGGTTCCCACGTGCCCGGGGATGAACGCCCACACCGAGGAGCAGCGTGTCCGACGCCGGCCTTGTGCTCGGCCTGATCTCTGTCGGGGTCGTCGATGGGGTCCTCATCGCCTCCCTGGCGGCGCTGCTCCTCCAGCGCCGGCTTCGGCGCGACGCCCGCCCGCACCCGGCCGCGACCTCGCTGATGCCGGTCGACTACCGGAACCTGGCGGGCCTGGACGGCGAATCCCGCGTGGCGGACGGCGTGCCGATCGCCGCCTACGACCGCGTGGTCCGGATCGCCGGCTGGGCCTGGATCCTGTCGACGGCGATCCTCGTCTCCGCGAGCGGCCTGTGGGCCGATCGCCAGGGCGCGATCCTCGCGATCCTCGGCCTGGCTGGGCTGTTCATCCTCGTCGCCCACGATCTTCTGCCCGGTCCCGCCCTCGGCCCGGTCAAGTACATCGTCGAGGGCATCGTCTCGATCGTCTTCGCGACGCTCATCGTGCTGCTCACCGGCGGAGCCCCGAGCCCGTTCTTCTTCGCGTTCGCCCTGATCGTCCTCGGTGCCGCGCTGGTCGTTCCTCCCCTCGTCACTGCCACGCTGGCCGTGCTCGCCGCGGCGAGCTATGCCGTCGCGATCGCGGTCGACCTCCCGCCGGGTGGCCTGGACGTCGCCGCGATCGCGGTCGTCGGCGTCAACCTGCTCGCGCTGGCCCTGCTCGCCTTCGTGGCGACGGTGGTCGCGAGCGAGCAGCGGCGGTCCCGCGAGGCGGCTGTGCGGCTCTCTACGACCGATGCCCTCACAGGCCTCGCGAGCCGGGCCCACCTGATCGCGGCGGTCGAGCGCGAGATCGACCGGGGGACGCGATACGGCCGCGGCTTCTGCCTCCTGATGGCCGATCTCGACAACCTCAAGGCGGTCAACGACTCGTTCGGCCACAGCGCCGGCGATCGACTCCTCGCCAACGTCGCCGATGTCATCCGGGCGGGCGTCCGGCGGATCGACACCGCCGCGCGCCTGGGTGGCGACGAGTTCATGGTGCTCCTCCCGGAGACGGACCCGACGGGGGCGTTCGTCGCTGCCGAGAAGATCCGCCAGGGCGTGGTCGCGATTCGCACGACCGAGCGGCACGAGCCGGTGGCGGCGAGCGTCTCGATCGGGCTCGTGGCATGGCCCGACGACGGCGCGACGCTCGAGCAGCTGATGGACGCGGTCGACGAGGCGATGTATGCGGCGAAGCAGCGCGGCAAGAACAGGATCGGCGGGCCGTACGCGCGGTCGGGCGAGATGACGCCGGTCATCCTCCCGCCCCTGCCGGGGCCGGACCGCGTCCTCGCCGCGATGCGCGGGCGGACGAGCCGGGCCGGCTGACCCGCGGGCCCGGCGGGCACCCGGCCACCGGCCGGGCCCGGTGTACGATCCGGTCATGGACGACGGGTTCACGACGCGCGCGATCCGGGCGGCGACGCGCGTCCCGCGGGTGGACCAGGCCCCGTCGTCCGTGCCCATCTACCAGGCCGCCACGTTCGCGAGCGCGGACGCGGACGAGCTGGGCGAGGTGACCACCGGCCGGCGGCCCGGGTACGTCTATGCGCGGTTGGGCAACCCCACCGTCGACGTCCTCGCGGACGCCTTCGCCGCGCTCCACGGGGCGGACGCCGGGTTCGCGGCGGCGACGGGAATGGCGGCGATCCACCTGGCGGTGGCGTCGCAGGTCGCCGCCGGGGACCGGATCGTCGCCACCCGGGCGCTGTACGGGACGACGCGCAGCCTCTTCTCGACGGTCCTTGCGCGCGCGGGCGTCTCGACCGCCTTAGTGGACGTCACCGACCTCGACGCGGTGGAGGCGGCCCTCTCCGGGTCACGGGCCCGGGTCCTGTACCTCGAGACGATCTCCAACCCGACCCTCGTGGTGCCGGATCTCGCGGCGCTGGCCGACCTGGCCCACCATCACGGGGCGACGGTCGTCGTCGACAACACGTTCGCCTCACCGTACCTGTGCCGGCCGCTTGCCCACGGGGCGGACCTCGTCGTGGAGTCCGCCACGAAGTACATCGCCGGCCACTCCGACGTGCTCGCGGGCGTGGTCGCGGGTCGCCGGTCGCTGGTCGATGCCGTCCGAGCGCTCCACGTGGACACCGGCGGCACGCTGGCACCCTTCAGCGCCTTCCTCGTCCTTCGCGGCCTGCCGACGCTCGCGATCCGGATGGAGCGCCACGGCGCAACCGCGGCCCTGCTCGCGGCGCTCCTGGAATCGAACCCGGGAGTGAGCCGGGTCTGGTACCCGGCGTTCCCGTCGCATCCCCAGCACGCGATCGCCTCACGGCAGCTTTCCGGGGGCGGCGGGATGCTCGCCGTCGAGCTGGCGGGCGGGGCGCCGGCCGGGCGTGCCTTCATCGATGCGCTGCGGATCCCCGAACGGACGGCGTCGCTCGGCAGCATCCACACGATCGTGGTGCACCCTCCCTCGACGACACACCGGCAGCTGAGCCCCGACCAACTCGTCGAGGCCGGCATCGCCCCGGGGCTCCTCCGTGTCTCGGTGGGGCTGGAGGATGCGGCGGACCTGTGCTCCGACTTCGAGGGCGCCCTCGAAGTCGGGCGGACGGCCAGCGGCGCTTCGGGCTCGAGCGAGGCTTCCGCCCAGGCCGAGGCGAACCCCACGACCCCCGCCGGCCCCGCGACGCGCGCGACCGCCTGACCGGTGGCAGCTTCGCGGGCCCTGCCGGACCCTGCCCGGGCGATCCTCGCCGGCCGCCCGGCGAACCCGCTGGCGCGGGCCGGGCGCGGCATCTACGGCCTCCTGACATCCGTCCCGTTCGCCGTGCTCCAGATCGTCACGATCGCCCTGGCGGGGGTCGCCGGGATCATCCTGCCGCAGCTCCCCTCGGCCGCCTTCCAAAGCGCCGCCGACTACACCACCCAGATGGACATCATCCGGGCGCGCCTCGAACCGTCGCTCGGGCCCGGAGCGGTTGCGTTTCTCGAGCGCCTCCAGCTCTTCCGCGTCTTCAGCGCGTGGTGGTTCACGCTCCTGCTGGCGCTGCTCGCCGTCTCGATCGTGGTCTGCACCCTGGACCGGACGCCGCGCCTCTGGCGCCAGTCGAGGCACGTCCGGGTCCTCCAGCCGGATGCCTTCTACGAGCCGGCCCTTCCGGATCGTGCCGTGATCGCGACCGGCCTGGAGGCCGGCGACGTGCGGGCGGCCCTTCGGCGCGCCCGATTTCGCGTCCGCGAGGCCGAGGGGTCCGACGGGACGCGCTACCTCTACGGCGACCGTCACCAGTACGTCAAGATGGCGACCCTTATCAGTCATGCGGGCCTCGTGGGGTTCCTGGTCGCGGCCGCCGTCACGAGCAGGTTCGGCTTCGAGGCGGGGCTCCTGCTCCCGGTGGGCCAGGCGATCCCCGTCGCGAGCGTCGGCACGGCGGACCTGATCAGCGTCAAGAACCTGTCCTTCCAGGCGCCGCAGGACAGCAGCGGCCGCTTCACCGACTTCGCGACCGACCTTGCCGTCTACCAGGGGGGACGCGAGATCGCCCGGAAGACGATCCGGGTCAACGATCCGCTCAGCGCCGCCGGCTACACGTTCCACCAGAACTTCTTCGGACCGGCGATCGACCTGACGGTCCGGGAGCGAAGCGGGGGACTCCTCTGGTCGGGACCCGTGCCGCTCGACGCGACCGCCTCCGGGTTGCCGACCGGGCAGCTGGTGGTCCCGGGCCGCGACGCGGTCATCCAGCTCGTGCTCGCGCACCCGGGGACCGCGACACCCCTCTTCGTGGTCGCCGTCCAGCCGACCGCGCTCGACGCGGCCGGCAACCCGACCGCCTACCAGACGCTCTTCCAGGGGCTGGCCGGGCCGGGTGACTCCGCGGCGCCGGAGAACGTGGACTTCGACGTGACGGTCGACGCCATCTCCGCCTATTCGGGGATCATCGTACGACGCGATCCGGGTGCGCCCCTGGTGTGGATCAGCTTCGTGCTCCTCGTGCTCGGCCTGGCGATCACGTTCTACTTCCCGCGGCGACGTGTCTGGGCCCGCATCTCGGCGGCCGGTGAGGTTCGCCTGGCCGCCCATGCAGACCGCTACGTGGACCTGCGCCGCGAGTTCGGGGCGCTTCTCTCGGACCTCGTGGCGCGGCGCCGGCCGGGGAGCGGGTCGAATCCTTGATCGAGCGTGGAGGGAGGACGCCGGCCGAGTTGCATTTGCGCGTCATTTCGGAGTCCACCCGGCCGGGGGTCTTGGACTGGCCCTCGGGGTCGACTACCTTCTGTGCTGACCCAGGCTGCGTCCCCTTCGTCCTGTCGGCCAGGAGCGGCCGGGCGCGGCACGGTGCCCGACGCAGGATCGGGGCAGCGTCCCCATGCACGTCGAGATAGGAGTCACATGACCGCTCGTCAGAAGGCCATCGAGGCGATCGCCAACCACCGGGTTGCCTCAAACCAGGACTACCTGGAACACGCCGGCGAGGAGATCTACGGCCAGTACGTGTTCCACAGGGCCGCCCAGCGGCAGTTCCTGGCCAAGCCGATCTTCGAGCGGCTCCAGCGGACGATCCAGGGCCTCGAGCCGTTCGACCCGGTCATCGCCGACGCGGTCGCCCACGGCGTCAAGGAATGGGCGCTCGCCCACGGCGCGACCCACTACACGCACTGGTTCGTGCCGATGACCGGCACCACGGCCGAGAAGCACGATTCCTTCCTGAGTCCGACCGGCGAAGGCCAGACGATCGCCGAGTTCTCGGGCCGGAACCTCCTGCAGGGCGAGCCCGACGCGAGCTCGTTCCCGTCGGGCGGAATCCGGGCCACCTTCGAGGCGCGCGGTTACACGGCCTGGGACGTCACCAGCCCGATCTTCCTGCAGGTCGAGCCCAACGGCGTGACGCTGACCATCCCGACCGCGTTCGTCTCGTTCACGGGCGAGGCGCTCGACCACAAGATCCCGATGCTCCGCTCGCAGGAGGCCCTCGGAACGCAGGCACTCCGCCTCCTGCGCTGGTTCGACAACACCACGGCCAACCGGGTCTTCACCAACATCGGGCCCGAGCAGGAGTACTTCCTCGTCGACCGGCGCCTCGCCGAGCAGCGCCCCGACCTCGTGCTCACCGGACGCACGCTCTTCGGCGCCCCGTCGCCGAAGGGCCAGGAGCTCGAGGACCAGTACTTCGGCCCCATCCGCGAGCGGATCCTGGCCTTCATGATGGACCTCGACCGCGAGCTGTGGCGCCTCGGAATCCCCGCCAAGACCCGCCACAACGAGGTGGCGCCGGGCCAGTTCGAGATGGCCCCGGTGTACGAGCCGACCTCGGTGGGCTCCGACCACAACATGATCGTGCTCAGCACGATGCGGCGCCTGGCGCCGCGGCACGGCCTGATGTTCCTCGCCCACGAGAAGCCGTTCGCCGGGATCAACGGCTCGGGCAAGCACAACAACTGGTCGATGGGCACGGACACCGGCGAGAACCTGCTCGACCCGGGCCATGATCCGCACGCGAACGCGCAGTTCCTGGCCTTTCTGGTGGCCGTGATCCGGGCGGTCAACGCGCACGCCGACATCCTGCGCGCGAGCATCGCCGACGCCGGCCAGGACCACCGCCTCGGGGCCAACGAGGCTCCCCCGGCCATCATGTCGGTCTTCCTCGGCTCCCAGCTCGAGGACGTCATCGAGCAGCTGGAGCGGGGCGCCGCGTCCGCATCCAAGAAGGGCGGATCCCTCGAGCTTGGCGTCACGTCGCTGCCGGTTCTCCCGAAAGACGCCACCGACCGCAACCGGACCTCGCCGTTCGCCTTCACCGGCAACAAGTTCGAGTTCCGCGCGGTGGGCTCCTCGGCGCCGATCTACTGGCCCCAGACGGTCCTCAACACGGCCGTGGCCGACTCGCTCAACCAGCTCGCCGACGAGCTCGAGAAGCTCGAGCACGGCGACTTCGAGGGGCTGACCACGATCCTGTCCGGCATCGTGCGGGCCAACAAGCAGGTCCTCTTCGAGGGCAACAACTACGCGCCGGAGTGGCACGCCGAAGCGGCCCGCCGCGGCCTGCCGAACAACCGCACCACTGTCGACGCGCTGCCGGCCCTGACCACGCACAAGGCGAAGGCCGTCTTCGCGAAGTTCGGGGTCCTCTCGGAGCGCGAGCTGGCCGCCCGGGTGGACATCCACTGGGAGCGCTACGTCAAGGTCCAGAACATCGAGGCGAACTGCGCCCTGGACATCGCGCGGACGATGATCCTGCCCGCCACCGCCGCCTACCTGGGCCAGCTCGCGGGAGGGTCCGCCTCGAAGGGGATCACGGCCATGGGCGGGCATGTCGCCGGCCTGGCCGACCGGCTCGTGGACGCCATCCACGCGCTCGAGCACGCCCAGCACGCGGCGCACGAGGCGGGTTCGGTCCAGGCAGAGGCGCGGGCATTCGTGGACCAGGTCATCCCGGCCCAGAACGCCCTCCGCGAGGTGGTCGACGAGCTGGAGACCGTCGTCTCCGACGAGCTATGGCCGCTCCCCAAGTACCGGGAGCTGCTGTTCCAGTATTGAGGGCGCGCCGGTCCGGTTCCCGGAGAAGCTCGAGATCCGCGGCCGGCCCGCAGGGGCAGTGGCGACCGACGTGCGCGCCTGCCCGAGGAGGACGACGTGGCCGACGGCACACTCGCCGTGATCGAGAAGGCGAAAGCCGACGGGATCCGGTTCATCCAGCTCCAGTTCACGGACGTCCTGGGCATCGTGAAGGCGGTGACAATCCCGATCAGCCAGCTCGCGGGCTCGGTGCAGCACGGGACCTGGTTCGACGGCTCGTCGATCGAGGGCTTCACCCGGATCGCCGAGTCGGACCGGTACCTCATGCCCGACATGAGCACGTTCGCCGAGATCCCCTGGCAGCCGGCGAGCGGTCCCCGCGGCACCGCCCGGATCATCTGCGACGTCTTCACGCCGCGGGGCGAGCCATTCGTGGGCGATCCCCGCTTCGTGCTGCGCCGCCAGGTGGAGCGCGCGAGGAAGCTCGGCTACGTGGTCAACATGGGGCCGGAGCTGGAGTTCTTCCTCTTCAATCGCGATGCGAACGGGAAGGTTGCGCCGCTTCCGCACGACCTCGCCGGCTACTTCGACTTCTCGACCGACCTGGCGCAGGAGGTCCGCCAGGACATGGTGGACGCCCTGGAGGCCTTCGGGATCAAGGTCGAAGCCGCCCACCACGAGGTGGCGGCCGGCCAGCACGAGATCGACTTCGAGTACTCCGACGCGCTGCGGACCGCGGACAACGCGGTGACCTTCAAGTTCGCCCTCAAGGCGATCGCCCAGCAGCACGGCCTGTACGCCACGTTCATGCCCAAGCCGATCTTCGGGATCAACGGCTCCGGCATGCACACCCACCAGAGCCTGTACTCGATCGCGGAGCAGCGGAACGCGTTCGCGGATCCCGCGAACAAGTACGGGCTGTCGGACCTGGCGCGTTCGTACATGGCCGGCATCCTGGCCCACGCCCGTTCGATGATCGCGATCCTCGCCCCGACGGTGAACTCCTACAAGCGCCTCGTGCCGGGCTACGAGGCCCCGACGTACATCACCTGGGGTCGGACGAACCGCTCCGCGCTCATCCGCGTTCCCATGATCTCGCCGGGGAAGACGATCGAGGGAACCCGCGCCGAGATCCGCTGTCCCGACCCGTCCTCCAACACGTACCTCGCATTCGCCGTGATGATCGCGGCCGGCCTGGACGGCGTGGAGAAGGGCCTGCCGCTGTCCGACCCGGTCGAGGAGTCGCTCTTCGAGATGGACGCTGCCCGGGTCTCCGAGCGGGGGATCAAGGAGCTCCCCGGGACGCTCGGCGAGGCGATGGACGAGCTCCGCGCCGACCCGGTCATCTGCGAGGCGCTCGGCGAGCACGTCCTGGAGCACTACCTCGAGGCCAAGCAGGCCGAGTGGGACGCCTACCGGACGCAGGTCACCCAGTGGGAGCTCGACCGCTACCTCGAGGCGTTCTGAGCAGACCCGGGTCGCGCCGGCGTCGCGTTCGCTCCGCGTTCCGACCGGGTCGGGCCCGGGACCGTCCACCCCCGCCGCTCTATGCCAAATCCACCCCATGATGCAGAATGGGCGTCCGGGCCAGGCGCCCGCGTCGGGGGCCGACGCGCAGCACGAGGGTGGATGTGGTCATGCTGTTTCCGGGCACCGACGCCGCGCTCCAGCCGCCCGAGGTCGCGCGCCGCCGGGCGGTCCGAGCCCACCCGAGGGCGGTCCCGGGCACGTCGATCCGGGTCCAGGAGCCGGCCGTGCAGGGGGAATCGAATCGATGAAGTTCGCGCTGAACGGCACGCCGGTCTCCGTCGACGTCGAGCCGGGCGAGAGCCTCCTCGAGGTCCTGCGCGAACGCTGCGGGCTGCGCTCGATGAAGGACGGCTGCGCACCGGAGGGATCCTGTGGCGCCTGCACCGTCATCGTCGATGGGCGCGCCGTCGTCTCGTGCGCCCAGCCCGCGGCCCGCGTGGCCGACAGGCAGGTGACGACGCTCGAGGGGCTGTCGCCGGAGGTCCGGGCGCTGTGGGCGGATTCGTTCGCCGTCACCGGTGCGGCCCAGTGCGGCTACTGCTCGCCGGGGATCGTCATGAAGGCCCACGCGCTGCTCGAGCACGAGGCCTCGCCCAACCGAGAGGTGGTGGCGCGGTCGCTGGCCGGGAACCTGTGCCGCTGCACCGGCTACGTGAAGATCATCGACGCGGTCGAGATGGTCGCCGCCGCCCGCCGCGGCGAGCCGGGTCCGCAGGTCGAGCGGGGCGGCGGGGTCGGGTCGCGCACGATCCGCTGGGACGCCCGCGAGCTCGCCCTCGGCGACCGGCTCTTCGTGAACGACATGTCCGCGCCCGGGATGTTGCATGGCGCGCTTCGCTTCTCGGACCACCCCCGGGCGGTGGTCCTCCGCATCGACACGGTCCGTGCGGCCGCGGCTCCCGGGGTCGTCTCGATCGTCACCGCGGCCGACGTCCCCGGCGAGCGGAGCGTCGGGCTGATCTCGCGCGACTGGCCCGTCTTCGTCGCCGAAGGCGAGACCACCCGCTACGTCGGCGACGTGCTCGCCGCGGTGGCGGCCCGGACGCGACGCGAGGCCCGCGCCGCAGCCGCCCTGATCGACGTCGAGTACGAGGTCCTGGCGCCCGTCACCGACCCGTTCGCGGCGCTCGAGCCGGGCGCCCCGGCCATCCATCCATCCGGCAACCTGCTCGACACGTCGGTGGTCCGCCGCGGCGACGCCGGGGCGGCGCTTGCGGGCGCGGCCCACGTCGTGCGCGACCGTTTCACGACGAGCGCGATCGAGCACGCGTTCCTCGAGCCGGAATCCTGCCTGGCGGTGCCCGGCACCGGGCCCGGCGAGCCCGAGCTGCGGGTCTTCTCCCAGGGGCAGGGCGTCTGGGAGGATCGGCGCCAGATCGCCGACGTCCTCGGCCTTCCCGAGACGGCCGTGCGGGTCACCCAGGTGGCGGCCGGCGGCGGGTTCGGCGGCAAGGAGGACCTCGCGGTCCAGGGGCAGACCGCGCTCCTCGCCCGGGTCACCGACCGACCGGTCCTCCTCACGATCACGCGGGCGGAGAGCCTGCGCCTGCATCCCAAGCGCCACGCACTGACGATGGACTACGAGCTCGGCTGCGACGCCGAGGGACGCCTGGTCGGTGTCCGGGCCCGGATCGTGGGCGACACGGGCGCCTATGCCAGCGTCGGGATCGCGGTCCTGGAGCGCGCCGCCGGGCACGCCTGCGGGGCCTACCGGGTCCCGAACGTCGACGTCGAGGCGTACACGGTCTACACGAACAACCCGCCTGCGGGCGCCTTCCGCGGTTTCGGCGTCCCCCAGGTGACCTTCGCGATCGACGGGCTCCTCGACCGGCTGGCCGAGCGCGTCGGCATCGACGGATGGGAGATCCGCTGGCGCAACGCCCTCCGGGTCGGCGACCGCTTCGGGACCGGCCAGCTCCTCGGGCCGGGCGTCGGCCTCGAGAAGACGCTCCTCGCCGTGCGCGACGCGTACCGCGGGGCGCGCTACGCCGGGATCGGCTGCGGCGCGAAGAACGTCGGGGTGGGCAACGGGATCCCCGAGGGCGGCCGGGCCATCCTGCGGGCCGAGGCCGACGGGACCCTGACCCTGTGGCACTCGTGGACCGAGATGGGCCAGGGCGTCCACACCGTCTTCTCCCAGATCGTGGCCCAGGAGCTGGGCGTCGACCCCGCCAGCGTCCACGTCCTCGTCGACACGGAGCGCGAGCTCGACACCGGCCAGACGACCGCGTCCCGGGCCACGACGCTCGGCGGGCAGGCGGTGGCCGACGCGGCGCGCAAGCTTCGCTCGGCCCTGGACGCGCTCGGGCCCGGCGCCTCCACGCGCGACCTTGCCGGCCGCGAGTTCGCCGGGGAGTTCATCGTCAACTGGACCACGAAGACGGCGGAGGGGACCGCCGAGCCGGTGACGCACCTGGGCTACGGCTGGGCGACACAGGTCGTCATCCTCGATGATGAGGGACGCCTGGCGCGGGTCATCGCCGCCCAGGACGTCGGCCGGGCCATGAACCCGACGCTCCTCGAGGGCCAGGTCGAGGGCGGCGTCCACATGGGCCTCGGGCTCGCGCTCACGGAGGCGTTCGTCACCGAGGGCGGCGTGCCTGTCAGCGACACCCTGAAGTCGCAGGGGATCATCCCGGCGGCCTCGATGCCCCCGGTGGACGTGATCATCGTGGAGGAGGCCCAGCCGGAGGGACCGTACGGCGCCAAGGGCGCCGGCGAGGCCGTCCTCGTGCCGACGCCCGCGGCCGTGGCGGGTGCGCTCTACGCGTTCGACGGCGTGCGCCGGACGGCGCTGCCGATGCGGGATTCGGCGGCCGCGCGGGCCGCGGTGCCGCGGCTTGCCCGGCCGCCTCGGGCCGGCCACGGCGGTTCGGATGGAGACGCCGCTGCGGCCGCCGGGGCGTCCGTCGCGACCCAGGGAGGGAGCTGACCATGTCGGCCGTGACGCCGGGCCTCGTCTGTGCGCACCATCACCTGTATTCGGCGCTCGCCCGGGGGATGCCGGCGCCGCCGAAGGTGGCCACGAACTTCCAGGAGATCCTCGAGCAGGTCTGGTGGCGCCTCGACACGGCGCTGGACCTCGAGATGATTCGCTGGTCGGCCATGCTCGGCGCCCTCGAGGCGCTCGAGAACGGCACCACCGCGATCGTCGACCACCACGAGTCGCCCAACGCGATCGAGGGCAGCCTCGACGTGATCGCCGAGGCGTGCGCCGAGGTCGGGGTTCGGTCGCTGCTCGCCTACGGGATCACCGATCGCCACGGGCCGGACGGCGCGCGGCGCGGTCTCGCCGAGAACGAGCGGTTCATCAGGGCCGGGGGCCGCGGCCTCGTCGGGATCCACGCCGCCTTCACCTGCTCCGACGAATCGCTGCACGCGGCGGCCGGCCTGGCGCGCGACCTGGGGGTCGGCGTCCACATCCATGTCTGCGAGGGGATCGGGGACATCGACGCGCCGAGACGCCTCGCCGGTCTCACCCGGGACGACTGGCTGCTGAGCCACTGCGTCCACCTGCCGACGGATCACGCCCTGGCGGGCACGATCCTCCACAACCCGATGTCCAACCTGAACAACGCCGTCGGATACGCCAACCCGGCCCGGTTCGCGAACCCCGTCGCGCTCGGCACCGACGGGATCGGCGGGAACGTGCTCGAGGTGTTCCGGCTCGCCTACGTCATGCAGCGCTCGGTGGACGTCACGTGCGGCCCGGACACGGCATGGTCGTGGCTGGAGAACGGCTGGGACCTGGTTCCCGAGGCGCGGACCGACGAGGTGACCTGGTCGTACGACCCCATGGATCCCTGGCACATCGCCTTCACCCCGGGGATCATGCCGCGGCGGATCGTGATCGACGGGGAGGTGGTCTTCGCCGACGGGAAGCCCACCCGCGTCGACGCGGACGAGGTCCGCGCGAAAGCCCGCGAGCAGGCGGCCCGCCTCCACGCCCGCCTCTGAGGGCGCCTCCGGTCCGCCCGGCCGTCCACCTCCGCGCACGCTGACGAGGGAGCACCCGATGTCCGACCGGTTTCATCCCATCTCGATGGAGCAGCTCACCGACTGGGCCTTCACGGAGCTGGAGCGGAAGGACTCGCTCTTCAACGTGCCGCGGTCGGCCTTCTTCGTCCCCCGCCCCGACCACCGGTTCCGGCGCCGCGAGTACGGAGTCGAGCTCGAGACGCCCTTCGGCGTCGCGGCCGGGCCGCACACCCAGATGGCCCAGAACATCATCACGTCGTGGCTGGTGGGCGCCCGCCTCATCGAGCTCAAGACCGTCCAGACCCTCGACGAGCTCGAGGTCAGCAAGCCCTGCATCGACGTCTCGGACGAGGGCTACAACGTCGAGTGGTCGCAGGAGCTCAAGGTCCACGAATCCTTCGACGAGTACCTGCGCGCCTGGGTCCTGATCCACGCCCTGCACCACAAGCTTGGCTGGCCGGGAGCACGGCCGGGCATCGTTTTCAACATGAGCGTCGGGTACAACCTCGACGGCATCCGCAAGCCGAACGTCCAGTGGTACCTCGACACCATTGCGGACGCCTCGGCCTACCTGCCGGCCTGCATCGACGTGGTCGCGCGGCGCTACCCTGCGGTCCGCGACCTCGACATCCCCGCGCGCCTATCCGACTCGATCACCCTCTCCACGATGCATGGCTGCCCGCCAGACGAGATCGAGCGGATCTCGCTGTACCTGCTCGAGGAGCGGGGTCTCCATACCCTGGTCAAGTGCAACCCGACCTTGCTCGGCGCGGAGCGCGTGCGGGGCATCATCAACGACGACCTCGGCTTCACCGACGTGCCGATCCCCGATGAGGCGTTCGGACACGACCTGAAGTGGGCCGACGCCGTCCCGATGTTCACGAACCTCCGCACGGCAGCCGCGGCCCGGAACCTCACGTTCGGGCTGAAGCTGACCAACACCCTCGAGGTGGACAACTGGCGGACCGTCTTCGACCGCGACAAGCGGATGTACCTCTCTGGACGGGCGCTCCACGCGGTCACGACGAACCTCGCCGCCATCGTGACCGAGCGGTTCCCCGACCTGCCGATCTCCTACGCGGGCGGCGCGGACTGCTTCAACGTGGCCGACCTGCTCGCGTCGGGGATGCGCACGGTCACGGTCAGCTCGGACCTGCTGAAGTCGGGCGGCTACCTCCGCATGCTCCAGTACCCGGAGAAGGTGAACGCCGCATACGACGAGGTCGGCGCCGCGGACACGGCCGACTTCATCCGCCGTACGGCGCTCGCGGGCGGGCTCGCCGGCGACGGCGGCGATCTCGCGGCGTGCGCCCAGTTCAACCTGCGCCGCTATGCGGATCGCGTCCGCCACGACTGGCGCTACCGGAAGGATTCCTTCCGCATGGACCGCTCCAAGACGCCGCGCACGCTGGACGCGTTCGACTGCATCGCGGCGCCCTGCCTCGACGAGTGCCCGGTGGACCAGCAGGTGCCCCGCTATATGGCCGCGGTCCGCGAAGGCAACGTCCGGGAGGCCGTCCGGATCACCCG
>Ga0182011_10002426_pt1 | contig 15716 bp, 13 predicted proteins | sample 711E1DmetaG_FD_120481 | JGI IMG/M metagenome (GOLD analysis project Ga0182011, IMG submission 120481) | Permafrost microbial communities from Stordalen Mire, Sweden - 711E1D metaG | ecosystem: Environmental > Terrestrial > Soil > Wetlands > Permafrost | place: Sweden: Stordalen | collected... | reverse complement strand
TTGCCGGCCAAGGTGCGGATGTACCACCGGCCCGTGGCCGGATCGTAAACCGCGAGGTCCGAAACGCCATCGCCGTCGTAATCGCCGGGCACTGCAATGGTTCCCGGATAGCCCCAGTTCAAGTGCGAGGCGAGCACCTTGCCGGCGACAGTGCGGATGTCCCAGTTGCCCGTCTTGTTGTCGTAGACGGCCAGGTCACAGAGGCCGTCGCCGTCGTAATCGCCGGGCACGGCAATGGTCCCCGGATAGCCCCAATTGAGGTGCCACGCGAGTATCTTGCCGGCGACAGTGCGGATATACCAGTTCCCCGTCGTGTTGTCGTAGACGGCCAGGTCGCAGATGCCGTCCCCATCGTAATCGCCGGGCACACCGACGGTCCCCGGATAGCCCCAGTTCAACTGCCAGGCGAGCACCTTGCCGGCCAAAGTGCTGATGTACCACCGGCCCGCGGCCGGGTCGTAAACCGCGAGGTCGGAAACGCCATCGCCATCATAATCGCCAGGCACGGGCCATGCGCCGAGGTATCCCCATTTCTGCTGCCACGCCAGCGCAGTACCGGCCACGGTGCGGATGTACCAGTCGCCCGTCGGCGGGCCGAAGAGAGCCATATCCGATATCCCGTCTCCGTTGAAGTCCGTCCACATGCAGCGCAGGCCCGTGCTCCCCGCCGAAAGGACCGTGTACGCGCCGGCCAGCAGGAGGTCGCCGTTGTCGGTCTGGATCACGATATCCTTCACGCCTGCCGACCCCGTCGCCGGCGTCGTGATCTTCGCCCAGTTGGTGCCGGAGCCTTGGATCGTCGCCGCCACACCGCCGACCGTCACATTCGTGATGGCGCCGAAGTTGCTGTTGGTGACGGTCACCGTGTTGCCCCCCGCGTAGGAGCCGTTGCTTGGTATCACGGTGCCCGGCCAGGCACCGGCCGTAATGCTTTTGCCCGGGACAGTCTCCCACGCGCCTCGAACGACCATCCCGGTTGAAGAGTCCGGGAAGGTGAACTCGATCCACCCCCAATTGGTTGTACCTTCCGCCACCAACTTGACTCCTGCATAACTGCGGCCCATGCCGATCCAATTGGTCAAGTCGCCCCTTGTGTAGGTGGTTTCCGAAGAGCCGATATCCGCGCCCCAGGCAAAGCGCTTGGCCTTCCAAGAAACCAAATCATCAACCACAACTTCATTGTCGAAATCACCCTCAAGTATGTCGTAGCCGACATTGCGCCAGACATCGAAGTCATCGTTGGAATCGCCATTCAGGTCCAGGTATGCGTCGTAATGGTCGTTGGTCATATCCACGGTGATATCCAGCCCGACATTGGAAAAGGGCGCCGCTCGGATTTCCGCGGAAGCCGTGGCGGCCGAGAGCGCAATAAGGGCGGAGACAGAACTGATGGTTTTGTTCACGGTCATGACCCCCCTGCTTCATTCATGCGTGGCACAATCGAGCGGTAGTCTTTCTTATTCCCGTTTCACGCGGGCAAGTCAATCGCAAGATCGTCCTTGCGTAGGCGCCGCGACGCGAGCCCCGCCAGCTTCACGTAGTTTTGAAGCGTGTCGATCCGTTGCCTGTTCGGAAGTCCGCGGATCTGGTCCCACTCCGACAGCGCCTGCCCAATGGACTCTGCCGTGCACTTTCGCAGCTCGACGGGAAAGGGCTCCAGACCGTCCCCGCCCAGCTCCATCAGGCGCTTTTCGACGGCGGGCGGCAGGCTCTTCTCCATCAGGGCGCGATCCTGGAGCACCTCCTTGCAGCGCCGCCAATGCTCGCCCAGGTCGAGGAGGAAGAGATTCTGCTGGCAGTACAGAAACTCCAGCCGCCCGCTTTCCCGGATGGCGAGAAAAGGGATGAGCGGGAAGAGCAACGGAAAGTAGAGGTTGGGATACACGGTCACGCGGTAGTAGTCGGCGGCCACTTCGGCGAACCGGTGCCAGTCGTCGAGATTCTCCCATTCGTATTCATCCAAGGGCGCGCAAACCACCGGCTCGTCCGTCGTATCCACGGTGTCGTGGGCGACGTCCAGCATCCAATCCCCGCACTGTATGGCGTTCTGAAAATAACGCCCCTCGTGAATAAAGTAGACTCTGTTCCATGTGAGACCATGTTGGCGCAGCGAACGAATGAACGGCTCGTTCGAAAGGCCTTTCCAGACACGGTCCCGAATTTGCCGGCACCACCCCAGCGGATACACGGACGGCCGGTCGGGCGCGTCCATCGGGAACTCGTGGTCGGACGAGTCCGGCGGCGGGTTTTGCGCGAAAAAAGCATCCGCTTCCTGCCGGTGACGCCGAACCAGGTTCAGCAGCATCGCGCTGACCGGAACGAGATGTTGCCGGGTCAGCTTCGCATCGCGAGGCAGACGAGCGATCTGCATCTGCCGTGCGGAACGAGTGTAATCACTCAACGCTTTCTGCATTGCGGCTTAGCCTCGGCTCTAATTGGACCGAACCGGAGGAAGGTGCCACCTCCCCGAAAGAGACCTGACTTCAGGCGGATAAAAAATTCATTCTGTGAATCCAGACGGATCACTTCAATGGCGTCATAATATACGTGGCGTCATTGTCGCTCAAGCCGCAGATAGAGCCTGTGCCGCTGTCTCTCGGTGCTTTCCTGCCCAGAGAAGCGGCCACCAAGTTTTGCTTGGCCTAAGAAGAGACGCGGAGCAGACGGCCCGGGTTCATGGCGCCCCTAACGAGAACGAGTTGGAACCGGATCGTAAGCTGGCTGAGGGAAGTCAGCCTGCTTCAGCCGGTGCGGCCTACGCTGCTTCCGTGCTGATCGGTCTACCGTTTGCTCAACATGAACTTCCCGCCAGCCTGAACATGAACATGTCGGCTGGATTCGGCAGGCGGCAAGGGCGTTGACAAGTCATCACCCTGTTTCAGCCCTAAACAAGTCCCATCATCTGGTCGTGGGTCCTGTTGACGCAAACCGCGGCCGAGGGTAACGGCAATGCTAGGAGGTTTTTCTTCGGTCAGGTTCCAGTTAGCCCAAGTCAGAAGTATCAGGAGGCAAATGTGAGGCACATGAACAGGGTAGCGACGGTGGCGATATGCGCCGGATTGTTCTGCGGCGCGCGGGTTTGGGCCAACAATATCGTGGTGACCAACGTGACGATGCCGAGCCTGACCGGGGGCTATTGTCAGGTTCAGTTCAACATTCGATGGGATAACTCATGGCGGAGCGACCAGGCGGACATAAATCAGGCGACGCCGTTCAATTACGATGCGGCGTGGGTGTTCCTAAAGTACCGCACGGGGGCCGGCCAATGGCAACACGCCACGCTGAGCACGAATACGGCAGATCACAAGGTGCCGACCAACTGTGCGCTTTCGGTGGGGCTTACGGGTACTAATGGCGTTGGTGTCTTTCTCTACCGGGGCACGAACAGCGCGGGCCAGTTTGAGGCCGATGGTGTGCAGCTGAGATGGAACTATGCGGCGAACGGCGTCGCAGACGGGGCATCCGTGACGGTGAAAGTCTTCGCGATCGAGATGGTCTATGTCCCGCAAGGGGCTTTCTACGTGGGGGACGGTGCTAACTCGGCGGGAGAATTCTACGGGGGGGGAACCAACACCCCGTTTCGAATCACCAATGAGAACAGCCTGGCGGTTGGTAATACGCTGGGCGATCTGTACTACCCCGCTGGGGCTGCATATGGAGATCAGTCGGGCCCAATTCCGGCGGCATTCCCCAAGGGTTATGCGGCGTTCTATGGGATGAAGTATGAGATCACTCAGGGGCAATACGCGGACTTTCTCAATACGATAGGTGCGGCGCAGGCAACTGCACGATATTCCGGCATGACGACGTATCGTCAATCAATCACCGTGACGAATGGGGTCTTCTATAGCGCAAGCCTGCCATATGTGGCGTGCAATTACCTCAACTGGGCGGATTTGACGGCGTACTTGGACTGGGCGGCGCTGCGACCGATGACTGAGCTGGAGTTTGAAAAGGCATGTCGGGGGCCGATTTCCCCGGTTCTAGGCGAGTATGCGTGGGGTAGTACAAGCATCTCGAATACCATAGGGATCGCGAATAGCGGGCAGGCCAATGAAGTGCCCAGTAACAGCGCCGCGAACTGTATGTGCAACCAAGGCGATGGCGGGCCCGGGCCGATGCGTGTCGGTTGTATGGGGCTTGGAACCGGATTACGTGTCAGAACGGGAGCGGGGTATTACGGGATGATGGATCTATCTGGCAACGTTTGGGAGGAAGTAGTCTCAGTGGGGGATCCGACGGGGCGGGCTTTCACGGCGACCCACGGTGATGGTGTCCTGGATGCCAGCGGGAATGCGAACGTGTCGTCGTGGCCGACGGACGGGTCCAGCGGCGCGGGAAATCGCGGCGGTGATTGGCACAATGGGTGGAATTATGATCAAGCCTCTGAACGGTTAGGCGGGAACGGATCGGACACTCCTCGCCAAATGAATGTAGGCGGGCGTGGCGTGCGATCGGCGTCGTAGTGGGTTGGGAGGTCTTGTAGCACAGGCTTTCGGGCCTGTGGCCGATGGGGAGGCGACACGGGTAGACATGCCTGCGTGACGACAGGAAGTCAGAGAAATCTGATGAAGACCAGAAGCTGGAATATTCTGGCTGTTGCGGCTCTCGTCGGTGTGTTGATCGCGCTTACAGCGCCATTGAGCGTCACGGCTGCCGCTGTCACGAACGCGTACTGGACGGGTAACGGGCAGGGGTACACTTTTGGAGCAGGGGGAGTGGGGCTTGTTGCGGATCGTCAAGTAATCACCTCTTCATACAATACGGGTCTACGAGACGGCTATATCTCCTGCCTGGCCGTGAACAGGGCCAACCCGAATGTGACGATCTGGCCGACGGCGAGTGCGATCACCTACGGGCAGACGCTGGCCTCCTCGACCCTGAGCGGCGGCTCGGCGACGCCGGCAGGCAGCTTTGCCTTCACCACGCCTTCCACGGAGCCCAACGCCGGCGTGGCCCCGCAGAGCGTGACCTACACACCGACCGACACCACCAACTACAACATAGTCGTCAGCTCGGTGAGCGTCACGGTGTACAAGGCCGACCAGTCGATCACAACATTCCCATCCATCCCCGACCAACTGACAACGAACAGCGTAGGTCTGGCGGCGACGGCATCGAGCGGGCTGGCGGTGAGCTTCACAACCAATGGCGGCCCGGCGACGATTACCGGCAACACGAATCTGGCGTTCGCGGGGACCGGAGTGGTGAACATCGTGGCTGCGCAGGCGGGGGACGGCAACTGGAACGCCGCACCGTCGCTGACCAACACGTTCAACGTGACGAAGGTGACGGCGGGGGTGATCCTGAAAGGTCTGTCGCAGACCTACAACGGATCGGCACGCATCGTGACAGCGACGACGGTGCCGTTGGGGCTCACGGTGGACGTGGTGTATGACGGGTCCGGGACGGCCCCGACCAACGTGGGCAGCTACGCGGTGACCGGCACAGTCAATGACGCGATGTATCAGGGGGTCCAGACGGGAACCCTGGTGGTCGCCAAGGCGAACCAGGCGATCACATTCCCGCCGATTGTGGATCAGTTGCTAAACAACAAGGTCGGTCTGAGCGCAACGGCCGATTCCGGTCTGCCTGTTTCGTTCGGCGTGTTGAGCGGCCTCGCCGTCATCGATAACTTCACCAACCTCTCATTTACCGGAGCGGGGCAGGTCGTTGTCGTGGCCTCGCAGGCGGGGGACGGGAACTGGAACGCGGCACCGGACGCGACGAATACGTTCCGGGTATGGGGGCTCTACACCCTCGCGGTTCAATCTCGTTACGGGACGGCGACACCAATCGTCGGCACGTACACTAACATCGAAGAGACGGTGCTGACGAACAGTGTGACGACGCCGGTGCCGAATGGAAGCGCCACGCAGTTCATGTGCACGGGCTGGGCAATGACGGGGAACGATCCGTCGGCCGGCAACACTAATTGGTTTATGATGACCGTCACCAACAACGCGACACTGACCTGGTTCTGGAGCACCAACTACTGGCTGGATACAACGTTCGGGCCGCACGGAACCGTGAATGTGGGTGCTGGTTGGCAGGTGTCTGGTGTCACCACATCTATCACAGCGATAGCGGAACAATATTACCACTTCACCAACTGGACGGGCGACGCATCAGGGAACGTCAATCCGCTGAACGTGCTCATGGACGGGTCAAAGTCGGTCACCGCATCCTTCGCGGAAAACCTTGCCCCGCTCGGTACGCCGGAATGGTGGCTGGCGGGATACGGGCTCACCAATGACGGATCTTCGTTCGGCGAGGCGGAGACGAACGATACCGATGGCGATGGGTTCACGGCGGCCGAGGAATGGATCGCGGACACGGTGCCGACCAACAGGGATTCGTATCTTCACCTGACCTTCATCCAATGCACGAACTCCTTCGCCGTGACGTTCTCGTGCACCAACTCGCGGGTGTACTCGCTGCAGAGCAGCGAGGGGATGGTTGATGGTCAATGGTTGATGGTTGATGGGGCAACGAACAGGACCGGCGAAGCGGATGGCATGCTGGATCTAGTCGATCCAGACAACACGACCTCGCGGTTCTACCGCATCGATGTACACAAGCCGTAAGTGTGGTGGAGAGATTGGCCTGGTCTGGTTCATGGCGCCCTAACGAGAACGAGTTGGAACCGGATCGTTGGCTGGCTGAGGGGAGTTGGCTTGCTTCAGCCGGTGCTGGCACCGTTCGCGCTTTAGTGGGCGAAGAACGGTAAGAAAAGGGCCTTCCGCCCGTTGGCTGGACCTGACTGACGCGACTCTTGTCTATGCCCCCAGATATCAGCGTATGGTGTTGGAACATTCCGTGCCCCTCACGATCGGGAGAGAAAAGTACGCGGAGTCGTGGACATTGAGGACAATCTCCGCGGCATGGGCTGAGAAAAGCCCACGCGTGAGGTAGCCGCTCGCCGCCAACGCTTCGTCCAACGTTTCAATGCAATGACTTATAGAAGCTATAGAAATGGTGTCGACGCCCGCTATCTGATGCCTAAACTCCACAGACAAGAAGGGCAGTATGAGTTCCAAGCAACTTCCGGAATCCAGCAATGTATGGGAGGTGCTATGTGTTTTCACCAAACTCGGATGCACGGCCTTCGGTGGGCCGGTAGCTCACCTCGGATTCTTCCGGCAGGAATTTGTGGAAAGACGCCGCTGGATCGACGATGACGGTTATGCCGACCTCGTCGCACTCTGTCAATTTCTGCCCGGCCCAGCGAGCAGCCAGGTTGCACTTGCGCTCGGCTGGAAACGGGCGGGATTCATCGGTGCCTTATGTGCGTGGCTGGGATTTACGTTGCCATCTACTGCTTTGATGCTGGCGTTTGCTTACGGTGTTTAGCAGCTTAACGGTTTCGGCCAAAGCGGCTGGGTGCAAGGGTTGAAAATCGCCGCCGTCGCCGTGGTGGCGCAGGCGCTCTGGCAAATGGCCAGACGGCTTTGTCCTGACGTTCCACGCGCAATCATCGCGTGCGCGGCGGCAGTTGTGTTGCTGTTTGCGCCAACGGCGTGGATGCAACTGGGGGTCATTGCCGGTGGCGCGTTTGCAGGCGGGTTGCTGAAACAAAAACTCGCATCCGACTCAAAAAGGCCAACGTCTGCTTCAACAACGCGACGACAATTCGCCGGAGTGAACTGGCTGGTTGCCTTTTTTGCGTTGCTTTTGTTTCTGCCGTGGGCGGTGCGGATTTGGCCGTTGGAATGGTTGCAAGTCGTTGACGGATTCTATCGCGCGGGCGCGCTGGTATTCGGCGGCGGACACGTCGTTTTGCCGTTGTTGGAACGAGCGACGGTTGGTCGCGGTTGGCTCGACCATGGCACCTTTCTCGCGGGTTACGGGGCAGCGCAGGCATTGCCGGGCCCGTTGTTCACTTTCGCGGCCTATCTTGGCGCGATCATTTCCGTTGGGCCCCGCGGAATCATCGGCGGCTTCCTGGCGTTGCTGGCGATTTATCTGCCGTCGGTGCTGCTGATCTTCGGTGTCCTGCCTCAGTGGGAACGTCTGAGGCAAATGCTCTTGGCGCGGGCGTTGCTCGCCGGAACCAACGCAGCGGTTGTCGGACTTCTGGGTGCGGCGTTCTACTCGCCGATTTGCACTTCCGCCATGACCGAACCCAACCGGTGGATCATTGCCGTCGTTGCCTTCATGGGGCTGATGTTTGGTAAAATGCCGCCATGGCTGGCCGTGCTTGCCTGCGCATTGGCGGGGAAGCTGTTCTTGCACTAAAACGTTTTGAACCACATCGTCAAAATAATCTCGCTGGCCGCTTGCCTGAACTTGATTCTGGCGACCCGCACCTTCGCCGGGCCGCCGTTTTCGACCGACGATCCAGAGCCCGTGGATTATCAACATTGGGAGTCCTACCTTTTCGCCAGCGGTGACCATGGCGGCAGTGGCTATACCATCAACGGTCCAGCAGTGGAACTGAACTACGGCGTGATGCCCGATACGCAGCTTCATCTGGTCGTGCCGATGATGACGGTTGGCGGTGGCGGAGCACCGACCGTCTCCGGTCTTGGCGACACGGAGTTTGGCATCAAATACCGTTTTCTTCATGAAACGAACGGCTGGCCGCAAATCGGAGTCTTTCCCATGGCCGAATTGCCGACAGGGGACGCGGATCGCGGTTTGGGCAACGGGCGCGCGTGGTTTCGGTTGCCGCTGTGGCTGCAACGAAGTTGGGGACCATGGACGACTTACGGCGGTGGTGGGGCGGTGCTGAATTCCGCGCCCGGCCAGCGCAATTATCCGTTCGGTGGCTGGCTGCTGCAGCGCGATTCCGGCGAACATCTCACGCTTGGCGGGGAATTGTTTGCGCAAGGCCAGGACACGGACAACGACAAGGGATTTGCCGCCCTCAATCTCGGCGGTTCATACAAGGCGACCGATCATTTCAGCTTACTATTCTCCGCTGGCCACAGCATCGCCGGCGACGAACATATGCTATGGTATTTCGGACTATACTGGACTTGGTGACCGGAGGAATCTTTCAAACCAAAAGCAAGCACGTGTCAAAGAGAAAGGGCAATGTATGAGCCTCTGGAAGACAATCGTTGAGCCAACGGGTATAGACGCCAACGTCCTCATCCGCTTCGCGGTTGGCGGAGTGTTCCTCAACGAAGGCATTCTCAAGTTTCTTGAACCGGTCGCGCTCGGCGCTGGGCGTTTCGCAAACATCGGCTTGCCTCATCCGCATCTTCTCGGCCCGTTTGTCGGCACGGTTGAAACCGTTTGCGGACTGATGGTGATTCTTGGGCTGCTGACACGGCCAGCGGCGTTCGCCTTGTTGATCAATATTTCCGTGGCGATTTTCACCACAAAGATCCCTGTCTTGCTCGGACATGGGTTTCTTGGCTTCTCGCTGATGAAACTATCTCATTACGGTTTCTTGAGCATGGTGCATGAAGCGCGCACGGATTTCTCCATGTGGCTTGGCCTGTTGTTCCTGCTCATTGCCGGACCGGGACGATGCTCGGCCGACGCTTGGATAACAGGAAAATGAAAGCATGAGAAAGTGGAATGCCAGCCGAGGAGATGTGGCGGGCATTCTTCAGCCGGGCACCGTCGGCCCGTACGCAAGCGGACGATCGGTTTGTGCGGTAATTGGGGAGACTTCTCCCGCAGATGGATTATCGCACGGCGCCGCTTCGCCGGGCTCATCCGTTTGGGCGGGCCGCCTTCCGCAGCTTGAGAATGAGCTCTTCCGAGCCATGTTTCTTCACGCCCATGTCCTTGCTCCTTCCTTTCCACCAGCCCGAATACTAACATTCAGACTGGATTCGGTTTTGGCGGGCAGGTCAACACTTGACGCGAGAGTTATGAAACCACTCTATACCATAGCCGCTGTGGTGGTCTTTATTTTGGCCAGTGTCGGGTCGAGTCTTCTCTTTCGCGTGGCGGCGCAGCATGCAGGCCGGACGGCGATCTTGTATTTCATTCTCGGTAATTGTGTTGGGTTGGCTGTCTCCATTTCACTGACGCTGGCCCTGCGGGGTACGAATCCAAACCTGATCTACGCCATGTGCCTTGGGGGCGCCTTCTGCGTGCTGCAACTGGCATCCACGTTTTTTTTCAAGCAGCCGCTCTCCCCCGTGCAATGGGTCGGCGTCGCCTTAGTGGCGAGCGGGCTTGTATTGCTTCCGCTCAAGTGATCCCTGGCTGGGCTCCGAGCATGGTCTCAAGGATCGTATAGGCTGCCCGCGGTTGCGCCAGTTTCTTCATCCGATCCCGCATCCCGGCAAGGTGCTGCGGCTCCCGCAACAGCAGGTCCACCTTGTACGGAAGCGTAACGACATCCGTCGAGCTCACGGCCACGCCCTGCTCGAGAATACTTGCTGCATTGATCTCTTCCTGTCCGGGTATCGGGTTCAAGAGGATCATGGGCAGGGCGCTCGCCATCGCTTCCGACAGCGTAAGCCCGCCGGGCTTGCCGATAATGAGGTCGGAGATCGCCATCCATTCGTGCATGTCGGTGGCGTAAGGCAGCGCCCTGAACTTCAGATGTGCCGGCGCTGCTTCTGTCGTGTGCACGACGTTGGTCAGGAGATCATCGTTCCTCCCGCAGAGGGCCACGATTTGCGCGGGCACTTTCATGTGCATGAGGGCGCGAACGGCCACGATGCTCGATTCCATGCCGAAAGTTCCCGCGGATAGAAGAACGACCGGCATGGAGGGGTCAACGGCGTGCTTTCTTCGAAGCGCCTCCCGATCCATGGGCTGTGAAAACGCCGGATGAATAGGAATGCCCGTAACGGTGATGCGATCGTCCGGAAACCCGATCTGGCGCAGGTAATAGGCCGATTCATCCGTGGGAACAAAATAGCGTTCAAACTGATGGCATAGCCAAAGGGCATGGACGTGCAAATCGGTCACGACAACGGCATGCCGCGTGGATATCTGTTCGTGTTGCAGCATGTAGGAGACGATATCGGAGGCCAGGAAGTGCGTACAGATCGTGATGTCGGGCGCCTCGGTTTTCAGACACTCCATGAGCGGTTGCATCTGAAAACGTTCCATGGCGACGCGAAAATGTTCGCCCTTCCACGGCGTATCGCTTTTGTCGTACCACCATCCCCAAAGCGAAGGGGTCTTGCTGACCATCTGCTTGTACAGGTCCGCATAGAGTTCTCCGAGCAGGGCCGACGCATATTCCAGCACGTCGATGTGCCGCACGGAGGAAATGCCGGGAACGTGCGCAGCGGCTGCTTCCAACGCTTCGCCTGCGCGCGTGTGCCCGCTTCCGGAGCTGGCCGAGAGAATCACAAGTTTGGATCCTCGGTTCTCGGGTATCATTGTAATGGCATCGGCGGTCGAAACCTGTTGCTGAGTTTCGTCGCTGCTCATGCTTGTGTCCTTTCTGACGCATAGCGTCCGCTGTTCCAAAGGCCGTTTCAAACGCCAAGAATCGTCGGGACGATCTCGGGGGCGTAGGCCTCGATCATTTTCCGTGTTACCGCATTTTTCTGGGCGATTTCGGAGTAGAGGTACGCACTTGGGCGGGGCACTCGTATCAGATCCGGGTCGTCGTGTTGGACGGAGATAAGCCCGAAGCGCTTCGCAAATCCGGTCTGCCACTCAAAATTATCAACGAATGACCAGTGGTAGTAACCGAGGATCGGGATGCCTTCTTGAAGTGCCCGATGAATCTGCGCGAGATGTTCGATAATGTAGCGCGGTCGTTGCTTATCCGTATCATCTGCGATGCCGTTTTCCGTGATAAGGATCGGTTTCCTGAAGCGTTCCCATACGGAGCGGATCGTACGATAAAGCCCCTCCGGATAGATTTGCCAACCCATCTGGCTCACATCGACACCCGGTGGCGCCTTGGTGTCGTCGATCCAGTACTGGTCGCGTCTTCGCCGGTCGTATTTCAGGGACACCCGCATGTAGTAGTTGATTCCGCAGTAGTCGTAGGAGTTCTGGATGTCGGCAACGGCGGGTCCGCCATGAATCCAGTGCGGTTTCCCCGTGCGGATCGTATGATCCCACCCCTCAAAAGCCGCGCGTCGGGCGATAAACGCGGCGAAGCGCTCGTACCAACCCGCGGGACCCGGCGAGTTCCATGGCTCGATCCAAGGATACGCCATGGCGACACCCACCATTGACCGGGTACCGTCCGGCGCCAGCGGATGCATCTTGTGGATCAGGTGATAGGTTTCTGCATGGGCGCGAAGATACGCTCTGGATACGGCGCGATACGCCTTAATCGAATGGCGCTGCGGCGGAAAGCGGCCCAGAAAATTGCCCATGATTGCCGGCACCATCGGTTCGTTTATCGTCACCCAGTAGTCGGGAAACGTGCCCAGTTCCTCGACCACGAACTTCGCGTACCGCAGGAAGTGGTTCACCGTGTCAGGATTCAGCCAGTCGCCCTGGTCGGCGACCCAGCGCGGGATCACCCAGTGGTGCAGCGTGAGGCAGATTCTGAATCCATGGTTGCGAAGGGATTGAAGGATGCGTCGATAGTGCTCGATCACGTCACGGTCGAAGCGGTCCTTCTGCGGTTCGACGCGGGACCATTCGATGCCCAGGCGGAACCCTTTGTAAGCCAGTTTTGCCATGAGGGCATGATCCTCTTCGTAGCGGTGCCAGTAATCCATAGCGCGACCGGAGACCGTCCCGTCCTCAATCAAGCCCTCCTGTTCCCACGCCCACCAGTCGGAGAATTCGTTGCTGCCCTCCACCTGGTGTCCCGCGGTCGACGTGCCCCAGATGAAGTTGTCCGGAAAGTTCAGGCTGTCTGTGGGCAAGGCACTACCTCCTCTATTGATCGAGAACACACTGCTTCGCAAATCGGCCTTTCGCTATGGGGTGTAACCCTACCGAGGTTTAGCGCTCCAACAGCGCCCGACAAACGCGCGTTTCCAAGGCTTGGCGCCTATCCGGAAACCTCTGAGGAACCGCAACCCGACCGGGCGCCTGACTACCATTCGACCACGCCGAAGTTGTCGTCGCCGAGGAGGGTGTAGACGACGCTGACGACTTGCTCCGTCTGGTGCCTGTCGGTTGCACCGCCGTCGTGGGAGTCCCGGGTCGACGAAGTGAATTGGAGGCCGAGGGCGTGTTGACCGTACACGCGCACGGTAATCCCGATATTGGCCCGTCCGATCAGCTCGTGGCCATCCGGACTGGTGCCGTACACGTCGCTGATGTAGTACTCGCGTTCGTTCATGTCCACCATCACCCGGTCGCTCATGACGAGGCGGACGGCCAGGAGTCCCTGCGGGGTCGTTCCATAGCGGTAGTCGCGATTCCCCGGCCCGCTGATGGTGCCGGCCGCGGCATAGCCGACGCCCCCGAGGGCCGAGTACTGCAGCGCCACGTGCTGCATCATCCACCATTGCGCCGTGGTTCCGAGTGAGAGGGCCGTGCTGGAGACCCGGAAGATCTGCGGCGAGATATAATCGTAACTCCCGTACAGGCCCCACACGCCGCGATAGGCGTCGCCCACTTCATAGTCCGTGCCGTAGAGAAGACCACGGGTCATGACATTCTCAAAGGCGTCCTTGCCGGTACCGGCCGCGACTTCGAGGTTGAAGTAGTCGAACGGGCGATCATAGGTGTAGCCGTTCTTGCCGGGAAGTCCGTAGGCCATCAAGAAATCAAACGTCTCCTGCTGCCGGGCGTACGTTTCCGAGGGGCCATTGTCCGACTGGCGGGCCGTCGTACTCACGCCCAGCCGCAGCCGCGTGAACGTCGGCGGGTTATGGCTCGGGAATACTTTATCGAAACGCTCGCCGAACAGGAGGCGATTGATGGCCGTGGGCGGCGAGAGGCACGCGGCGCCCAGCTCCCGCAATACGCCGGGCTTCTCGCCTCCGCCTTCCAGCACCAGGCTGGCCGTGCGGAAGAGCGGCTCACCCAGGAAGCTTCCGCCGAAGTCGCTGGCGATATGGTCGTTCCAGGATGGCGGATCGGTCTCACCCGCCGTCTTCCAGAGTTCCTCGCCGCCGACGGTGTACAGCATGGATTGCCAGTAGCTGAGACCCGCCGATCGCGCGAAACCGAAGAACATCGCGCCCTGATACGGATGGCCCAGTTGATTGATCTCGAACGTATCGGTATCTATTACCGGCCACGTCTTGAGATTGCGTTCGAAGGACCTGAACGAGGTGCGGTAGACATCGCCGTCCACACCGGCCCGGTAGTTCCGGTCATACAAATTCAGCGCCACTTCAAACGTGGCGATTTCCAGGAAAGGGATTATGTAACTGCGATGATCGCCCCACGTCTCCCCCAACGCGGTTTCTTTTGACGCGCCAACCTCGGGCTGGGGGCCGTGTCCCTCATAGGTGGTGGGTCGCGGGCCGGGATTGGAATTGGAGGCCTTCAGGGCCGGCAAGTTTGTGGATTGGGCTACGGATTCGGGCTCTTTGCCCACACTCATCCCTGGCATGAGGATGACGAAGGCGAGAATGCCGGCCACGAGAACGTGGCGAAGCGGATTCGTTTGGGATTGTCGGGGTGCACCGGCTGACTCACACGCTGGCAAGAGTTCGTTGTCGTTCATAGCCGATAAGCTAGGCAGGAGAACTCAGGGTCGCTATGGGGTGTTTCCCCCATGCCGGACTCGGCGAATCCAGCCCCGACACGACAGGCCCGAATGGCGACGAGCGAAGCCTGACGCTCACTACCAGCATTTCACCAGTCGAACACCATAGTAGCCGGCATCCACCTGCGGTTCAACGAGCCATCCCTTGTAGGGCTTGGTAAAAATATAACTGCTGATGATGCCAATCGCGGCTCCTGCAAAGACGTCCCGCGGGTAGTGGTTTCTTGATTCGACCCGGCTGTACGCCACAAAGGATGCAACCGCATAGGAAGGCAGACCGTACTCCCATCCGTACCGCTTCCGCATGAACTCCGCCGAGCAGAAGGAAATCGATGTGTGCCCCGAGGGAAAGGACTGACTGCCGCCATTGGGCCGCTCAGTGTTTATGGTGTACTTGAGACCGTAGGTAACCGCCAGGGTGAGCGCCGCTGATTCGCCGAACTGAAAGGTGCCTTGCCCGTCGCGGGATCCGATGGTCATGCCTGCTGCGGTGGCCGGCATGACGAACTCCAGGATATCGCCGGCAAGCTCGATGCCGTCGCTGGCATGTGCATGGAAGGGCGCCGTCGTAATCAGGACGATCACTGCCGCAATGATCCGAGTTAACTGATTTCGATGTCCCATGCTGTGTGCTTCCTCATGCGACTCTCTTGCTGGTCCAGAACCGTCTCGTAAGAATCAGCACGAGCAGAATCAAGACAACGAGTCCAACCCCAGAGTCTGGATAGCAACCCGATCCGCGTTTTCAGCGGGCACTTCGCCTTTGGTCGCCAGGTGATTATCCACTGCGTTCCGTTTCACCTTGCGACTCTACACCATGACGGGGAGCTGGTCAGTCGTGGCCGCCGTCATGGTGACGGTCGCCGTCGTCGTGGTGATAGTCCCCATCGCCAGGTCCGCGATTGTAACCGCGCTCGCCGCCATGGTCCCACCACTCCCACGGCATCATGCAGTAGCACCCGGACGCGCCGAACAGCATGCCCACTAGAATCGGAACCATCAGAATCTTCACGCTCAGTTTCATCCGTTTCATAGGCGCTCTCCTGTTCTGACCTTGGGTTCTGTTTCCACTGTAGACCGGACCATTTCACCCGCGCATTCGTTTCGCGACCTTGTCGATGGCTTTCGCTGCGGCTTGCTTGACACGGCCAAC